>JAEEGH010019273.1_pt1 | contig 14326 bp, 11 predicted proteins | sample 9134181 | NCBI WGS metagenome assembly JAEEGH01 (sample SAMN16246544, study PRJNA631951) | gut metagenome | biome: gut microbiome; feature: rumen; material: DP-attached | host: Bos | place: Iran: Karaj | collected 2018-10 | reverse complement strand
ACGGGAAACCCTTACCTTAGCCCTACAACAACCCATTATGTCTCATGGACGACTAACTACCGATGGGTTCACGCCGAGTTGTATTACCAATACATCAAGAACCTCAACTATTCTTTTCAGGTCGCCTATGATGATATAGACCATCCAGGCGTAATACTCGATGACCGCCGCAATGTGCCCAAAAGCCAGAATTACGGAATGGAAGTTAGCGTCTCGCCAAAGATTGGTATCTGGCAGATGAACTACTCTGCAGATTTCTATTTCAACAACCGAGACTTAGAAGCCATCGGCATCACGCATAAGTGGAACGGACTTGGCACTTACTTCAATCTTGATAATACATTATCACTGCCACACAATTGGTTGCTAAACATCGGAATGGAACTGACACCCTATAATGAGCAGGGCTGCTCGCAGACGAAGACCACAGGCGGAATAAACCTCCGCTTGAGTCGCCAGTTCCTCAAGGACAAGAGCCTTAGCATAGCCGTCCTCGCCAACGACATCTTCCACACCCGCTACATAGAGATGACCGCATACGGTGGTATCAATGTCCGTACGCAATTCAAGGAATATCGCGATGCCCGCCGTATCGGTATCGACCTTTCATGGAAGTTCAATGCAACCAAGAGCCGCTACAAGGGTAGCCACGCAGGACAGAGTGAACGCAACCGACTATAAATACTCTCTCGTGAGGGCAGTTGTCGGCGGAGGGCAAGTGACGCGCAAAGTTTTATCACCCATGTTTGACGCGAGCAGGATGCCTCTGTGCCGACGTTGCCCCATATAAACACATTTAACGCCCAGTAGTGCAAGATTTCCGACTTTCGGCGTTTAATCAAGCAGAGCAATTAACATCATAATTATAACGAAAATGAAAACAATGAAGATTAGGAGACTCGCCTTTGCGATGCTTGCTGCCTTCTTCTTTGCCTCTTGCAGCAGCGACGATGATGAAGAATTTCTGATGGACCAACTCGCGGGCACTTGGGAGCAGGTGTATGATGAAGGTGTTGTGGCTGAGGGGTATGTTCAGTACACTTTTACACCTGGCAAGCCGGCCACAGTGGGTGAATGTACCATTCATGTGTATGATGTCTTTGCAGGCGACACGTCATTTGTGCGTGACTATGCACTGACCGAAGACCGCCATCTGGCTATTTATCACCGAACTCGTCGTTATGTTCACATGATAAATAAAGTTGTGCCAAAAACGTAATCGTAATATATAAAAGTAGTATGGTTTTTGTAAACAAGTGATTATGAAACGTGATTTTTTCAATGAATTGTTGAAATGACGCGACAGTTCCCGAAGCAAGCTTGCAGAACCCTTACGGCCAAACTCTTGTTCCAGTTCGGCACTGATGTAGTAGATTATTTCTTTTTTTTGAGACTGAGCATGCCGTCGTCATCAATGATTTCTTCCTCGTACACCATGTCGAGCAGTGCTTGCTCTATACTGCGGAAGGTCAAGTTGATGGTGTGAAGCACAGAGATGTGGTGAGGCTTGCCGTCAGCCAGGAGCTGCACTATTTGCTCTCTTGCCAACAGTAGCTCATCGTTGTCAGTTCCCTTCCTGTCGAGGCACACGTCGCAGTGGCCGCATTCGTGGCTGCTTTCCTCGCCGAAGTATCTCAGCAGCATTCTGCTGCGGCACTGGTGTTCGGCAGTGGCATAGTGAATCATCTGCTCTATGCGGTCGGTATAGCGTTGCTTGAGGTCGCCATACACAGCTGGTGGGAACAGCAGGTGCTCACTGTCTTCGCGCCGCTGGCTGTAGCGTATGAACGGTGTGGCCCTCTGCGGGATAAAGTCTACTATACGCTTACGTGCCAGCTCTTTCAGTAAGAGGTACACCTGTGGCCTGCTCAGCGCTGTCTGTTCAGCCAGAAACGCCTCGTCTATGTAGCTGTAGTCATTGAATAGTCCGCTGTAGTTGCGTAGCAGAGCCACGATGATGGCATCCTCCTGCTGACTGTTCTCTCGTAGCCGGTACAGCTCGTCTCGTTCCAGAATGAAGCGCAGACGTGCCTTCGAGTCCTCTTCTTCCATATACTCTATGTAGCCGGCGCGTTGCAGAATCTTCAGCGCCGAGAGCACGCGGGTGGGAAAATGGTTGAAGCTGTGGCAGAACTTGTCTATGGGGAACTCAAATACTGAATTATAGCCCGAGCCTGTTGCCACTTGATAGAAGAACGCCAGATGGTCGTACACCTTCCTCACCTCGTCCAACGGAGGGAAGGTGTCGCCGATGCGCTTCAGCAGTTTAGTGCGGTCGCTGTTGTTGAATAGCAGCACGGCGTAGGCTTTCTTTCCGTCGCGTCCTGCTCGTCCTGCCTCTTGGAAATACGCCTCTATGCTGTCGGGGCAGTCGGCGTGTATCACCAGTCGCACATCAGGCTTGTCAATGCCCATGCCGAAGGCGTTAGTTGCCACGATGACGCGCACCTTGTCAGCCTGCCACTCGCGCTGCCGCTGGTCTTTCACGCTGTCGTCGAGTCCGGCATGAAAGAAGGTGGCTTTTATGCCATTGGCAGTGAGCATGTCGGCTATTTCCTTGGTGCGTCGGCGGCTGCGGGTGTAGATGATGGCTGTGCCCGGTACATAGCGCAGTATGTGGCGTATCTGTTCTTCTTTGTCTATCACATGCCGCACCACGTATGCCAAGTTGCTGCGCTCGAAACTCATGCAGAACACGTTGAAGATTCTCTTCTCTTCAGGATGCCCCAGCTTGTCTTGTATGTCCTGCACCACCATTGGCGTGGCGGTGGCTGTAAGTGCCAGTACAGGTGCTTCGGGCAGCAGTTGGCGTATGTTGGCAATGGTAAGATACGACGGGCGGAAGTCATAGCCCCACTGGCTGATGCAGTGTGCTTCGTCCACGCAGATGAAGCTCACCTTCATGTGGCGTATTTTGGTCTGGAACAGTTCGCTCTCTAGGCGCTCTGGCGAGACGTAGAGTAGCTTCAGCGCACCGAAGATGGCGTTCTCAAGTGTCATCAAGATGTCGTCGTGCTGCATGCCACTGTATATGGCTGCTGCGCGTATGCCGTGGCGCCGCAGGTTCTGCACCTGGTCTTTCATCAGGGCAATGAGGGGTGTCACCACCAGGCACACGCCCTCCATGGCCAATGCAGGCACCTGGAACGTGATGCTCTTTCCTCCGCCGGTGGGCATCAGTCCCAGTGTGTCGTTTCCATTGCCTATGGATTCTATGATGTTTCGCTGAATGCCGCGAAAGTCGTCATATCCCCAATACTTCTTGAGAATGAGCTGATACTTGTCACCCATCAGTCATTTGCCGCTTTTCACTTCCCGCTCATTACTTCTTACTCCTCAGAGGGCTTGATGTCTTCTATCTGCAGCTGCACCTCGCTACGCTTGTAGATGTTCTCTTCGATGGTGTAGATGATGTCGAATGAGCGCTTCGACTTAATGTAGCGTGCGGCGGCACTCTGGCCGAAAGCGATGCCGTTCATCACGTTCGACGAGCGTGAGTCTACCAGCTCCAGCTTGATGTGTTCCTGCTGGCGCCCCACCACCTTGCTGGTGCCGTAGTCGAACACGTTGCGTGTGCAGAAGATAGGCTTGGGGTTGTCTGGGCCGTGCGGAGCCAGTTTCTTCAGGTCGTTGTGCAGTTTCTTGGTGATGTCGCGGAAGTCTATCTGCGCATCTATCTCCATGGCAGCTTCTGTCTGTTCGGGCATGATGTGGTTGCTCACGTATTCCTGCAGGCGGCGGCGGAATTCTGGTATGTTCTCCGTCTTCAGCGATAGGCCCACAGCGTAGGTGTGGCCGCCGAAGTTCTCCAGCAGGTCGCGACACGACTTGATAGCATCGTAGATGTCATAGCCCGCCACGCTGCGTGCCGAGCCGGTAGCCATGCCGTTCTGGCAGGAGAGCACCACCGTGGGACGGTAGTACATTTCTGTCACGCGCGATGCAACGATGCCCACCACGCCTTTCTTCCATCCTTCGTTGTAGAGCACGATGGCCGGCTGGTGTTCCTGGCTCTCCAGTCGCTCCACAATCTGGTTGGCCTCCTCGCTCATCTGCTTGTCTATGTCCTTGCGCTGCTCGTTGTATTCATTGATGTGGATGGCCTCTTTCAACGCCCGCTTAAAATCTTTTTCCACCAATAGGTCAACGGTCTCTGTGCCATTCTGCACACGTCCGCTGGCATTGATGCGCGGCCCTATCTTGAAGATGATGTCGCCAAGCGATATCTCCTTGTTCTTCAGGCCGCAGATCTCCATGAGCGCCTTGACGCCGATGCTCGGCGAACTGTTCAGCTGTCGCAGTCCGTGATATGCCAGGATGCGATTCTCGCCCATGATGGGCACGAGGTCTGCTGCGATGCTGATGGCGCAAAGGTCGAGCAAGGGGATGAGCTGCGAGAATTCTATGCCGTTGCTTATGGCGAAGGCCTGCATCAGTTTGAAACCCACGCCGCATCCGCACAGGTGTTCGTAGGGATAGCTATTGTCGAAGCGCTTGGCGTTGAGCACAGCGACTGCGGGCGGCAACTCGTCGCCCGGCACGTGGTGATCGCAGATGATGAAGTCGATGCCCTTTTCCTTGGCATAATCGACCATGTCATTGGCCTTGATGCCGCAATCGAGTGCGATGATGAGCTTTACGCCTGTATCGGCCGCATAGTCAACACCTTTTTCCGAGATTCCGTAGCCGTCATCGTAACGGTCGGGGATGTAATAGTCGAGTGCACTGTAAAATCCGCGCAGAAAACGATAGACGAGAGCCACGCTCGACGTGCCATCGACGTCATAGTCGCCATAGATCAGGATGCGTTCACGTCCGCCTATTGCCTCGTTCAGTCGAGCCACGGCCTTGTCCATATCCTTCATCAGGAATGGGTCATGCAGCCCTTGGTTACGCTGCGGGCGGAAGAACGCGTGTACCTCTTCCGGTGTCGTCACTCCACGTTGGACCAACAGCTGGGCGACGACGGGATTCAAGTTCAGTTGCGCGACAATCTCATCCTTGGTCTCTTTCTGTTGTTCGGTTAAGGTGCGACAATTCCATTGGTAATTGGTCATTATCTTTATTTTTTATATTATACGAAAGAGGGTGAGCCTCACCGCGCACGGCCAGCAGCCACGCGTCGCTGAATGTTGTTGTCGCACGCAGGTCGTTCAGATAGCTGACAGCCTCGGCCTTGGCGGCAAACTGCTCGATATAGACACGGAAGCGTCCGTCACGTTCCAGAATTTCCAGCCCGTCGTAGCCCTTGCGCTCCAGCCGGCGGATGAGCCGTTCGGCGCCATCACGCGTCTCGCAGCTGCCCACGATGATGAGATAGGTTTTCCCGTTGTTGGCCAATGCCTTACGGGGCGTTTTCTGTACGGGCCGTGACTGGATTTCATGGGCCGATGCACCGACGTTCGCTTCTGTCGGAGCGGTGGTTGTGTTGGCCGATGACATTTCCGTCCGGTCTTCTTTTGTGATGTCTGTGGCCAATGGCGTCTGTTCCTCAATCGGAGCCGCGCTGATGCCGGCGTCGTGGAGGAACAGACCGGTATCGACCAGGTTGGCGTAGTTGGCATTCTCATTGGCCGAACCGCCCCAAGGCATGAACTTCACCAGCACGAAGGTGACGACCAGGGCGATGACGGCGGCACGCAGCAGCCAGCGAAACGGCAGTTCGACAATGCCCTCGCCACGCTTGATGACGGGCTTCTTCGGCTTGTCTGTGGCCGATGGCGCATTGGCCGAAACCACTCTTCCACCACGGCGGATGCGCTCCTCGTCACGCCACGAGCGCACGTTGAGCTGCGCCATGCCGTAATAGACGGGATCCTGATCGACCTGGTCGGCCGCGCGGAAGGCGATGTGGCAGTCCTCGTCGGCAAAGATGAATCCCAGCCGGCCCAAGGCACATCGGCCCTCATGCTGCACGCTGTTGAGCACGTCGGCTACCGAGAGGCGTATCGACTGGTTGGCCTCGTCGTAGGAGAGGCCCTCGGCGCGCATAATGACATTGGCCAACATCCCGTCGTCATGATCCATGAGACGGCTGTATTTGAGGAGGCGCAACGGGGGCATCAGACGGCCGCCCAGCATCATGCGCGAGGGTTCCTCCTGGAACATGAAACCGCCGAGGCCCGGCACAAAAGCATAGTGTCGGGTCATGAGCAGAAACTCGATGTAGGTTGAAAGCGGCCTCATGTAGTCCAAGTTTGTCAATTATCCTCGAAATAATCGCGCAAATATAGGTTTTTTTTCACAAATTTCCAAATTCTGACGCGTTTTTTTGGGGATTTATCTATAATTTTCTACCAGTTTCGACACGACCTCCGGCGAAATGCCCTTCTCGATGGCGGTATTCAGGTCGCGGCGGGCATATTCACGGTCGCCACGGGCATAGCGTATCTGGGCGCGCAGGACATACGACATGGGGTCGTTCGGATTCTTGCCGATGGAGGCGTTGATGTCTTCGAGTGCGGCGCCGATGCGCTTGCTCAGGTAATAGACCTCGGCCCGGTCGCGCAGGAGGCTCCAGCTGTTCGGATTGGCCTCAATCAGCGCATTGTAGAGTTCTTCGGCCAATGCATATTCCCGCATCGTCTTATAGACCACAGCCATGCCGAGGCGCGATTTGGCGCTGTGAGGATTGAACGTGTCGATGAACTCGAGATCGCGGCGTGCGCCGGTCGTATCGGCCGACATCAGGCGACACAGGGCCCGCTCGTAGAGCCACGTCTCGTTGTGCGGCTCGTCGTCGAGCAGGGCGGTGTAGTCGTCAATGGCGTCGGCGTAACGCTCCATCTCGGCATAGAGCTGGGCCCGGTTGGCGCGCACCTTGGGCAGGTCGGGCAGCATGGCGATGGCGCAGTTGTAGCTGATTTCGGCTTCGGCCAATTTTCCTTGCCGGCGCTGCAGAGTGCCCAGGTTCTGGAAGAGCAGGCCGTTGCGGGCGTTGGCCGGTTCGAGACGCATGGCCTGCTTGAGGCACTCCTCGGCCTGGGCGAGGCTGTCGTGGTCCACGAAATCGAAGCTGCGCGACACCCATTCGTCATAGCTCTGCGATTTCACGCCATTGGCCATGGAAAAGAGGTTCATTGCGGCCAGAAATATGATTTTCTTCAGCATAATCAAAAATTTTGCGTGCAAAGATAGTGCATTTTTCCCGAAATTATTTATCTTTGCGCCAACTTTTAGACATTTTTATAATTTGCACGGGCGAGCGCCCGACTTCACAATGAAAGAACTCACCGAACAGCAGAAACAGCAATTTGCGGCCCTGCCCGCGCTCTATGCCGAGTGGAACGCCAAGATCAACGTCATCTCGCGCAAGGACATCGACCAGATAGAACTGCATCACGTGCAACATTCATTGGCCATCGCGCATTTCGTGGAGGACGAACTGGGTGGTTGGCCGATGGGGACGACGGTTGTCGATGTGGGCTGCGGCGGCGGTTTCCCGGGTATCCCATTGGCCATCATGTATCCCGAAGTGCAGTTTCTGCTCGTGGACCGCATCGGCAAGAAGGTCAAGGTGGCGCAGGCTGTGGCCGATGCCATCGGTCTCAAGAATGTCGAGACGCGCCATGCCGGCATCGAGGAGGTCAAGCTGAAGTTCGACTACGCCGTCTCGCGCGCCGTGATGAACCTGCCCGACCTTCTGAAGCTCGTCAAGCGCTGTACGGCCAAGGGGCTGATCTGCCTGAAGGGTGGGGATTTGGCCGATGAATTGAAGCCCGCCATCTGTCGCGGCACTCGGCTGGAGCCGGTCACGAGGTGGTTGGCCGATGCCTTTTTTGAAGAGAAATACGTCGTTTACACACCGTTCAAATGATTGTCAAACAGTTTGTTTTCAACGCGTTCCAGGAGAACTGCTATCTTGTGGCCGATGAGGAGACGCTCCGTTGCGCCATCATCGACCCGGGCATGAACAGCGCCCGCGAGATGCAGGCTGTGGCCGACTACATTGGCCAATCTGGTTTCACGCTCGAACGGGTGCTGCTGACGCACTGCCATCTGGATCACGTGCTCGGGACGGGGTGGTTGGCCGATGTCTGGCCCGAGGTGCCCATCGGCGGTCCGGTGGAGGATGGCGAACGTCTGCCATCGGCCGAAATGCAGTCAAGGATGTTCGGGATGCCCGTGGCGCACAAGACAGTGCCGTTGACGGCCAATGTGAACGAGGGCGACCGGCTGAAAATCGGCCAGATTGAGGTGCAGGTCTATGACATCCCCGGCCACAGCTTTCACGGGCTGTGCTACTATCTGCCGAGCGAAGGTGTGCTCTTCACGGGCGATGTGCTGTTCTGCTGCAGTGTGGGACGGTCGGACTTCGGCCCGGGATTCGGCTGCGACGGCGAGGCATTGGTCGATGGCATCCGCTGCAAGCTGATGTCGCTGCCGCCCGAGACGACCATATATCCCGGACACGGTCCATCGAGCACCATTGGCCAAGAAATTACGTATAACCCTTATATTTAACAAGATAGATGATAAAAGATCCGTTCATGCTCCTGAGCATGGTGAACATGAAGCTGCGCGACCAGTACGACTCGCTCGATGAACTGTGCGCCGGCGAAGACCTTGACAAACAAGAACTTGTGTTGCGCCTGCATGATGCTGGGTTCGACTATGTACCCGAAAATAACCAATTCAAATGATAGAAAACGAACTGAAAGCCGCCCGTCAGGCCAGCTTCGCGCTGCTTGACTTGAGCGAAGAGGAAACGAACCGCGTGTTGGTGCAATTGGCCGATGCGCTTGAACAGAATGCCGAACAGATTACATCGGCCAATGCCCTGGACCTGAGCAAGATGGACCCTGCCGATTCGCGCTACGACCGTCTGCTCCTCAATGGCGAACGTATCGCCGGAATTGCCTCGGACACACGCAATGTGGCAGCCCTGCCGTCGCCCTTGAACCGCACGTTGAGCGAATCGGTGCGCCCGAATGGCATGAAGATTCGCAAGGTGAGTGTGCCGTTCGGCGTCATCGGCGTCATCTACGAGGCGCGCCCCAATGTCACCATCGACGTCTTTTCGCTCTGTTTCAAGGCTGGAAGTGCCGTCCTGCTGAAGGGCGGTAAGGAGGCGGCCGAGAGCAATATGGCATTGGTCAAGATAATTCATAATGTTTTGTCGGCCAATGGATTGCCAGCGTCACTCTGTACGCTGTTGCCCAACGACCATGAGGCCACGACCGAGATGCTCTGCGCCGTCGGCCAGGTCGATCTGGTCATCCCGCGCGGCAGCCGTCGCCTCATAGATTATGTGCGCGACAATGCCCGCGTGCCTGTCATCGAGACGGGAGCCGGCATCTGCCACACGTACATTGACCGCGACGCCGACGTCGAAATGGCATCGGCCATCGTCACGAACGGAAAGACCCGCCGCATCTCGGTGTGCAACGCGCTGGATTGCGTTGTCATTCATCGAGATAGGTTGGCCGACCTGCCGGCAATATGCAAGCCTATGGCATTGGCCAATGACCCGGCAAAACGTGTCATCATCTACGCCGATGAACGGGCCTATGTGGCATTGGCCGGAAAATATCCCGCAGAACTGCTTGAACACGCTCAGCCAGAGCACTTTGGCATGGAATTCCAGGCCTACAAACTGGCTATCCGCACGGTCGATTCGTTCGATGAGGCGGTTGAGTATGTCCAGTCGCACACCAGCCACCACAGTGAGAGCATCGTGAGCCGCGACGAGAAGGCCTGCGAACGTTTCCTGCGCCTCATCGATGCTGCCTGCGTCTATCAGAACCTGCCGACGTCGTGGACCGATGGCGCGCAATTCGGATTCGGTGCGGAAATCGGCATTTCGACGCAGAAACTCCATGCCCGCGGCCCGATGGCCCTGCCCGAAATCACGACCTACAAGTATCAGGTCATCGGCCAAGGACAGATTCGTAAATAATTCATAATCAATCGTTAAAATATGAAAGTCTATATTTTACTTGCACAGGGTTTTGAGATTGCCGAGGCTATCCTGCCGCTGGACATCCTGCGTCGTGCCCGGGTCGAGGTCTGCACGGTTTCCATTGGCCAAGAACACACCGTAACGGCCAGCAATGGCACTCCGGTTGTGGCCGACAAGACATTGGCCGACAGCGACTTGACCGATGGCGATATGCTGTTCCTGCCGGGCGGAATGCCGGGTTCGATCAACCTGCGTGACAGTAAGGCTGTGGCCGATGTCATCCGTACGTATCACGAGTCGGGAAAATGGTTGGCCGCAGTCTGCGCCGCGCCGATGGTCTTCGGCCTGATGGGCATCCTGAAAGGGGAGGAGGCCACCTGTTTCCCGGGCTTCGAGAAGGATCTGCTCGGTGCAACGCCGGTCAAAAAGACCTGCGTACGTTCGGGACACTTCATCACGGGATGCGGCGCCGGTGCCGGATTTGCCCTGGGTCGCGAGATGGCCGCTGTGCTCGTCGGTGAGGATACGGCCGATGCCGTCCTGCGCCAGATGATGTTCCAAGTCTATGAATGACAGATGATTGAGCCATTTGCCGACCTGATTGAACTATTGGCCGATGACCAGTTGCCGATACGCAGCCGCTACGACGGTCTGTATCGCATTCTGGTCGCTGCGCTGAACTGGAATACCCGGGAACTCACCATAGAGTTCTCGGGTGCTTTTGCGCGTCTCGACTATCTGTGCAGGGAGTTGAGCTACAAGGAGTTGCATCCGTTGGCCTATCGGCAGATATGCGCGTTCCGCAGCCGTTGCACGCATCTCGCGCAATATGACGACGGGGCATTGGCCACAAACCTCGACACCGACCTGCGCGCCGTGGTCGAATTCTTGGCCAAGTTGCACAACGTGCCGATTCCCGAGCCCTTGCAGCCGCTCCTGAATACGGACTACCCGAAGTTGGAGCGCAAGAGCCGCATCGCCGATTCCCTGCGCTGTCTCGTGGCCCGCGTGGACGATGCCGGAATGTGGCTCACAGGGCCATTGGCCGAAGATTTCTTCCTTCCATGGAGCTTTATGGCCAATGACCGACACACGAAAGACTTGTCCTACCTGCGGCCGATGGTCCGTATCGGCACACCGCTCAATCTCGTGCGTCCGTGGGAGGAAGACGGCGAGTTGCGCGCCGAACAGGTCATCTATGAGCCCGACCTGCTGGTCGATATCAGCTCAATTGTCAGTTGTTTTGCGCTCAATGGCACATCGGTCAACAACTACCTGTTGCACCTGCTGGACAATGGGCCGGCCAACAGCGCACGCCTGCTGGGAAATCTGGCGGGTCAGATGCTTGATGAAGAGGTCCATGCCCTGGGCAGCGAAGAGCCGACGACCTACGCCGAGAGTGTCAAGCATTTCTTTGCCGACAATGCCCTCCAGCTCGTCACGTGCAGCGATTTGGCCGATGAGGAGCAGCGCCGGGACTTCCATGAGAAGGCCAGGCAGCAGCAGAAGAACCTGCGTCACATAGTGCAGACAGCCTTTGTGCAAGACCGCACCATCAAGTTGCAGAAGGTTGTCCTGGAACCGTCATTCTATTGCGAAATGCTTGGCATTCAAGGTCGTATGGACCTGCTGCAATCGGACAAACACGTACTGATGGAACAGAAGTCGGGCAAGATGGACGAGTTCCACCACACGCATGACAAGCGCCATTTCATCCAGATTCTGCTCTATCAGGCGATGTTGCACTACGCCTACCACGACTCTGAAGGTCGCGAACTGCGCAACGACGACATCGCCAGCTATCTGCTCTATTCGCGCTATCCCGACGGCCTGCTCAAGGAGGCGCCCGCACCGCTCCTGTTGGAAGAGGCATTGGACATGCGCAACAGGATTGCCTACCTGCAATTGCAGATGAGTCGGGGAGGGGCACGCGACATACTCGAAAGTCTGACGCCCGAACAGCTCAAGACCGAAAATATCTCGGAAAAACTGTGGCTAGGCTATCTCCGGCCACGCATCGAGGCCATCCTGAACCGGTTGCACGGCGCATCGGCCATAGAAAAAGACTATTTCTACCGGATGACGACCTTCGAGGCGCGTGAACATATCTTGGCCAAGGTCGGTTCGTCGCAGAAGGAGGCCAGCGGATTTGCCGCACTATGGAACTGCACATCGGCCGAAAAACGGGAAGCCGGCGACCTGATGGACCACCTGCAAATCACTGATATTGAAGACGATCACCGCACGCTCACGCTGATGACCTGCGCCAGTGCATCGGCCGAAAACCAGATGGTCCTGCCCAATTTCCGTACGGGCGACATCGTGGTGCTCTTCGCCTATCCGGCCGAAGCCGAACCCGACGCACGCCGCGACATCGTGTTCCGTGCCAGTATTGTCGAAATCAACTCCGAGGGACTCATCATCCGCCTGCGCGCACCGCAACGCAATCTGTCTCTTTTTCGGCCGATGGGAGAGGTCTACTGGGCTGTAGAACACGACTTTATGGAGTCGTCACACACGGACCTGTACCGCAGCTTGTATGCCTTCCTCGACGCCACGCCCGAACGACGAGCGCTGCTCCTTGGCCAACGTGCACCACGCATCGACCGACGGCTCAGGTTGAAAGGCGACTATGGCATATTTAATGACTTGGTTCTCAAGGCAAAACAGGCTAAAGACTATTTCTTGCTGGTCGGTCCTCCTGGCACAGGCAAGACCTCATGCGGTCTGGTCAATATACTGGCCGAGACATTGGCCACAACCAACGAAAACAACGTTCTGCTGGTCTCGTTCACCAACCGCGCCGTCGATGAAATCTGCTCCAAACTGGTAAAGATGGGCGAACCGTTCCTGCGCATCGGCTCACATCTTTCCTGCGCCGAGGAGTATCGCGAACGGCTCCTGGTCGAACAGTGCCGGCAATGCCGCAATGATGCCGAAATCCGCCAGCTGATACAGTCGTGCCGCGTGGTGGTCGGGACAACGGCGGCTGTGACGGCCAATAGTGCCATCTTCCAGCTCAAGCGTTTTGACCTCTGCATCATTGACGAGGCGTCTCAGATACTTGAACCGCAGCTTCTGGCTATCCTTGGGGCCAAGGTCGATGGGCTGGACGCCATCCGCAAGTTTGTCATGATCGGCGACCACAAGCAGCTGCCCGCCGTTGTCATGCAGACAGAACGTGAATCGTTGGTCAAGGAGCCGGAACTGCGGAAAATCGGCCTTCAGAACTGCCGCCAATCGCTGTTTGAACGTCTCCTGCGCATGAATTGCGGCCGACGGAGCTTCACATCGGCCAAGTCCCCGCTGATACACACACTGTCGGCCCAGGGACGTATGCACCACGATGTTGCGGCCTTCGCCAACCGCGCTTTCTACGGCAACCTGTTGCGAGAAATCCCATTGGCCCACCAACAAAGAGATATTCCGTACAAGACTGCGAATAACGACAAATGGCAGAAATTGCTCACTTCGCAGCGCATTTCATTCATTCCTGTAAAAAAAGAACGTGTGCGCGGAAAAATCACATCGGACAAAATCAATCTTCAGGAGGCTGATGTCATTGCCCAACTCGTACATGCCGTCTGGCAACTATTCGATGAAAACTGGCTGACATTCGATCCGACGGAATCGGTGGGCGTGATAGTTCCGTACAGGCACCAGATTTCGACCATCAGGAAAGAATTGGAGCGATTTGGCATTCAACAACTTACGCAGATTTCCATCGACACGGTCGAACGGTTTCAGGGCAGCCAACGCGACGTTATCATTTACGGATTCACAGTCAGTCGGCCATATCAACTCGATTTCCTGACCAACAACCGGTTTGAAGAAGACGGACACATCATCGACCGCAAACTTAACGTTGCGCTGACCCGAGCTCGCGAAATCCAGATTCTCTTAGGCGATGCCGATTTGCTGCGTCAGGACCCCGTTTTCGCCTCTTTGATAGATAATGTGGCCAATGGTACATAATTGGGATTATGTAAAGTTGATATTTTCGATCCCCCCATTTCATATGTATCAACTTCAATTCTGAGTTCAATGAAGGAAAACATAATTGCTTTCACATTGCAAGGCAATCCGTCTTAGGTCGAAATGTTTTGCATTCGCGGAAGATTCCCCCTCATGCTGCAGATCAATAATCAGAATTAAGAGAGGGTTGCCACTTTGCAATAGTGCAATTCCATTGTCCAAAAACAAGATGAAAAAGGCTGAAAGACAATATATTGCCATCGACTTGAAGTCGTTCTACGCCTCGGTCGAATGTGTGGACAGAGGACTCGATCCGCTGACCACCAATCTTGTTGTGGCCGATGTGAGCCGCACCGAGAAGACCATCTGCCTGGCCGTCTCGCCCTCGCTGAAGGCTTACGGAATTGCCGGACGGGCGCGCCTGTTCGAGGTTGTGCAGCGGGTACGCGA
>JAEEGH010019271.1_pt1 | contig 14327 bp, 10 predicted proteins | sample 9134181 | NCBI WGS metagenome assembly JAEEGH01 (sample SAMN16246544, study PRJNA631951) | gut metagenome | biome: gut microbiome; feature: rumen; material: DP-attached | host: Bos | place: Iran: Karaj | collected 2018-10 | reverse complement strand
TCCGCTCCTGAGGAGAAAGAGCGCGGTATCACCATCAACACCGCTCACGTTGAGTATCAGACCGAGAAGCGTCACTACGCTCACGTTGACTGCCCGGGTCACGCCGACTATGTGAAGAACATGGTTACCGGTGCTGCCCAGATGGACGGTGCTATCCTCGTTGTGGCCGCCACCGACGGTCCCATGCCCCAGACCCGTGAGCACATCCTGCTCGCCCGTCAGGTTGGCGTTCCCCAGCTCGTTGTGTTCCTGAACAAGTGCGACCTTGTCGACGATCCCGAGCTGCTCGACCTCGTCGAAATGGAAGTCCGCGAGCTCCTCAGCTCCTACGACTTCGATGGCGACAACATCCCCATCATCCGTGGTTCCGCTCTCGCCGCCCTGAACGGTGAAGACCCCAACGGCATGGGTGTCACCGCCGTCAACAAGCTCATGGACGCTGTTGACGAGTGGATCCCCGAGCCCGTCCGTCAGAAAGATAAAGACTTCCTGATGCCCATCGAGGACGTGTTCTCCATCACCGGCCGCGGCACCGTCGCCACTGGTCGTATCGAGACCGGCGTCATCCACACCTCCGACCCCGTCGACATCATCGGTATGGGTGCCGAGAAACTGAAGAGCGTCGTCACTGGCGTCGAGATGTTCCGCAAGATCCTCGACGAAGGTGAAGCTGGCGACAACGTGGGTCTGCTGCTCCGCGGTATCGACAAGAACGAGATCCGTCGTGGTATGGTTATCGCCAAGCCCGGCTCGGTGAAACCTCACCACAAATTCGAGGCTGCCGTCTATATCCTGAAGAAAGAGGAAGGCGGCCGTCACACCCCGTTCCACAACAACTACCGTCCGCAGTTCTACTTCCGTACCACTGACGTGACCGGTACCATCATGCTGCCCGAGGGCCGCGAGATGGTCATGCCTGGCGACAACTTGACGATCACCGTCGAGCTGATTGCCGACATCGCTCTGAACGAGAACCTCCGCTTCGCTATCCGCGAGGGTGGCCGCACGGTCGGTTCGGGTCAGGTGACCAAGATCCTCGACTAATTTCGAGAAAAGCCAATGGAGCCGGGTTCGGCCTGGCTCCATTACAGGGGCATAGTTAAATGGTATAATGGCGGTCTCCAAAACCGTGGTTGGGAGTTCGATTCTCTCTGCCCCTGCCAAATAGAAAAAAGATCAAAGGAAATGTCAAAGTTTGGTGAATATGTGAAGTCGAGCTACGACGAGTTGGTACACAAAGTGTCGTGGCCCACATTCAAGGAGTTGCAGAGCAGCGCCGTTGTCGTTGCCATTGCCACTCTCGTCATCGCCCTCATCGTGCTCCTGATGGATGTCGTCTTCGGCGTGCAGCCTTGGGACTGGTGGAGGGGTATTCTCGGAATCTTCTACCACATGCTTGGATAACAGTGGCGGCTATACAGTCAGGAGTCTTGCTTCCCAAATTTCCTTTGAGACTCTCGGCCGCAGCCATCTGTCCACGCAAACGGTAAAGGAGTATATTTTCACTGTCCTTTTTTAACCTACAACAATGGAACAGCAGGAAAAAAAGTGGTATGTCGTCAGAGCAATCAGCGGCAAGGAAAAAAAGGCTAAGGAGTACATCGAAAGCGAAATGGCCAAGCGTGGCTGGAGCGAGGATGTGCCCACGGTGCTGATTCCTACCGAGCAGGTTGTCGCTATCCGTAACGGGAAGAAGGTGATCAAAGAACGCAATTTCTTCCCCGGTTATGTGATTATCGAGGCCAATTTGCGAGACGAAATCATTCCCGTCATTCAGAACCTCCCCAACGTTCTGGACTTCCTTCGCGAACGCGAGGGCAAGCCCATCCCTATGCGTCAGGCTGAAATCAACCGCATCCTGGGCAAGATGGACGAGCGTGTGGACGGTGCTGAAATGATTGACCGTTTCATTGTTGGAGAGAATGTGAAGGTGATTGACGGCCCATTCAACAGTTTTGTTGGAGTGGTCGAGGAAATCAACGAGGACAAGAAGAAATTGAAAGTTACGGTCAAGATCTTCGGTCGCAAGACGCCCCTCGAACTGAACTTCTCGCAGGTTGAGAAAGACCAGTAAACACAACAACTAACCTATTAAAACAGTAAATCAATGGCAAAAGAAGTTGCAGGATTGATTAAGCTGCAAATCAAAGGCGCTGCGGCGAACCCTGCTCCTCCCGTCGGACCGGCTCTCGGTGCAAAGGGTGTGAACATCATGGAGTTCTGCAAGCAGTTCAATGCGCGTACGCAGGACCAGGCCGGCAAGATTGTGCCTGTCATCATCACTGTGTACACGGACAAGTCCTTTGACTTTGTGCTGAAGACTCCTCCTGTCGCTGTCCAGCTGAAAGAGATGTCCAAAGCGCAGAAAGGCTCCGGTGAGCCCAACCGCGTGAAGGTCGCCTCGGTCACCTGGGAGCAGGTGCGCCAGATTGCCGAAGCCAAAATGCCCGACCTCAACTGCTTCACGGTGGAGAGTGCCATGAGCATGGTGGCTGGTACGGCGCGCAGCATGGGTATCACCGTTACGGGTGAGAATCCCCTGAAAAAGTAAAAAAGTTAGTAACAGTGGTAGCATAAGTAGCGAGAGCGAAAGTGCGGTGACCACAAAAACAGAAAGAAATGGCAAAACTTACCAAAAAACAGAAAGAGGCTGTTGCCAAATTCGACGGTAGCAAAGTGTATTCGCTTGAGGAGGCCGTGAGCATTGTGAAGAAAATCACCTTCACGAAGTTCGACGCTTCGGTGGACATCGATGTCCGCCTGGGTGTGGACCCCCGCAAGGCCAACCAGATGGTGCGCGGCAGCGTGACCCTGCCTCACGGTACGGGTAAGACCGTCCGCGTCCTCGTGCTTTGCACTCCCGACAAGGAGGAAGAGGCCAAAGCCGCCGGCGCCGACTACTACGGCCTGGATGAGTACATCACCAAGATTAAGGGTGGTTGGACTGACGTGGATGTCATCATCACTATGCCCAGCTGCATGCCCAAGATTGGCGCCCTCGGACGCATCCTGGGTCCCCGTGGCCTGATGCCGAACCCCAAGACCGGCACCGTCACCATGGAAGTCGGCAAGGCAGTCCAGGAAGCCAAGGCCGGTAAGATCGACTTCAAGGTCGATAAGTTTGGTATCATCCACACCGCCGTTGCCAAGTGCTCGTTCGACGACCAGAAGATTGTCGAGAACGCCCGCGAGGTGCTCCAGATGATTATGAAGCTCAAACCCAGTGCCGCCAAGGGCACCTATGTGAAGAGCATCGCCATCAGCAGCACGATGAGCCCCGGCGTCAAGGTGGACACCAAAGCCGCTACCCTCTAACATTTAAAACGTAAGAAACATTATGAGAAAAGAACTGAAAGACCAACACATCGACTCTCTGTGCGAGGAGATCAAGGCCTATCCGAATCTGTACATTGCCGATATCGGAGGTCTGAACTCGGTGCAGACCAGCAAGCTGCGTCGTGCCGCCTTCCGCAAAGAGGTGAAGTTGGAAGTCGTCAAGAACACCCTTCTCATCAAGGCTCTCGAAAAGTCGGGTTTCGACTACAGCGAGCTGTTCCCTGTGATCAAGGGTGAAACCGCCATAATGCTTTCCAACACCAACAATGCGCCCGCCAAGCTCATCAAAGACTTCCGTGCCGCTGAGAAGAACGCCACCAAGCCTATTCTCAAAGGTGCCTACGTCGAAGAGTGCTTCTATATCGGTCACGAGCATCTGGACGAACTGGTCAACATCAAGTCCAAGAACGAGCTCATCGCCGACGTCGTCGCGCTGCTGCAGTCGCCGTTCCAGAACGTGCTTTCGCAGTTGCAGTCGGGTGGCAATACCATTACCGGTGTGCTGAAAACTTTGGAGGAACGCGCATAAAGCGCAAAACAAAAGCGGGGATTGGTCACCCCAAATAAATCAATGACCGCAGTTAATTAAATTAAAAACAAAACATTAAAAAACAAAAATAGTCATGGCAAACATTGAAGCTATTGCTGAAGAACTGGTGAACCTTACCGTTAAGGAAGTTAAAGAACTTGGTGATCTCCTGAAGGAGAAGTACGGCATCGAGCCCGCCGCCGCTGCTGTCGCAGTCGCCGCTCCCGCCGCTGGTGGTGCCGCCGCCGCTGCCGAGGAGAAGACCTCTTTCGACGTGATTCTGAAGGGTGTTCCCGATCAGACCAAGAAACTTGGCGTTGTGAAGGCCGTTAAGGATATGGCCAGCCTGGGTCTGAAAGAGTCCAAGGAGCTCGTTGACAACGCTCCCAAGACCGTCAAGGAAGGTGTCTCCAAGGACGAGGCTGAGAGCCTGAAGAAAGCTCTCGAAGAGGCTGGTGCTGAAGTCGAGATCAAGTAAGGTAGCCACCTGCTGATTCCACGAGGAATAGGGCCTCCGGTGTAAATCCGGAGTGCCTATTCCTTGTTGCTATGGACTTCGGTCCGATTGCACCTTCATACCCTTAGAGGGTTACTCTTTCTTCACATGAGGCATGTTATAGAAAAAGATTAATTCATAAGTCCCTTGGCAAAAAAAGACCCCACAGTAGTTAATTTCGCGTCGGTACGCAAATTCGGCTACCCGGATTTTCTCGACATTCAGGTCAAGTCGTTCAAAGACTTCTTCCAGATTGAGACCAACCCAGACAACCGTTTGGAGGAAGGTCTCTATAAGGTTTTCAAAGAGAATTTCCCCATCACGGATGCGCGAAACAATTTCGAGCTCGAATTCCTTGATTATTATATTGACCCCCCTCGCTACACCATTGAGGAGTGTATCGAGCGTGGCCTTACTTACAGCGTGCCGTTGAAGGCGAAGATGAAGCTGAGCTGCAAGGACCCGGAAAATGAGGACTTCCAGACGATAGAGCAGCATGTCTATTTGGGCATGATTCCTTACATGACTCCGAAGGGTACCTTCGTGATTAATGGCGCTGAGCGTGTCGTTGTCTCGCAGTTGCACCGTTCGCCGGGCGTGTTTTTTGGCACCCAGTTCCATTCGAACGGCACCCAGCTTTATTCCGCCCGTATCATTCCTTTCAAGGGCTCGTGGATGGAGTTTACGACCGATATCAACAACGTAATGTATGCTTATATCGATCGTAAGAAGAAACTCCCCATCACCACGCTGCTCCGTGCTATCGGATATGAGTCGGACAAGGATATCCTCGACATTTTCGAGCTTGCGGAAGAGGTAAAGGTTAGCCGCAATAACCTGAAAAAGGTGATTGGCAAGCAGCTTGCTGCCCGCGTGGTCGAGGCTTGGACAGAGGACTTCGTCGACGAGGACACTGGCGAGGTGGTCTCTATGGAGCGTACCGAAGTAGTCATCGAGCGCGATGTGGAACTTACCGAGGAGCACATAGAGAAGATTCTCGAGTTGGATGTCAAGTCGATTCTCATCAAAACTGAGGACAAGGACGGCATCGACTACTCGGTCATCTACAATACCCTCAAAAAGGATACCGCCAACAATGCCAAGGAGGCGTGCGAGTATATCTATCGCCAGTTGCGTAACGCGGAACCCCCAGACGAGGAGACGGCTCGTAGCATCATTGAAAAACTCTTCTTCTCGGAGAAGCGTTATGACTTGGGCGATGTGGGCCGCTACAGAATCAATACGAAACTCAACCTTGATGTGCCCGACAACGTGCGTGTGCTCACCAAGGAAGATATAACTTCCATTATCAAATATCTGGTTGAGCTGATTAACCAGAAAGCGGAGGTGGATGATATCGACCATCTGTCGAATCGTCGTATCCGCACTGTGGGCGAGCAGCTCTCCAACCAGTTCGGCGTGGGCTTGGCCCGTATGAGCCGCACCATCCGTGAGCGCATGAATGTGCGTGACAACGAGGTGTTCACTCCCACCGAACTTATCAATGCCAAGACCCTTTCGTCGGTCATCAATTCCTTCTTCGGCACCAACCAGTTGAGCCAGTTCATGGACCAGACCAACCCGTTGGCCGAGTTGACCCACAAGCGCCGTATTTCGGCCCTCGGTCCTGGTGGTCTGTCGCGTGAGCGTGCTGGCTTCGAAGTCCGCGACGTGCACTACACCCATTATGGTCGTCTCTGCACCATCGAGACTCCTGAAGGACCCAACATTGGTCTTATCTCCTCGCTCTGTGTCTATGCCAAGATTAATGAGCTTGGATTTATTGAGACCCCCTATCAGCGTGTTGAGAACGGTCAAGTGATGCTCAACGAGCCTCCCATCTACCTCTCGGCAGAAGCTGAAGAGAACAAGACCGTGGCTCAGGCAACCACCCCGCAGGACGAGGAAGGCCATATTACCGCCGCCCGTGTCAAGGCCCGTCGCCAGGCGGATTTCCCCATTGTCTCGCCTGAGGAGATTGACCTCATTGATATTGCTTCCAACCAGATTGCATCTATTGCGGCTTCGTTGATTCCGTTCCTGGAGCACGACGATGCCAACCGTGCCCTGATGGGCTCGAACATGATGCGTCAGGCTGTGCCTCTGCTCAATCCCGAAATCCCCATTGTAGGAACGGGTATCGAGGAGGCTGTGGCCCACGACAGCCGCGTGCTTCTCAACGCAGAAGCTGACGGTGTTGTCGAATATGTCGACTCCACCAAGATTGTCATCCGCCACAACCGCACCGAGAAGGAGCGTCTCGTCTCCTTCGACGACGATGTTAAGGAATACAAACTTACCAAGTACCAGCGCACCAACCATTCTACCGCCATCAACTTGCGTCCTATCGTCAAGAAGGGCGACAAGGTCAAGAAAGGTCAGGTGCTCTGCGAGGGTTATGCTACTCAGGGTGGTGAACTTGCCCTCGGCCGCAACATGATGGTGGCTTTCATGCCGTGGAAGGGTTACAACTTCGAGGATGCTGTGGTTATCTCCGAGCGCGTGGTGCGCGAAGACATTTATACCTCGGTTCACGTTGAGGAATTCACCCTCGAGGTCCGTGAGACCAAGCGCGGCAACGAAGAGCTCACCCGCGACATTCCCAATGTTGGTAATGATGCTACCAAAGATCTTGACGAGAACGGTATCATCCGTATTGGTGCCGAGGTTAAGGAGGGCGACATCCTCATCGGCAAGATTACCCCGAAGGGTGAGTCCGATCCCACTCCCGAGGAGAAACTGCTCCGCGCCATCTTCGGCGACAAAGCCGGCGATGTGAAGGACGCCTCCCTCAAAGTTCCGCCTTCGATGCACGGTGTGGTCATCGACAAGAAGCTCTTTGCCCGCGTCATCCGTGACCGCAAATCCCGTGCCAAGGAGAAAGAGTTGCTTGCCAAGCCGGAGGAGGAGTACCGCTTCGAGTGCGAGGAGCTGAAAGACAAACTTATCTCCCAGTTGCTTGTCATCCTCAACGGCAAAGTCTCCAATGGTGTCTACACGAACCACCGCGAGGAGCTCATCCCCAAGAAAGCGAAGTTCAGCGCCAAGACGCTCAAGACCATCGACTACACCGAGGTCAGCCCCAACAAGTGGACCACCGACAAGGAGACCAACGCCCTTATTAAAGAACTACTGAACAACTATAACATCAAATTCCGCGAAATCAACGGTCGCTTCACCCGCAACAAGTTCGCTCTCACCGTTGGTGACGACCTGCCCAGCGGCATCGTCCAGATGGCCAAGGTCTACATCGCCATGAAGCGTAAACTGCGCATCGGTGATAAGATGGCCGGTCGCCATGGTAACAAGGGTATCGTGTCGAAGATTGTCCGTGCCGAGGATATGCCTTTCCTCGCCGACGGTACACCTGTCGACATCGTGCTCAACCCCCTCGGCGTGCCTTCGCGAATGAACCTCGGCCAGATTTACGAGACTGTCCTCGGATGGGCCGGCAAGGTGCTCAACAAGCGCTTCAAGACTCCTATCTTCGACGGTGCCACCCTCGAACAGATCAACGGCTACATGCGTGAAGCAGGTCTGCCCGAGAACGGCCGCACTTACCTCTACGACGGCGAGACCGGCGAACGCTTCGACCAGCCCGCCACCGTCGGCTACATCTATTATCTCAAGCTGCACCACATGATTGACGATAAGATGCACGCCCGTTCCATCGGTCCTTACTCCCTCATCACCCAGCAGCCCCTCGGCGGTAAAGCCAACTTCGGCGGCCAGCGTTTCGGTGAGATGGAGGTCTGGGCTCTGGAAGCCTACGGTGCATCGCATGTCCTACAGGAGGTGCTCACCGTCAAGTCTGACGACGTCATGGGCCGTGCCAAGGCATATGAAGCCATTGTCAAAGGCGACAATATGCCGGTGCCGGGTATTCCCGAGTCGTTCAACGTCCTTGTCCACGAGCTCCGTGGCCTCGGCCTTGAGGTAACATTTGAATAAGTTGTTCCATAGATTGTAAGCATAGAAGAACATGGCTTTTAAACAAGAATCGCAGTTAAAGACTGATTTCAACTCAATCACCATCAGCCTTGCGTCGCCCGAGTCCATCAAGCGTCGCTCCTATGGCGAGGTGACGAAGCCTGAAACCATCAACTATCGCACATACAAGCCCGAGCGCGACGGATTGTTCTGCGAGCGTATCTTCGGCCCCACCCGCGACTGGGAGTGCCATTGCGGCAAATACAAGCGTATCCGCTACAAAGGCATCGTCTGCGACCGCTGCGGTGTTGAAGTGACCGAGAAAAAGGTTCGCCGCGAGCGCATGGGCCACATCGAACTGGTGGTCCCCATCGCCCACATCTGGTTTTTCCGTTCGCTGCCTAACAAGATAGGCACGCTGCTCAACATCCCCTCCAAGAAACTTGATCAAGTCATCTACTACGAGAAGTACATTGTGCTGCAGCCCGGCAAGGCTGTCCTCAATGAGATGCCCGTGCAGAAGCTCGACCTGCTCACCGAGGAGGAATACTATTACATCCAGGACTCGCTGCCTGAGGACAATGCACAGCTCCCCGACACCGACCCCAACAAATTCATCGCTGGCATGGGTGCCGAGGCACTCTACAAGCTGCTCTCCGAGCTCGACCTTGACAAGCTCAGCTATGAGCTCCGCGCCAAGGCCTCTAAGGAGACCGCCGTGGCCCGCAAGCAGGACGCCCTCAAACGCCTCAACGTTATCGAGTCGTTCCGTGAGTCCCAGCGCGCCATGCAGGCCCGCGGCATGGACAACCGTCCTGAGTGGATGATTATGAACATCATCCCCGTCATTCCGCCCGACCTGCGCCCGCTCGTCCCGCTCGATGGCGGCCGTTTCGCCACCTCCGATATCAACGAGCTCTACCGCCGCGTCATCATCCGCAACAACCGTCTGAAACGCTTGGTCGAGATCAAGGCCCCCGAAGTCATCATGCGCAACGAGAAGCGTATGCTGCAGGAGTCTGTTGACTCGTTGTTCGACAACAGCCGCAAGGTGTCGAGTGTCAAGTCCGAATCCAACCGCGCCCTCAAGTCGCTCTCCGACGCCCTCAAGGGCAAGCAGGGCCGCTTCCGTCAGAACCTGCTCGGTAAGCGTGTCGACTACTCTGGCCGTTCGGTCATCGTCGTCGGACCCGAGTTGCGCATGCACGAGTGCGGTCTGCCCAAGGATATGGCTGCCGAGCTCTTCAAACCCTATGTCATCCGCAAACTCCTCGAGCGCGGCTTGGTGAAGACCGTCAAGAGCGCTAAGCGCATCGTTGACCGCAAGGAGCCCGTGGTGTGGGAAATCCTCGAGAACATCCTCAAGGGACACCCCATCCTGCTCAACCGTGCTCCTACGCTGCACCGTCTGGGTATCCAGGCCTTCCAGCCCCGCCTCGTCGAAGGCAAGGCCATCCGCCTGCACCCGCTGGTGTGTACCGGCTTCAATGCTGACTTCGATGGTGACCAGATGGCTGTCCATGTGCCTATGGGCAATGCCGCCATCCTCGAGGCTCAGATTCTGATGCTCTCCACCCATAACATCCTCAACCCTGCCAACGGTGCCCCTATCACGGTGCCTTCGCAGGACATGGTGCTGGGTCTGTACTACATGACCAAACCGCGCCGCACCACCGCCACCGAGACTGTTCGCGGCGAGGGTCAGCGCTTCTATTCCCCCGAAGAGGTCATCATCGCCTACAACGAGAAGCGCGTCGACCTCAACGCCTGCATCAGTGTGCAGATGCCCGTTCCTGAGGGAATGGATGAGTACAGCTACGTCAAGAGCGACAAGACCTTCATGGAGGTCATCAAAGATAAGAAAGGCAAAGTCCTCACCGATATCGACTGCGCTACGCCCGCCGAGGTCGCCATCCACAGCCGCACCGAGTACGAGGTGAAGCGCGACAAGGACGGCAATGTCATTGTCGACGCCAACGGCCACTACATCAAGACCACCCGACTGCATACCACTGTCGGCCGCGTCATCTTCAACCAGGTGGTGCCCAGCCAGTATGGCTACATCAACCAGGTGATGGGCAAGAAGTCGCTGCGCGACATCATCGGCGACATCTTCACCGAGTGCGGCAACGCCGTCACCGCAGCCTTCCTCGACGACATCAAGAATATGGGCTACCGTCAGGCATTCCGTGGCGGTCTCTCCTTCAACCTCGGCGACGTCATCATTCCCGAAGAGAAGGAACAGCTCATCGAGAAAGCCAACGAGGAGGTCGAAGAGGTTATGGCGCAGTACGCCATGGGTCTTATCACCAACAACGAGCGCTACAACCACGTTATCGACATCTGGACCAATACCAACAACCAGCTCACTGAGACGCTCATGAAGCAGCTCAAGGCCGACAACCAGGGCTTCAACCCCATCTACATGATGTACGATTCGGGTGCTCGTGGTAGCAAGGAGCAGATTCGTCAGCTCTCCGGCATGCGCGGCCTGATGGCCAAGCCGCAGAAGGCTGGTTCCTCTGGCAACGAGATTATCGAGAACCCCATTGTCTCCAACTTCAAGGAGGGTCTGTCGGTGCTCGAGTACTTCATCTCCACCCACGGTGCCCGTAAGGGTCTGGCCGATACCGCTCTTAAGACGGCTGATGCTGGTTACCTCACCCGCCGTCTGGTTGACGTGGCCCACGACGTCATCATCACCGAAGAAGACTGCGGCACCCTGCGCGGCCTGCCTACCACCGCCCTCAAGAAGGGCGAGGACATCGTGCAGAGCCTCGGCGAGAAGATTCTCGGCCGCACCTCCGTCCACGACATCTACCATCCGCAGACTGGCGAACTCATCGCCCATGCCGGCGAAGAGCTCACCGAAGACATCTGCCGCAAGATTGAGGAATCCCCCATCGAGGAGGTCGAAATCCGTTCCGTGCTCACCTGCGAGTCCAAGCATGGCGTCTGCGCCAAGTGCTACGGCCGCAACCTTGCCACCGGCAAGATGGTGCAGAAGGGCGAGGCCGTCGGCGTCATCGCCGCACAGGCCATCGGCGAGCCTGGTACCCAGCTCACCCTGCGTACCTTCCACGTCGGCGGTGTGGCCGGTGGCAACATCGGTACCACCTCCAGCCTCCAAGCCAAATACGAGGGACGCCTCATCATCGACGAGCTCCGCTCCATCCCCTATACCGACAGCGAAGGCGACAAATACCACGTCGTCATGGGCCGTTCGGCCGAGATGCGTATCGTCGATACCAATACTGATATCACGCTCTTCTCGTCGCTCCTGCCCTATGGCGCCAAGCTCTACAAGGCTTCCGGCGACCTGCTGAAGAAGGGCGACCTCATTGCCGAGTGGGATCCTTACAACGCCGTTATCATCTCCGAGGTGGCCGGTAAGGTCTCGTTCGAGAACGTGATCGAGAACGTCACCTTCCGTGTTGAAAGCGACGCTCAGACGGGCTTGCAGGACAAGGTCGTCATCGAGAGCCGCCAGCGCACCAAGAACCCGACCCTCAACATCGTCGACTCCGAGGGCAATATCCTCAAAGTCTACGACCTCCCGGTCGGTGCCCACATCGGCGTCGAGCAGGGTCAGAAACTCAAGGCCGGCGACATCATGGTAAAGATACCGCGTTCCTTCGGCAAGGCCGGCGATATCACGGGCGGTCTGCCCCGCGTCACCGAGCTCTTCGAGGCCCGTAACCCGTCCGATCCCGCCATCGTAGCCGAGATCGACGGCATTGTCTCCATTGCCAAGAAACTTAAACGCGGCAACCGCGAGGTCACCATCACCTCGAAGACCGGCGAACAGCGCTCCTACCTCATCCCCACGTCGAAACAGATTTTGGCACAGGACAGCGACTATGTCAAGGCCGGTACGCCGCTCTCCGACGGCGCCATCACGCCTGCCGACATCCTCGCCATCAAGGGTCCGATGAAGGTTCAGGAGTACATCGTCAACGAAGTGCAGGAGGTCTACCGCCTGCAGGGTGTGAAGATCAACGACAAGCACTTCGAGGTCATCGTGCGCCAGATGATGCGCAAGGTCGAAATCGAAGACCCGGGCGATACTCGCTTCCTTGAGGGCGACCTCGTCAACCGCCTCGACTTCAATGACGTCAACGACCGTATCTTCGGTATGAAGGTGGTCGAGGATGCCGGCGACAGCACCACCCTCTCAGTGGGCCAGATTGTCACTGCTCGCGAACTGCGCGACGAGAACTCCGCCCTGCGTCGTCAGGACAAGAAGCTCGTCACCGTGCGCGATGCCCGTCCGGCTACCTGCAAACAGGTGCTTCAAGGTATCACCCGCGCCTCGCTGCAGACCAAGTCGTTCATCTCCGCCGCCTCCTTCCAGGAGACCACCAAGGTGCTCACCGAGGCCGCCATCAATGCCAAGCGCGACACTCTGATGGGCATGAAGGAGAACGTCATCGTTGGTCACCTGATCCCCGCCGGCACCGGCCTGCGCGAATACCAGGATCTCGTGGTGGGCAATGCCCCTGCCATGAGCGCTGACAAGGAGAAGTAGTCACACACAGACACTTACGCCCAAGAGGCAACCGCAAACACGGTTGCCTCTTTTTTATGTCCAACAGGCTGATGGTGGCCTTCGAGCGCAATCCGCAGCACCTGCCGGTGTCGGGCGAGGACGAAGTTTACCTCTATGCCTGGTGTCCGTCGGAGGGCACGGGGATGCTATCGGGCTCGGCACCGCGTTGTGCGGAGCAGGTGTCGTTGCAGCTGCCCGACCGCTGGAGGGACGCCAAGGTGTGGATCTATGGCTTTGTGCAGGACTATGCGGGACAGGCGTCGGACAGCGTGTGCATGGGCTGTGTGGAGTGGCAAAATCAGGACACGCGGCACAATAAACAGCCCGAGGCAGCGTTATATGAGGAAAACAGACAAGACAATGGCAAACCAGAAAGAACAACAGCCGAACCTGAAGCTCAACATCACGCCCGAAGCGGCGCAGGGCATCTACAGCAATTTGGTGGTCATCAGCCACAATCCTACGGAGATAATCCTCGACTTTGCTCAGATACTGCCCGGCATCGATGGCGCAGCGGTGCGCCAGCGCATCATCATGAATCCCATCCACGCCAAACGCACGCTGGCGGCGCTGAACGACAACATCAAGAAGTACGAGCAGCAATTCGGCACCATCGAAGAGCCGAGGATGCCGATGCAGGGTGACACGGTGCCCTACGACATCATTGGCAAGGCATGAAATGGCTTGTCGAGCCTTTGAGGGCCGATACTGACGGCAGTCCGCGCCAGCGCGAGCATGACGCGGCCTATGGTTTGCTGTGCCGTTTGACGGGGGGGCGTCCTGCATTGGAACACGACACGGAGGGGGCGCCGTATCTGCCGGAACATCCTGAACTGCATGTGAGCCTCAGCCACTGCCGCACAGCGGTGGCGGCAGCGGTCAGCATGGAGGGCAAAGTGGGCATTGACATCGAGTGCCGCCGCCGCATCGGCGACGGGCTGATGGAGCGTGTCTGCACGGCCGACGAGCTGGCTGCGGTGCGTGCGGCGGACGACTCCGTGATGGCGTTCCTGCGCCTTTGGACCCGCAAGGAGGCTGTCCTCAAATGCCGAGGCACCGGCATCAAAGGATTTGGAAGCATGGTCGATGCCCTGGGGGCGGGCGACTGCAAGGTTACTGATTTGGATACGGGATTGCCCGACGTTGTGGCCGCTGTGGCTGTCGCTACGGGCGTATGACGGTGGTGGTGCCGTCGGGGTTTACTTTGACAATGCGGCTACCGCGGGTCTCTTCGGAAAGCAGTGCGGGGAGGGGCGGAACACAGAAGTCCACGCGCCGGCGCAGCTCGTCCTCAATTTCATGGTAGTTTTTGGGAGAAGGGTGCCCCGAGAGGTTGGCTGAAGTGCTCACCAACGGGGCGCCGAGATGGCGGATGACTTCCTGGCAGAAGGGATGGTTGGGAATGCGGATGCCCAGTGTGCCGTCGGCAGCACAGAGGTTGTCGGCAACCGCCACTTTCAGCTCCCGCCGCCAAATTGCCTCAGGCA
>JAEEGH010019269.1_pt1 | contig 14328 bp, 10 predicted proteins | sample 9134181 | NCBI WGS metagenome assembly JAEEGH01 (sample SAMN16246544, study PRJNA631951) | gut metagenome | biome: gut microbiome; feature: rumen; material: DP-attached | host: Bos | place: Iran: Karaj | collected 2018-10 | reverse complement strand
TCGCTACGCGAAAGAGCGGTGCGATAGTAGTAGCTGATGTCGGGGTAGCTGACGGAGACGGTGATGCTGTCGTCGGGATAGTCGATGTAGGTATGCGTCGGGGCATAGCCCTGAACCGGCGTTCCCTCGATGCCGGGTGTCTCTATGCTTGCCACGCCGTCGTTGAGCCACACCTCGATGCACGAAGTGTCGGTCTTCTTGCCGTATTCAAACTGCCAATAGATGAATCGGTTGGCATCCTTTGGGATCTTTACCTGTGCTGCGGCAAGCAGCGGGAAGCAGGCCAGAAGTAGAAAAAGGGACCTTCGCATACTATAGTTGTCTCATATTGCGATGCAAAGATACAACTTTTTCCGCTGATACCAATAATTTTGCGTAATTTTGCAATGCAAATGAAGTGCCGATAGATGCCTTTCAAAGGACGTATAATATTGTTGATGTGTGTCTTGCTTCCGATATGCGGGCTGGCACAGACGAGCAAAAATGCCGAATTGGAGATTGTGGCAGAGGGTAATTCGGCCTATCAGGTACAATTTGTTTTAGGTAATTACACTCTTGAGGAGAGCAACGGCTATAGTGCTGTGATGGCGGAGGGTATGGTGAATTTGGCATCTCGTGAAGGACTGCCTGCATTACCGATGTTGAGTCGGTTGTTCAAGTTACCCAAAGGATCCTCTCTACAGGTGGAGAAGTATGAAACTGGGGAAGTAGAGCAGATTGGTTTAGGGAATGGTATTGAACCGACTCCGTGGCAAGGTGCTGCTGTAAAAGGACTTATGCTGCAGTGGGTGGAATTGGATAAGGCAATTTACGATGGAGATGGCGGTTATCAGTCTGAAGCGCCTGTGGCGGTGTCTGATTTGGGCGCGATGGGCGACTGTCAGATGTTCCGTGTCACGGTGAGCCCTGTGGCATACTTTCCACAGGATAACAGCTACAGAATTGCAAAAAGAGTCTCTGCTACGTTGACTGCCACATTGACCGATGCAATGCCGACACTCGATGTGCCAGAACATTACCTCGTGGTGTCGCGGCCGGAATTCCAGGAGAGCTTGCAGCCTTTTGTGCAGTGGAAGCGGCAGGAGGGGTACGATGTGACGGAGTTGTATGTCGAAACTAACAAACGTGACAGCGTTAAGGCACAGATACGACCGCTCTTCGACGAGGCGACACTGGACAGACCCGCGCCGAAATACATCTTGATAGTGGGCGATGCTGCACAGATACAGGCTTTTCTTGGCACTACGCACCCCACAGGAGTGGGCACGCATATCACGGACCTTTATTATGCCGAGTATACGGGCGATTTCCTGCCAGACGCCATCATCGGCCGCTGGCCGGTGAACGACACGGCTCAATTGCGCGCGGTGGTGGAGAAGACTGTATGCTATGAACGGGCTGAAGCCCTCGACAGCAACATCTTGAAACGGATGTTGCTGGTGGCGGGTGACGAAAGCAGCTCACCGGCACCGACCACCACCAACGGTCAGGTGAACTATGTGGGACGGGAACTGAAAACGACCCATCCGGAGGTGGACACCCTCTGTTACCGCAACCCCGCCTCTGCAAACCAAAGGAACGTAATCCTGTCTGATATCGGGTCAGGAGTGGCCGCCCTCAACTATACGGCACATTGTTCCACAGCCGGCTGGACGTCGCCGTCTGTGTCGTTCGGGGCCATAGACACGCTTCCCGTGAGACAACCGCTGCTGTATGTCAACAACTGCTGCGAAAGCAACAACTTTGGCGGCACCTGCTTCGGTGAGCAGCTGCTGCGCAAAGCGGAGGGTGGCGCCATTGGCGTGATTGGAGCCACCAACTCGACTCTGTGGAATGAAGACTATTATTGGGCAGTGGGTCCCAAGTATCCTTTCTCCCTAGAACCGCAATACGACAGTGGCCGTCTGGGTGCCTTCGACCGATGGATTGGACGTGCCGGTGGGGCGGAGACCCAGGGTGGACTGCTGGTGGCAGGCAATATGGCGGTGTCGGCTTTCGGTTCCCCGTTTGAGAAATTCTACTGGGAGATTTACTGCCTGTTTGGTGACCCCAGCCTGATACCGTATATCGGCAACTTGCACCCGATTGCCTTAGCAGTGGATGACAGCGTGTCAGCGGGGGATTCGGAGATTCGGTTGACAGCCACGCCCGGCGTGAAGGTGGCTGTGATGCAGGCTGACAGTCTGTTGGCGGCAGGCGTGGTGCCAAACAGTGGCATATTGCAGTTGACGCTGCGGCAGTCGGTTGACACAGGAATGATGGTGTTGACAGCAACAGGAAGCGGTTATCTGCCTCGGATAGACACCATGAGGGTGATCATAAATGCAGGCGCTGTTGGATTCTACAACCTCGCGGTTACTGACAGTACAGTCAGGTTCTCTATAGGCAATAATGGAGCAGATACATTGCGTGGCATTAGCGTCTATTTACGACAAAACAGTTCCGACAGTACATCGGGAGCAGTACTGACTGCGATGCCGGTAGTGGTGGATAGCCTATTGCCCTGGCAAAGGTGCCAGGTGGAGATGCCGTATAGCATAGAAATGATGGGTCCTATGCCGTTATGGTCGGGCTGCATCGTGGCGGAAGACACTATTGTGAGAGGCTCATTGCGGCTGCAGCATGGAATGAGGGTGGCTTATCCGGAACTGAAATTGACAGTGACGGATATGGACAGCCATCAGGTGGGTGAAATTCATACGGGACATGAGTATCTGCTGCATGTAGTGACAACCGGCGAGTACGACTCGCTTCATGTCAGTATGGAACAGCTTCCGAACGGTCCGTTTGATGCTAGTATGGCGGAATGGATGCCGGTGGCTGTGGCTGACAGCGTGAGGCACCTGCATGTGACAGCAGAAGTACAGCGTGACAATTGGTTCGAGGGTAAGGAAGGATATATTATCGTTGGACAGAATGCCGACGGGTTTGAGCGCGGGCTGGACTGCTACCCTTGGCAGGTTGGCGGCACTCGTCCATGGACATTGGACAATACAGAACACCACTCTGGTCGCTACAGCATCCGTAGTGGGGCGATAGGTGCTCGTCAGACCTCAGACCTCGTCATGGAACTGACGGTGTTGCAAGCAGGGCCGATAGTGTTCTATGTCAAAGCATCGACCGAAGCAACGTACGACAAGATGGAGTTTATGGTCGACGGAGCAGCATGTATACCGGCATGGGGGGAGATGAACTGGACACGGTACAGCGTGCCTCTCAGCGTGGGGCATCATGTGCTGAAATGGAGATATGCGAAAGACGAAAGCACAGACCAGGGTGCTGACGCCGTGTGGATAGACGATGTCCAGCTGCCGGTGGTCCTGTGGGATTCGGCCTATGGGTGTCGCGAAGGGGATGCTGTCTCGATAGATGCGGTGGGCCTTTCTGTTGCTGGCAAGGAAATAACTGTATACCCCAATCCGAGCAACGGACATGTGATGGTGGAATGTGCCACTGACAGAATACAGCAGTTGTCGATTGTGGACATATTTGGCCGCTGTGTGTACGCATTGCAAGATGTGCAGGCAGAGGCCGTCAGTCTTGACTTGGCCTTTTTGCCGAAAGGCGTCTATATGGTGCAAGTCCGATTGGAAGAGGGTATTGAGAACAGGAAGCTGATAATAAAGTGACGGATAAATGCAGACGGTGGATACAATAATGGAATACATCCCATCCTGCCAGATGGACGCACAGGCGCAACAAGTCGATGTGCCGGAGGTGAATGTGGGATTTCCGTTGGATTCTATATTCCAAGTCGGCGAAGAAGCTGACTATGTGTGCCGTCCGTCGCTTTTCAAGCAGCATACCTTGACGGTGCAACACGATGAACTGCTCATGCGGACACCTGACAGCAATCCGGTATGGATGTTCGGATTGCTCTTGGTGTTGGGTGTATTGCTGTTCGTATACTACAGACTGCGCAAATTGAATATTGGTGAACTGGTGAAAGCCCTGTTGGACCGTCGTGCAGAAGACCGACTGGTGCGAGCAAACAATCTGGGTACAGCCCGGCTGATGCCGATAGGCCTGCTGGTAACAGCCACGCTGGCCACGGTGGTGCTGTATGTGGCTTTGCCGCAGTCGGGACTGGGTGAGTGGCTACTGATTAGCGTCGGATTGGCCTTGCTCTATCTGGTGCGCAATGCGGTTATTCGGCTTCTGGGCGGCGTTTTCGAGGACAAGGAACCCGTTATAGCCTATATTACCAATGGCTACTTGTGTCACCTTATGCTGACCACTGTGGTGATACCGTTGTTGTTCTTCCTTGTCTACATGCCGATAGGCCAACAGGGGGTGCTATATTGTATCTATGCGCTCGTGGCATTGTGTTTCTTAATGCGCCTGCTACGGGGGGTGTATTTGTTTTTAACATTTTCAAAAGGCCATAGTTTCTATCTTTTTTACTATCTTTGCACCGTCGAAATAGTACCTGTCTTGGTGCTTGCGAAGTGGCTTTTGAGTCAGTAGAACAGAAAGTTGAGTGATTTATAGAAAGAATATGAAGATAAAGAAAATCCTGATATCGCAGCCCGAACCTGCCGATTTGGAGAAGTCCCCGTACAGAAATTTGGTGCACAAATACCATGTAGATATCACTTTTTACAAGTTTTTTGAGGTAGTGGGAATCCCCGCCTCGGAATTCCGTAAGACACGCATCCACATCAGCGACTATACTGCGGTGATATTCAACAGCAAGAACTCCATCGACCACTTCTTCCGTATGCTGAAAGAATTGCGCGAGACGGTGAGTGAAGACATGAAATACTTCTGCTCCACTGAGGCCATTGCATTGTATCTCCAGAATTATATCCAGTACCGTAAGCGCAAAGTTTTCTTTGGTGCCCAGTACTTCTCCGACTTGCTTGAGGTGATGTCGAAACATCGTGACGAGAAATACCTTTTCCCCTGTTCCGACGAGAAGCAAACGGAGTATACCAAATCCCTCGACAAAGCCAAATTCAAGTACATGAAGGCCCCGATGTATACCTCGGCTCCTAAGGACCTGACGCGGTTCAACCTTGCCGACTTCGACGCCATCGCTCTTTTCTCGCCAATCGGAGTGAGAAGTCTGGTGAAGAGTTTCCCGGACGTGAAAAACCAGAAGATACTGATTGCCGCGTTTGGCACCTCCACCCATGCTGCCTTGAAAGAGAACGGCATAAAGCTCAGTATCGCCGCCCCCACCCAGTCGGCCCCGTCGATGGCTATGGCCATTGAGAACTATATCATGGGTAAGGAACAGGAGCATGTGGTTGTGTCGAAGGGTGAGCTGGGCAAGCACGGAGTGCGCAATACCATTGCCGCCAGCGCCAAACGCGCCAAACCGGTGATTGCCAACAAAGAGGTCTACCGTCAGCGCATGGAGGAGAAGAAGGCGCAGGCTGCGGCCCGTCGTGCCCAGCGTGCGGCTGAGCGAGCCAAGAAAGAAGCAGAAGCAAAGAAGGCCGAGAAGGTTGTCGAGAAAAAGACTACGGAAAAGAAGACCGGGGGCAAGAAAGCTTCAGAGAAGAAGGCATAATGGCCAGCTCCACTTTCCCCAAGTCAGAACGCCTATGCAGCCGTAGGCTGATAGACCAGCTTTATGCCGAAGGGCATCGGCTGATGGCTTTCCCTTATAGCGTTCAGTGGATGGAGGTGAATAAACTCCCTGCGCCCTGTCAAGTGATGATTGTGGCTCCCAAGCGTAAATTCAAGCATGCCGTCGACCGCAATCGCGTGCGCCGCCTGACCCGTGAGTGCTGGCGCCAGCGGAAGGGTCCCTTCTATGACAGTCTGTGCGAGCGTGGTTGCTGCATTGTGCTTTCCTTGGTCTACATCCACAATGAAATCATGCCGTACGCCCAGCTGGAGCACAAGATGGACAAACTCTTGACGGCATTACAGCAAGACATCGATGCATCGCGGTCATGAAGCGGTTGTGGAACATGTTCAAGGCCGTGCTCAGTAAATTGATGCTGGCGCTAATTGCGTTTTACCGTACCAGCATCTCTCCGTTGACGCCGCCGGCGTGTCGCTACACCCCCACCTGCTCACAGTATGCCCAGGAGGCTATTCGCAAGTATGGCCCTTTTAAAGGCGGCTGGCTGGCCTTCAAACGCATACTCCGCTGCCATCCGTTTGGTGGCAGCGGCTACGACCCAGTACCATAAAAAGAAAGGGGCTGCTCGATTGAGCAGCCCCTTTCTTTATTTCTGTGCGGCGAGGTATTGTTCCAGCAATCGCTGGACATATTTTCCGAACACGTCAAACTCGATGTTCACCACCGTGCCGGGCTTGAAGTTGTGGAAATTGGTCACCTTGTAGGTGTAGGGGATGATGGCCACGCTGAACATGCCGGGCTCGCTGTCCACCACCGTCAGGCTTACCCCGTTGATGCTGATACTCCCCTTGGGTACCGTGATGGAGGGTGCGTTCTTTTGGTCGTACTCAAAATAGAAGCGCCAGCTGCCGTTGTCGTCCACCACCTTGGTGCAGGTGGCCGTCTGGTCCACATGACCCTGCACGATGTGCCCGTCGAAGCGGCCGTCCATGCGCATCGATCGCTCCACGTTCACCTCCGTCCCCACCTGCCAGGTGCCGAGGTTGGTCTTCAGCATTGTCTCGTCCATGGCGGTGACGACATATTGCTTCCGCTCCTTGTCCACCTTCACCACCGTCAGGCAGCAGCCGTCGTGCGCCATGCTTTGGTCGATAGCCAGTTCGTCGCCGAAGGGCACTTCGAGGGTGAAGTGGTAGTTGGTATTCTCTTTCTCTATCTTGACGACCTTGGCCGTCGTTTCAATGATGCCGGTAAACATGATTCCTTTTTTTCGTTATATGTAACGAATATAACGTATCGCCCCTCTAATTATTGTTTCGCGGCGAAACATTTCCATAATCCATGACAGCCGTCAAAATCATTCTCCAAGACAAGGCGACTCTTCTGCCGCCATGGGGAAAGATTCCTTGTCTTCCTTGAAAAAATAGGGTGAGGGATTGGCCTTCTTGTAGAGTGTCAGCATGTTTTCTTCGAGCAACAATGCCACTTCGCGCATCGTGTGCTCTATGACGGCAGGCTTCAGCTGGCATTCCCAGATGACGATGACGTGCCAGCCGTTCTCCTGCAGCACGCGGTAGTTCTCCTTGTCGCGTTTGCGATTGCGGGCAATTTTCGCTTCCCAGAAGTCGGTGTTGCTTTTCGGCATACGCGATTTTCCACAATCGTGTCCGTGCCAGAAGCATCCGTTGACGAAAATCGCTGTCCTGTATGGCCGCATCACAATGTCCGGCTTCCCGGGAACTGACTTCACATTTAGTCGATACCGATACCCGTGACTCCACAGCCACCGCCGCACCTTCAGCTCCGGCTTCGTCCCCGAACCCTTGATATGCGACATGCACCTATGCCGCTGCTCTGGTGTCATCGTGTCGGTCATAGAATTGTAACTATTTGTTTGTCAACATTTGTCCGCATGAATTCGAATTTTTCTAATTCCGACGGACAATTGCGGGATCTTAATGCCCTCTATCCATCAATCGTTCGAAGTTCCAGTATTTCTGATAACCCAGCAATCGTGCCAGCTTACGCGAGTTCCACCACTCGCGTCCTTTCCCGTCCGTCTCCTTGATGGCATCGAACGGCGACAGCATCTCCTGTGGGTTGAAATGGGTAGGGTTGTTATGAGCGTTTTCCATAGTGATTGTCGTTATTTAGAATCCTTGCCGATTATTATGTGTTAATCGGTAGCGTCATTTTTTATACCGTTTCGTTGCGATCTCTATTGACCCATCTTTCTTCGAAGTTCCTCGATTTTTTTATAAATATCCGCTTGCATTTCTAGAAGTTGATCTAACTCCTATTTATAATCGTCCTTTTCCTCCTTATGAACAGAAGGACTATCAATTGTATTATTGTCCCCATCATTCTCCCTAAGTCTAAGTTTTTTAATACGAGAAGAAATCCCTCCTGTATTCCTATTCATCAAACTTGCAATCTTGGACGTACTCAACCCTTGTCTATAGTATTCTGTGAGTTTTTTTTCTTCCTCATCATCCCAATGTGCGTATGCATTCGAATGGAGCTGTTTCTGCCGCTCCATATAAGAAATTGGTTTTGCGGAATTAGAGAGAGCATTCGAGTCGTGGTATGGTTCATCATCGGGGAGTGACGAATTTTGGGAGTTGCCTATATACTGCTTAATCGCCTCGACAAAAGGCTTTCCGTATGCCTTTGTCTTATACTCTCCAAAACCGTACACATCTGCCATTGCATCCAATGACGTTGGGCGTTTCATCACCAAATCTTGCAACGATTTGTCGGACATGACAATAAAGGCAGGCTTGCCAATCTCTGCGGCCACTTGTCGCCGCACCTCGCGCAAGCGGATGTACAAATCGTTAGATTGTCCATGTCCGACGGATGCCCATTCTGCATCTCGATCCTCACGCTGTTTCTTTCTACGAGTCTTTACAGAGAACTCCTCACGACTGATAACCACAAGTTTAACATTACGCTTGCCGTATAACACTTCCTTCCCCAGTGACGTGATATGCAGATGCCGGTCCTCGTTATAGGCTATCTCGAAGAACCCCATCTGTAGCATCTGCAACAAATAGTCGTGCCAGTCTCGAGCAGAGATGTCTCGCCCTGCTCCAAAGGTCTTTATTTCGTTATAGTTGTTGCTCATCACGTCAGGCGACAGCGTACCTCGTAGAATGTCAACCATCAGAGTGAATCCGATGCTCTCCTTCGTGCGAACAATGATTGAGAGCGCTTTCTGCACGATTGTTGTACCGTCGAACATCTGCGGTGGCGTGTGACACACATCACAGTTGCCACAGCCTTTGTCGCTCGTCTCGCCAAAATAGTTCAACAGAATACGTCGCCTGCACACCTGTGCCTCTGCATATTCCTGCATACGCTGTAGTTTGTCGAGATTGATTTCCTTCTGACCGCTCTCGTCAGCAAACTTTCGAAGGGTGATGATGTCCTGAAGATTGTAGAACAGTACTGTCTCGCAAGGCAAACCGTCACGTCCGCCACGTCCTATTTCCTGATAGAAACTCTCAATGCTCTTGGGCAGATTATAGTGAACGACGAAATGCACATTACTCTTGTCGATACCCATTCCGAAAGCTATCGTCGCACAAATCACCTGCACACGATCGTTTTGGAAATCATCCTGCACCTGATTCCGCTCTGAATTAGGCAGTCCTACATGATACACACCTGCGGAGATGCCATCCTGTTTCAATTTCGCGGCAAGCGTCTCCGTTGTCTTGCGGGCCAAACAGTATATGATGCCACTCTCACCAGGATGCCTACGGATTAGTTCTTCGATAGATCGGACCTTATCTCTTGCAGAATAGCCTCTTTTCACGTCAAGGCTCAGGTTCGGGCGGTCAAAACTGCTGATATAGGTATTCGCATCCCTGATGTTCAATTGCATTAAGATGTCCTCTTTGGTAATCTTGTCAGCTGTTGCCGTCAGCGCCATTATTGGCACATATGGGAACAATTCTTTCAACTTCCCCAACTGGGTATACTCCGGTCGGAAGTCATGTCCCCAGCCAGATATGCAATGCGCTTCATCGATGGCAAAGAGCGACACCTGCACACTCTGCAATATCGACAGAACACCACCCACCAATCGTTCTGGTGAGATATACAACATCTTCACTTTACCATCCATACAACGATTGATGATGTCTCGGTTATATCCTTCGTCGTTACTGCTATTCAATGCCTCCGCAGCAATGCCGTTCATCCGCAAGCCCTCAACTTGGTCTTTCATCAATGATATCAAAGGTGACACGATAACCGCCATCCCCTCCATCATCAGCGCTGCCATCTGAAAGCACAGCGACTTGCCGCCACCCGTAGGCATCAGCACCAGCGAGTCGCCACCGCCAATGGTGTGCATGATGATGTCCTTCTGCAAAGGCCGGAACTCATCATACCCGTAATAGGTCTTTAACACCTGTTCTATATTATTCATCCTTATCTCGCTCATTTATCGTATTCTTGTTTTAATCGTTTGAACAACAATCACATCCGCTGGTAGCCACTTCACGCTGTCCAGCTCATCCTTCGCCAGCCACTTCGCCGCCTCATGCTCATTCAGATGCAGCGCCTCCGTCACCAGCGAACACAGATAGCAATGCATCGTCAAGTAAAAGGCTGGATACTGATACTCCACCGTACAAAGGAACTCATCCACGCTAATCTCCGTAGAAAGTTCTTCGCGAATCTCCCGCTTCAGTGCTTCCTCTGGCGTTTCTCCAGCCTCCATCTTTCCGCCAGGGAATTCCCACCAGTCTTTCCACTCGCCATATCCTCGCTGAGTAGCGAATATCTTATCTTCTTTGTGAATAATTGCTGCTACGACTTCTATTTGTTTCATTATATACCCTTCCTGGTCATAACACTTGTGATACTTGTTGATTAAGTCGATAATAGCCTGAATCCTATTTTCGTCACATTTCAAATCCCTAAATCGTGATAACTGGTTATTATACCGATCTTGCGAACCAATTTGCAGACGTTTTTCAATATCAGATGGAATAAAGAAGGACGAGCGAGCACCAAGAAACTGTTGGAATTCGGTCAAGAATATATTGATGCCAGCCAAATCGAAATCTCCGAAATGTACATAGCGATTGGTTATTCCTTGCAACCATTTGCGAAGATCTTTCGACTGCGGATAGCGGGAGACAAACAACAGCGGTGTGTCGCCCAGCACAGATTCAAACAATTTTCTTTGATGACGAATCATACGGAAGTTCTCCATATTCTCGATACCCACCACAACGACATCATTTGGAATCGTAAATTGCTGCCAATTATCAATGAATACAAAACCACCTTCTGGCGGATTGACTACTATTTCATTGCCAGAAAGTGAACACGTGATAGGCTCATAACTATTAACAGGGAATCCTGGACATGAACGAACCATCACAAGTTTGGAATTACCTGTTTCGGCGGCCTGTTCAAAACGTGTCGTGTATGAATCCAAATAATTATCACCAAGGGTTCGAAGCTCTTCATAGCGTGTTTGCAGGAAATTCTTCAATGCGATGGCATCGATTGCCCTGAATGCTCTTCGACTGCCATGTGTCTGCACCGTCAGCAATCCTTCAGCCAATAGTGTTTCTGCAATATCCTTTCGCAGAGTGCTGGCTGCTACCGGTCCGCCATCCATGAGCTGCTGCAACGTACTTATCAGTGTTTTAGAGATCTTCATCATGCATTGATTGTCATCAGTCGCTTGATATGCGTCTGTGACTTGCCGTCCTTTGTCAGCAAATAGTTGTATTTGTATAGATTAGCATTATAGCCCATTGGAGAACTATTAATCAGATAGATGTTACGTACATTGGCAAATTGCAGAATGCCGCTCACATTACTTGGGTGCAGTTTACCAATCTCGTCCATCATACAGTGGATGATGAATTCACCATTCTTTCTGGAAGCTCTTGTTTTGAACACATTGATGAGCATGATATTCACCATAGCCTTCACAAGGATGTCTGTACCATCAGATCCAACATTGTTAATACGTTCTACCCACCCCGTATTATTGTCGTTTTCCTGAATGCGGAACTGTAGTCGGAAAGTGTCGCTAAGCGTAAGTTCTGTACGGGCTGGTTCTTTCTGCAACTGTTTCATAAACCTCTTCAGATACTCTACTACCTTCTCATTCACCTTGTCACGGTCTCCGCCAGAGAAGAGGTTCAACTCACCAATGGTCAGAGCATTTTCCTCCGTAAAGTCTCGGATTTGACGCAGTAGAAGCATCATCCGGTCTGACGATTCTTCAGCCCGGAGTTCAATACTACGAATAACACCAGCAAAGTTACGCTCTTGGAAGTCACGATTCACCTCGCTGATAATGCTGCGAATCTCTGCAGAATGATTCATCAGCAAACCAACTTCGCGAGACACACTACGCAGAATGGTGTTATAGTGGTCACTAACCCGGACACGATACATCTCAATTTTATCGTTCTCAACAAAATCCTGTAGGTTGAGGGCAAAGACCAGATACTCCTCATCATATTGCGGAGTGATAAAATGGAAAGTGTTGTTAGTACCAAAGTGAGAATTGAATGAATTGGTGGCACGTTTCAGTTCCTCCATCTTTTGGCGCTTCTTGTTAACAGTACCTCGCATCTGCACAACCAATTCTGACAATGCTGATGTTGAGGGCAAAGTCACATCATCGTGCAGGAAAGCCTCTGGCAGAATGTTCTCCACTTGGCATAGTTGCTCATATTGGGTCAAGCCATCCTTCATGGCCTTAACCGTAGCCTGCTTGGAAGTGAGAAGTTCAGATTGTTCTGTTCGATCTGCTTCATATCGTTTGCGCTTATCTTCATACTGCTGACGGGCTGTCTTGTCCTTCGTTTCCAATTGTCGCTTCTCTTCGCGGAATTCAGACTCATGCGAGAAGAGTTCTTCTTCGTCCTTTCGGTATTCGATGACAAAGTGTCGTTGCTGGTCAATCTTGTCGAGCACAGCCTGTACCCATTCGCAATCTTTCCGGCAGAGGTCAAGTGCATTTGTATCAGCACCCTTGCCTTTCAGCTCATCACGTTCCTGTCGTTTCAACATCTGCATGCGTTCATCAATGTCATTTTTCTTAGCTTCTCTTTCATCTGCTTGCTTCTGTCGGAAAGTGTCGAATTGCTTCTGAAGTTCACGTATTGCTGCGTTATAGTCACTATCAGCAGCCTTTATGTCCTTCTCTCGCTTGCTGCGTTGTTGCGTACGGTTGTTTTTCTCTCCATCCAATGCCAGCAAAGTTTCATTATACACCTTTGTCCGTTTTTCACGTTCTGCTGCAACCATTTCCTTTTCTTTCTGTTCTGCCTGGCGTAAACGTGTTTCTGCATCCTTGATCTTTGTTGGTATCTGCTCCAACTGAACTTTCAGAATAGTTTCTTGTTGTCCAAATTCTGCAATTTTGCTTTTATAACTCTTGTGCAGTACTTCCTGTTCATTTTCTAATTGGATTTGAAGGTCTGACATTTCTTTCTTTTTGACAGCAACCGCTTCTTGCTGCTGATTTTGCAGGCTGCGGTATTCGTCTGGAGTGCGATGGTGCAGAGGTATTGCCTCCAAATTGATGCTTACTCCAAAGAGTTGGCTGTTATCAGTCAGTTGGGGAGATAGACCTTGTGCATAGAGCACTTGCTGTTCGTCTACAACCTTGCCAATATTGTCTTCCCATCCTGGTTTGTTCTGGCTAAGCCACTCATAGAAAGAACCTTTCCAACGAGCAAGTATCCCTTCCGTTTCGGAGAGTTCTGTTTGCAGCTTTTCGAGCTGACTTTTAGCCTCTTCCTGTTTGTGGTCATAGTCGCGCTTTATCTCATTGCTCTTCATCTCCCATTCTTGCCGAAGGGATTTTAAGTTATTTGATGTGATAGTCAATTGGCTGTTCAGTTGATGTTCCTGAGTTTTCAAGTTCTGGATATCCGTCTCGTAGTCGCCTGTCTCCTTTGCCATCGGATGCCAGTATTGTAACTCCGTCAGCCGTTTATCTGCCAAGTTGTGATTCCCCTGCAAAACATTAAGACGTTCATCCGATGCTGCTAGCCATTCTCCGTATGCATCCTCCACAGACTTTTTACGTAGGTCACGCACCTTCACGCTCTTGTCACGTTCTGTCTGTATGCCGTCGCGATAGCGTTGAAGTTCTTCCTTTTGGGTCAGTCCGAACTTACTCCACTCGTCATCAAGTGCAGAAAATAATGCACGGTATTTATCTGTCACATCTTTGTATTGCTCTTCCAATGCGCGAAGCAATTTTTCTTTTTGTGTCTTCTCGCTAACGTATTTCTGTTCTTGCGCATTCAGTTCGATAATGTCCTTGATACCGATTTCCTCGTAGTGCTTGCGTTTTTTACGAATATCGTCTAATCGCTGCTCACGCTTGCTGATTTCTTTAGTCAAGCGGTCATGCTCCTTCTCATACTCCTGCTGTATGGCATCAATCTTCTCTTTGAGTTTTCTCAGTTTCCCTTGTATTTCCAGAATCTCTTCTTCTGTCAAAGGCAATTGCTCACGAGTATGGGTAACCACATGGTTCAACTGATGCCAGGTCTGCATCATTTCATAGTCGAGGGCTATCAGCAAACGATAGTTGTCAACGACCTTTGCTGCTTTGTTGCGTACAGGTATCTCACCACTACTGTCTTTCCTATACCAACAGTCTATCTCGTCGAACTCCCGCTCGAAGTCAGCCACCAAATGACGATAGTCCGACAGGCGGATACTGTCCTCCACCTCTGTCATCGACTGTATGATAGTGTTCTTCACAAAATCGGCATCCAATTTACTGT
>JAEEGH010019268.1_pt1 | contig 14328 bp, 13 predicted proteins | sample 9134181 | NCBI WGS metagenome assembly JAEEGH01 (sample SAMN16246544, study PRJNA631951) | gut metagenome | biome: gut microbiome; feature: rumen; material: DP-attached | host: Bos | place: Iran: Karaj | collected 2018-10 | reverse complement strand
CGATTAGGGGACTTGTTAAGGCTCTCATAGCGAGGAACGATCGATGATGAATTTTAGGAAATCCGACGGTTCGCGGGAGTCAGGTGGGGGCGTGGTGCGGGTAAGTAGGGGTGCGCGAGGGGCACGAAAGGCGGACTGGAGGGGGGTAGGCGTCGGCGGAGGGAGGCGTCGGCGGCACATTTTTTTTACCATCGGGAAGAAAAAATTGTGTGGATGAAAAAAAAGTTGTATCTTTGCACTCTGATTTGAATAAACAATTTTTAATTAACAACTTAAAAGACAAACAATTATGCCTGCAAGAATTAGATTACAGCGTCATGGTAAAAAGAATCAACCCTTCTACCATATCGTTGTTGCGGATGGTCGTGCACCTCGGGACGGAAGATTTATCGAGAAATTAGGCACGTACAATCCTCTGACCAACCCCGCCACTATCGTACTCGATGTCGACAAGTCCGTGCAGTGGCTCAAGAACGGTGCCCAGCCTAGCGACACCTGCCGTCGTATCCTCTCCTATAAGGGCGTTTTGCTGAAACGTCATCTGCAGATTGGTGTCGAGAAGGGCGCCATCAGCCAGGAACAGGCCGACGTGAAGTTCAACGAGTGGCTCCAGGCCAAGGAGGCCAAGATTGCCGCCGCTAAGAGCGAGACCGAGAGCAAGCTCCGCGAGGTGAAGAAGGATCGTCTCGAAGGCGAGAAGAAGTTCAACGAGGCTAAGGCTGCCGCCGTCGCTGCCAAGCGCAAGGCCGCTGCCGAGGCTGAGGCTGAGGCCAAGGCCGCTGCCGAGGCTGCTGCCGCCGAGGAGGCTCCCGCTGCCGAGGCCGAAGAGGCTCCCGCCGCTGAGTAAAACAAAGAAGAAACTAGAAGGTAAAAACTAAAAAGTGTTTGCATCAGACACTTTTTAGTTTTTGCTTTTTAATAGGTATTGTTATGACGAAAGAAGAATGCTATCTGTTGGGTAAGATTACCAAGCCTTTCGGCGTGAAGGGGCAGGTGGTGATGTTTCTTGACGTGGACAGCCCAGCCGATTATGCCGACCTCGACTCCGCATTTGTGGAGGTGAAGGGGACGCTGGTGCCGTATTTCTTCCATATCGACAACATCAACGGCAACAAGGCTACCGCCACTTTTGAGGACCTCACGCCCGACGAGGCACGGGCCTTGGTGGGAAACGACCTCTATCTGCCGCTGGACCTGCTGCCCAAACTGACGGGCAATAAGTTCTACTTCCACGAGGTGGTCGGGTTCCATGTGGTGGACGACGAGTATGGCGACATCGGCACTATCGCCTCGGTGATTGACTACCCGGCGCAGCCGCTGTTCCAGATAATGAATAACGGCACGGAAATACTCATTCCTATCGTCGACCCTGTGATAAAGAAGGTGGACAGAACGTTAAAAACCATCTTTATTGCTGCGCCTACAGGGTTGATAGACTTGTATATGCAAAAATAATTAACAGACTGTTAATATTTTTTTTCAATCCGTTTATAAAAGTATTTGTATTTTTGCAAATTGAAATATGTGTAGAGTGTTAATGTAGGAACTAAACTTTTTGTATTTATGGAGAAGAAAGAGACCACACCCGAAAAGACTTGCTACTCGGCTGAAGAGTTGCAGTTTTTTAAAGAATTGATAATTCAGAAGAGAGACGAAGCTATCAAGAATCTGCAGCTGCTCAACGAGGCAGTGGCAGGAAGCGCAAATGATGTGAACGACACGGCGCCTACGTTTAAGACTTTGGAGGAGGGGAGCAATGTGCTGTCGAAGGAGGAAAATTCGCGCCTTGCCGCCCGCCAGCAGAAGTTTATCAAGGATTTGGATGCCGCGCTGGTGCGCATCGAGAATAAGACATACGGCATCTGCCGCGTGACGGGCAAGCTGATTCCGAAGGAGCGCCTGATGATTGTGCCGCACGCCACAATGACCATTGAGGCGAAGTTGGAGGAAAAGAAACGCCGTTAAAATAGTCTTTTCATAATTATTTGACAGGCAGGGTCATTCGTGGCTCTGCCATTTTCTATATGACATGACAGAAAGGGGCTTGATATGTTTAAATCGTTTATCAGAAAGCTAAAGGTTTTCAGAAGGTATATGAAGGAGGGTGGCCGTATTGTCGACTTGACAGTCAGCCAGATAGAGTACGACCAAATCCTTCGTGGACGAAAGGTCGTTGTCACGGGTGGCAGCGACGGGATTGGGCTGGCTATTGCAAAGAAGTTTGTCGCGCTTGGGGCTGAGGTGGTTATCACGGGTCGCAATTTGGACAAGTTGGAGAAGGCCCGAGAGGCTATCGGCTCTGAGCGGTTGCATATATTCCAGTGGGACGTGTCGGAGATTGAAAAGAATAGCAAAAAGTTGGAAGATGCGATACAAATACTTGGCGGATTGGATATTATTATTAACAATGCTGCTTTTTTGGCAAGGTATCGCACGGATGAGGAGTTTTATGATAAAACGATGGATACCAATTTGAAAGCTCCTTATTTTATTTGTCAGGATGTAATTCGGTATTTCGTGTCCCATAACAAGAATTCGATTAGTAAGATTATAAATATTACGAGTATTAATGCTTTTCAGAGTTCGGACCATCCGTATTATATATCAAAGAGTGCACTAACTACATTGACCAAGGGACTGGCACGCAAGGTGGCGGACAAGAACATCGTTGTCAACGCAATAGCACCAGGGGTGTGCGCGAGCTCGATTAATTATAGGGATGTTTCTAAAAATGCATGGTCGGACACTTCTTTGAACCATCGAATCATTCTGCCTGAGGAGATTGCCGAAATAGCTGCGTTTCTATGCAGCGATGCGGCCAATGGCATTATTGGGCAGACGATAGTGTGTGACGGTGGGGCTTTGGTAAGAATTTAATTGTTATGTATTATATTGATATAGAATGTCTAAGCATCCCAATGGTGGGACTGGGCACGTTTTCGATGCATGGGGAGGAGTTGAAGGCGGTGATGGCTTCGGCGTTGGAGATGGGCTATCGTCTCTTCGATACTGCGTATCGCTATGGGAATGAGGACGAAATTGGGGGAATTGTCAGCGGGCTAGACTCCGCGAGGCCGGTTGTTTTGTCGACAAAATTGAGCGGACTGCAGTTTAATGGTCGGAGGAAGAGGCTTTATTTGGACCGGCAGTCCCCAAGGCGGTCGTTGGCGGGTTCGTTGCGCAGGCTCCGCCAGAAAAGTATTGATATATACATGCTTCACAGTCCTTTCCGCGATTATCATAAGGCTTATGCGAAGTTGTTAAAGGAGAAAGAACGGGGTAGGGTGAAGGTGTTGGGAGTGAGTGGATATGGCATCGACCAGCTCAAGAGGATTAAGGACTATTGCGGTGAGTATCCGATGGTTGACATGGTGGAGCTGCATCCTTACCACTCATCGAGGGCAGTGGTGGATTTTTGCAAGGAGAACAATATCCGCCTGATTGCGCGGTCGCCTTTTGCCCACGGTGAGATTATCCCGTTGCTGAGTGAGGATGCGGATATTCGGAATATGGCTAATGCGTTCAACAAGAGCATCCCACAAATTATTCTGAGATGGATAGTCCAGCAAGGGGTGATAGCCATGCCACGGACAAAGAATCCCAACCATTTGCAAGAAAATATAGATGTTTTCGACTTCGAGTTGTCAAACAGCGATATGGATGTGATAGACATGAAGAACAAGGACTTGTCGTTCGGAGTCGTGGCAGGGCAGAGGTGATGGAAAACTTATTAAAGGCAACAACCCCAATAGGTTTTGACCACGAATCTCACTAATCTAACGAATCATTATTCGTGTCATTCGTGTTATTCGTGTTCAAAATATTCCATAGAACACGAATTATCACGAATTTGACATGAATTATTCGTGAATCATTTGTGTGCAATTAATGGCAATTTGTGTTTCCTGAAAAACAGAATTAGTACAGTCGGGGGTGGGTGAAGGATTGTTTTCTTAGAGTGAGTTGATCTCTTCGATAGGGAGGCCTGTGGCTTGGGCGATGGTGTTGGCGGGCATTCCTAGTTGTTTCATGTTACGTGCCACTTGCAGGACTCCTTCAGCACGTCCTTCAGCACGTCCTTCAGCACGTCCTTCGGCACGACCTTCTGCGAGGCCTTCTGCCTTGCCTTCTGCCCTGCCTTCGGCAAGTCCCTTGGCGTGTCCTTCTATTTGGGCGGTCTCGAGAACGTCGTTCTCTATCATCAGGTCGTCGATGTGGTGCTCGTAGATGCGTTTTTCCTTTTCACTCATGTTCATGTAGAGGAGTTTCTTGCGTGCCTCCTGCAGGCCGGGGGCCTTGGTGTCGGATTTGATACGTCCGTTCTTCAGGTACTCAAGCCACTCTTCCAGCGGCGTGGTGGCCACTTGGTTGAACTCGTTGACGCGGATGATGTAGTATTCGGGGAACACTTGCTTGGGGGTGCGCATTTTCAGGGTGTCGACCTCGTAGTCGGTGATTTCGAGGGTGTCGTTGGTGTGCACGCCGGTGAAGGTGGTAACGCCGTGGTAGAGATAGTCCTTGCCTTTGCCTATGGGGAAGTAGACGATGTTGATGGAGTAGACCTTTTTGACTTTTTCGTAGCGGTCGCCGAGGTGCATGTTGTCGGTGATGACCTTGGAGACACCGTAGAGGATGCGCTCGAGGTAGTACCGCTCGCGCGTGAGCTGCACTTCGACGATGATGTATTCACCTTTGCTGTTGCGGGCCATTACGTCCACGCGGTTGTACTTGTCGCTTGCGGTTTCTTGGTTGCCTTCGCTTTCGAGGATTTCGTCGATGGTCACTTTCTCGCCGATGAGCACGGTCATAAGGCCTTCGAGCACGTCGAAGTTGGCCTTGTCGCGCAGCATGCGCTTGGCGGCCCAGTCGAAACGGATGTATTGTTCGTTAATCATGTTGGTATAACGTGTGATTGGCTGGAATATTGTGTTGGGCGACAAAATACTTTATCACACGCGAGGTATGGCGGCGAGGAGTCGTTGTGTGTAGGGGTGCTGTGGGTGGGCGAAGAGTTCGTCGGCGGGGCCTTGCTCTACGATGCGGCCTTGCTGCATGACTAGTATTCGGTCGGAGAGGTATTTGACGACGGAGAGGTCGTGGGTGATGAAGAGGTAGGTGTAGCCGTATTGCTCCTTGAGTTCGTTGAGGAGGTTGAGCACCTGTGCTTGCACGGAGACATCGAGTGCGGAGACGCTTTCGTCGCAGATGACCAGCTCGGGCTGTAGGATGAGTGCGCGGGCGATGCAGACGCGCTGGCGTTGGCCGCCGGAGAATTCATGGGGGTAGCGGTTGTGCCAGTCGGGTTCAAGACCTACCTGCTGCATGAGGGTGAGGACTTTCTCTTTGACGGACAATCTACTATTACTTGCTCTGTGGACTTTTAAAGGCTCAGCGATGGCGTCGCCGATGGTGATGCGCGGGTTGAGGGATGAGTAGGGGTCTTGGAAGACTATCTGCATCTTGCGGCGGAGGGCTTTGGTTTCGGCAGAGGAAAGCCGGTCGAGACTGCGGCCGTCGTATTCGATGGTGCCAGAGCTGCGCTCGATCAGCTGCAGGATGGCGCGGCCGAGGGTGCTCTTGCCACAGCCGCTTTCGCCTACGAGGCCAAGGGTTTCGCCACGGTAGATGTCGAAGGAGAGGCCGTCGACGGCCTTCAGCTCTTTTTTCACCTTGCCGAAGATGGAGGTTTCGAGGGGGTAGGAGACATTGAGGTCGCGGACGCGGAGGAGGGGGGTGGGGGGGAGTTGAGAAGGGTTTTTACAAGTTTCATCGCTATCGTGGCACTCCATTGTTACATACCCCGACCTTTCGGCCACCCCTCTAAAGAGGGGACTGCTGGCGCACTCGGTTGGCTCATCATCTCTAGGTACATTAGATTCTTGATTGTCTAGAAAGTCTTTGACGGTGAGCAGTCGGCGGGGACGGCTGTCGAGTGGGGGGCGACAGGCGAGGAGCCCTTTGGTGTAGGGGTGTTGGGGGGAGTGGAGCAGCTGTTGGGCAGAACCCTGCTCGACAATCTCGCCGCGATACATTACAGCCACCTCGTCGGCAATCTGGGCAATGACACCGAGGTCGTGGGTGATGAAGATGATGCCCATGTGGTATTTCTGTTGGAGGGAACGGAGCAAGTCGAGGATGGTCTTCTGCACGGTGACATCGAGGGCGGTGGTGGGTTCGTCGGCAATGAGGAGGTCGGGGTGGCATATTAACGCCATGGCAATCATGACGCGCTGCTTCTGTCCGCCGCTGATTTCGTGGGGGTAGCTGCGATAGATTTTCTCGGGTCGGGGCAGCATCACCTCCTCGAACAGTTGGATGGTGCGCTGTCGAGCCTCTTTGCGGGACACCTTTTCGTGTGCCAAGAGCATCTCTTCGACCTGTTTGCCACACCGTTGCACGGGGTTGAGGCTGGTCATGGGCTCTTGGAATATCATGGAGACGCGGCCGTGGAGGTCGGTCCACGAGCCAGAGGCCTGTGCCGTCTTGGGCAGCAGGTCCATGATGGCTAAGGAGGTGACGGACTTGCCGCTGCCCGATTCGCCCACGATGCCCAGGGTGGTGCCGCGTTTCACCTCAAAAGAGACTCCTTTCACGGCTTCGCGATACTCGCCGTCGTGAAGAAAAGAGACATGCAAATCTTCAACTTTCAATACGATTTCATCCATGGTTTCCAACTATTTTTCTTAAAAACGCAATTTTTATTTTTTTATTTGAAATAATGTGTGTAAATTTGCAAATTATTTTCAGCGCATGTCGCATCGGTTAGAATAAAGTCAAACAAAATAACAACTAATCAATTAAAAAGATTACACTTATGACAAAATCTGAAGAATTCATGGAGATGGAAGCCCGTTATGGTGCTCACAACTATCATCCTCTGCCCGTCGTTCTCGCCAAGGGTGAGGGCGCATTTGTGTGGGATTGCGAAGGAAAACGCTATTTCGACTTCCTCTCTGCCTATTCAGCCGTCAACCAGGGCCACTGCCACCCCAAGATTGTCAAGGCTCTCTGCGACCAGGCTCACGAGCTGACCCTCAGCAGCCGCGCATTCTACAACAACTGCCTTGGCGAGTGGGAAAAATATGTGACCGAATACTTCGGCTATGAGAAGGTGCTGCCCATGAACAGCGGTGCCGAGGCCGACGAGACCGCCCTGAAACTGGCTCGCCGCTGGGGTGTGGTGAAGAAAGGTATCAAGAATGACGAAGTGATGATTGTCTGCTGCGAAGGCAACTTCCACGGCCGCACCATCACTATCATCACCATGAGCAACGACCCCGAGAGCTATGCCAACTATGGCCCCATGACTCCTGGTTTCATCCGTATACCCTATAATGACCCCGCCGCTCTCGAGAAGGTTCTCGAGGAGCATGGCGACAAGATTGCCGGCTTCCTCCTCGAGCCTATCCAGGGTGAGGCTGGCGTGTATGTCCCCGACGAGGGTTACTTGAAGAAGTGCTATGACATCTGCAAGAAGCACAACGTACTGTTTATGGCCGACGAGGTACAGTGCGGTATCGCCCGCACGGGTAAGATGCTGGCTTGCGACCACGAAGGTGTGCGCCCCGACATTCTGATTCTCGGCAAGGCCCTCGGTGGTGGTGTGGTGCCCGTCAGCTGCGTGTTGGCAGACGACGACATCATGCTGAACATCAAGCCCGGTGAGCACGGCTCCACTTTCGGTGGCAACCCCATTGCTGCTAAGGTCTCTATTGCCGCCCTGCAGGTGGTGAAGGATGAGCACCTGATGGAGAATGCCGACCGTCTTGGTAAGATTTTCCGCGAGGAGATGAGCAACTTCAAGAGCCCCATGATTGAGAAGGTGCGCGGTAAGGGTCTCTTGAACGCCATCATCATCAAGCCCCACAACGGCAAGGAGGCTTGGGATGTCTGTTTGAAGATGCGCGACATGGGCGTGTTGGCCAAGCCCACCCACCAGCATATCATCCGCTTCGCTCCTCCGCTGGTCATCACCGAGGAGCAGCTACGTGAGGCCATGGAGCTCATCAAGAAGGCTATTGCCTCATTCGAATGATAATTGTTTTCATAGCTTTTAGTTTTTTGGGGAGGGCATTGTGATGATACCCTCCTTTTTTATTGAAAAGTGAAAGTTATTTCTTTGAAAGTGAATGGTGAAAACAATCGGGTGCGACAGCATCGAATGTCTCAGGCGACACGCTGGTTCAATTGTTATAGATGTCGTTGAGGCATTTGAGCTTTACCTTCACGCCCGAGAGGTCGGCATTCGGGTTGCGGGGAATAAAGGTGGCAGTGAGCGAGGCTCCTTTGCCTAGGTCGAAATAGTTGTAGTCGAAATGGCCGTCCACATGGGGTTCGGTCTGCAGCATCACGTCGCGCATGAGGTTGTTGGCTTTCACGGTGACGGTCAGTCGCCCTTTTCTGTCAAGATTTTGGCTGAGGTCGTAATTGGCCTTCTTAAGATGTAGCTTGCGGGGATAGGTCTTGTAGTAGTCCTCGTATTGTTTCAGGTTCACGTCATTGCGGAATAGGTCGCGGGCGCGATAGTGCAGGGCCTTCCAGTTGCCATAGTAGTCGATGCTGCTCCACGATGCCACGGGCCAGCAGTCGTCCAATTGCCAATAGAGGGTGCCCATGCAGTGGGGTTGTTGACGCAGGTGCTGGTAGATGCCGTAGCCCATGCCCCATGCCTGCAGCAGTTGGCTCACATAGCAGAAGTCTTCTAGCGACAGGCATTTGCTGTCCACGCCGTAGTACTTCATCATCGCCTTGTCGATTATCTCCAGTCCTCGACCATGCTTCTGGTGTTTCTTCATCGTGGGCGAGTCGATGGTGCGTTGCTCCTCGGGGCAGAATCGGCAGATGGTGCTGTAGTCGGGATAGCTTTGGAATCCGTATTCCGACATGAAACGGCCGGTCTTCTCCTGATACATCTCAAAGGGTTGCTCTCCCCACCATACTCCCCAGTAGTGGCTGTCGCTGTGGGTGATGCACTCGGGGTGGCCCCAGCCGTAGAGGGGCGACGTGGTGATGTAGGGTCGCTGTAGTGGGTCGTATTGTTTGACAGCCTGTGCCAATATGCCGTTCTCGCCGAAGAGGGTGTCGATGCCGTGCTGCAGGGTGGCAATTTGCTCGGGTGTCCACTGGTATTGCTGCTGCCAGCCCCAGTCTTCCCAGCCGTTCTTGACCTCGTTGTTGCCGCACCACACCACCACACAGGGGTGTTGCGCGATGCGGCGCACCTGCTCTTCTGCCTCTATACGCACGTTATATAGAAACTCGTCGTCGCTAGGATAAAGGGCACAGCTGAAGTTGAAGTCCATCCACACCATCAGACCTAGCGAGTCGCACAGGTCGAAGAAGTAGTCAGGCTCGTAGATACCCCCGCCCCACACGCGCAGCATGTTGAAATTCGCCTCCTTTGCTGAGGTGAGCAGATAGCGGTAGCGCTCCTTCATGGCAGGTGTCAGGATGGGGAACGAGTGGCAGGGAATCCAGTTGGCGCCTTTGGCAAAGATGGGTTTGCCGTTCTTGTAGAAGGTGAACGACTGCCCGATAGAGTCTTGTTCTTGTCGCAATTCCACATTCCACGATTTGGGTTTCGGCAACGGCTCTTCGTCCCGTTTCCCGTTGTATCGTTCTATCCTTGCCGAGCCGAGTATGCCTACGGTGCTCAGTTTCGGGCCCCAGTCCCATCCCAGCATATAGGGTGCGGTGCGCTGCATCGCGCGGTGGTCGGGCAGGTCGTACTCCATGTCGGGTGGCATGACTACAAAATATTTTTCGTTGTTGAGCTCTATGGGATAGAATGTTATCTCCAGTGTGGCGCTGTCGTCCATATCGGGCAGCATGCCCGCCTCCATCAGTACATCGAACAGGCATGTGCGGTACTCGCGGAACATATTGTCGCACTTCATGACTTTCTGTCGGAAATGTCCGTCGGTCGAATTGCCTTCCAGCACCACCTCGCAGGGTGTCACACCCTGCAGCACCAGCTCGCAATGCTCGAAACCCGTCCACATGTCGCGAGTGATAGTGGTGCGGTATTTCCATGAGCATTCGCCCACCCACTGCACCGAGTCCTCGTTGGTGCCATAGAATGGGTCGGGGATAATGCCTTGGGCCATCAGGTCGGTGTGTATGCAGCCAGGCACGGTGGCAGGCAGCCACTGGTCGTTGTATTCAAACTGCCAGTCGGCCAGCTCTATGGTTTCAAGGTCTCTGCTGCAGCCTGTCAGCAGTAGGGCTGCAACAATGCATAATAGTATATCCTTTCTCATATCTAATTCATATTGATTGCCTGCGGAGGTTCTCCGCTATTCGGTCTTCATAAATGCAAAAAACACGGCTAGGATGATGCATCCGAATGCCACCAAATGGTTCCAGCGGATAGGCTCGCCCTTGAACACCAATGCCACGATGAGCGTGAACACCGTCAGCGACACCCCCTCCTGTATTATCTTCAGCTGCATCAGCGAGAAAGGGCCGCCCGTTATCTGCGAGCCAACTCGGTTGGCGGGTATCATAAAGCAGTATTCAAACAATGCCATGCCCCACGACAGCAGAATGATGGCTATCAGCGGCCAGTCGGTAATCAGTTTCATCTGCTGCAATTTCAGGTTGCCGTACCAGGCAAACGTCATAAAGACATTCGAGCAGATAAGCATCAATACGGTTAATAATCCTCGAGACATTAATAAATTGAAAATTGAAAGTTGAAAATTGAAATCATTTAGCCATCATTCGCGTCAGCCGTCCCCTCTTTAGAGGGGTGCCACGTCAGTGGTGGGGTATGTTTACTATTTAGCTTTTACTTTTAACTTTCCTTATAAGTTCTCCCCACACGGCGTTGCAGGTCCTTTCGATGGTTTGGGCCCTGCGGTCGCCGAATTTCAAGTGCTTGGCGGTCACTCCGTCAGGACCTGCCACAGCTATCCACACCGTGCCGACAGGCTTTTCGGGGGTGCCGCCTCCTGGGCCCGCAATGCCTGTCGTCGCTACGGCGTAGTCGGCACCCAGACGCTCGCGTGCTCCCGCAGCCATCTCGCGCACGGTCTCTTCGCTCACAGCCCCGTGAGCCATGAGGGTCTCGTGTCGCACACCCAGGGCGCATTCCTTCACTTCGTTGCTGTACGCCACCACGCCGCCACGGAAGTATTTCGAAGCACCTGCCATGGCAGTCAACTGGTGTGCCAGAGTGCCGCCCGTGCAGCTCTCGGTGGTGGCAAGGGTCTTGCCCGCCTTCTTCATGGTATATGCCACCAGTTCTGGCAAGGTCTCCAAATCCTCACCTACTATATATTCTCCCGCAATGGTGTAGAGGCTCTTCACCGCGTCGGCAATCTGTTGTTCCAACAAGGGGCGCTCGTCGTGTCCGCCACGGGCGGTCAGCCTCAGTTTCAGCATCCCCGCCTGGGGCAGGTATGCCAGCCTTATGCTCTTAGGCAGCGATAGCTCCCACGGCTCAATCAGGTCGCTCAGGAACGACTCGCCGATGCCCTGCACCAGTATGTTCTTGTTCACAATCTGGTCGGTGCGGAAATGCTTCTGCAGGCGTGGGATAACCTCCGTCTCCATCAGGTTCACCATCTCAAACGGCACCCCAGGCAACGACACTAAGACCTTTCCGCTCATCGATAGTGGTGGGTCACCCTTTATTGTCAGCGGGGACTCGCCGTACCACATGCAGGGGGCTGTGCCCAGCACGTTGTTAATCATCGTGCAGCAGCGTGGCACCCACGCCTGCTGGCGGTTGGTGGGGGTCAGCTCGTAGCCCCGCGAGTCGAAGATGCGCTTGATGTTTGCCAGCGCCTCCTCGTTCTCATACAGCTCGCTGTCGAACAGCTCGCACAGCGTCCGTTTTGTGATGTCGTCCTTTGTCGGTCCCAGCCCACCGGTCATCAGCACCACGTCGCTCCGTTCCAAGCAGTGGAGGAGGTACGATTTGATGTCGTCAGCGTTGTCGCCTATCACGTATGTGCCACAAACGTCGATGCCTGCCGCCACCAACATCTGTGCCATGCGGCTGGCGTTCGTGTTGACAACCTGTCCGATAAGCAGCTCATCGCCTATGTTAAGTATCGTTGCTTTCATGCTGCAAAAATACGAAATTTTCTTCTCATGTCGGAAAAAAGTTGTATTTTTGCAAATTGAAAGGAGTATAACTATGGACAGTCAACTGGTCAAACAGATAGGTGCTTACTTCGCCACGCAGCCGGTACAGCGGGCGTGGTTGTTTGGCTCATACGCCCGAGGCGAACAGCGCGAGGATAGCGACATAGACATTCTTGTGGCTTTCGACCCTAATGTAGGGCTGTTCAAGTATGCCGCCATTTATACCGACCTCAAAGAACTGCTTGGTCGCGAGGTGGATCTTGTGCAGGAAGGGGCATTGAAGCCCTACGCCGCAGCCACAGCCGACCGTGACAAAATATTAATCTATGAGAGACCCACGTCGCGATAAAGACCTGCTTGGCAATATGGTCGAGGCTATTGATTATGCTCTTGCGTTTGCCAAGGGATATGATTACAATACCTTTTTGGCCGACAAGAAAACCTATTTTGCGGTAGTGAAAAACATGGAAATAGTTGGGGAGGCCGCATATCAACTCACCAATGAATTCCGTGACAGCCACCCTGCGACACCATGGAAAGTCATCATCAACATGCGACATATTTTGGTACATGGCTATGCCGACATCATCCCCTCTGTGTTGTGGCAGACATTGACCGAAGATTTAGAGCCTTTAAAAGCGCAATTACAATCATACATAAATGAATAACATGACAGAATAGAACATAATAAATATACTTTGAGATAACGTTTTCGTAAGGCTCTAGTTTAAAATATGACTGATTTTTTACAGCCTCGAAGAGGCTGAATCTCAATAACACCGTACAAGCGTAGCGCAGTGCGGTGACAGAAAAAACTCACTCCTAGCGTCCTAAAGGGACGCGACATTGAGACTATATGGCAAAAATCAGTCATATGTTTTACTAGAGCGTTTCGTAAACCGAGAGCAGAGGGTAAATCACAAAGTGTTTGCACTATGCCAAGGTAAGAAAACGTCACGAAGATAACCGCCGCCTATTGATAGGTATATTCCATGCTAGTATTGTTGGCGGGGATTTTTTTCTTTCTATGTCGGGAGAAGTTGTCTTTTCCTTTTGAGAAGACACGAATTACTGTTAATCTGCCACGAATCATTTGGGAATTAATTCGTGGTAAATTGGTGATAATTAGTGTTCTATGGTTTCTTTTTGCATTTTACATTTTACAATTCACAATTTTTTCGTATTTTTGCACCGTCAAACACCCCGAAGCCCGCAAGGGTGAGGGGTGGGCGACAGGACATATAGATAAGACGTTGTAACGGCGTTTATCTGCGGCGTATAAGAATCTCGCAAGTTCATTAGGTCCCGCAATAACGCAATGTTCAATGTCCATGGTTGGGCATATAGTGTTCTACTATATACCGTCAGCGTGGGCTTCGGCATTGCTTATTCTGGACCAAGGGCAATGCGAGAGCCTTTATACGCGGGATAAGCAAAGTGGCAGATTCCCGCGCTCTTTTTTATATACCCTACAACCAAATACAACCAACATTACTCTGGCGTTCTGGGAATCATCGCCATATTGAAGTTGCACCCGACACGGAAATAGGGTAAATTGTTATGGGAAATAGTAATAGAAGATTGACAACTATGGGGAAGTATTCCGTGGTCATATTACTAATGGTTGCAGCATTTGTTGTTGGTTGTGAAAAAGAACCAAAACCGGCAGAGCCGAGTCAGATGGAGGTAAACCCCGAGTTTGTCCCCATCAACTGGGAAGAAACTTCTGTGGCCTCATTTGACGACAGCACAGGCAACTATCAAATCCAGTTCAACGGGTCGGTGCCCGACATCCACCCTGGCTCTGTTATTGCCATTGACCGCGACACGGTGGTGCTTTACCGCTTTGTCACTTCATCCAACGTCTCGGGCAACACGGTGAGCATAACCTCAGTCGAGGCCTCTCTCACCGACATCTTTGCCAACACCGAGCTTACTCTCACCACGCTGCCTGAGGGCGAGACCAAAGCCAAAGGCATAGTGCTACATCCGGTAGAAGCCTATTTTTTAGACGGCAAGGGCGGTTACCAAGCGGTAGATGTCAGCCTCCAGCGCAAGGACGACACCCGCTTCACCGAAAACCTGTGGACAGGCATGCTGTATAACCTGGACGGAACCGAACTGTTCTCCGGCAACAATTGGTCTGTCACCTTGGAGCGTATGAATGCTAGCATCGGCATAGACATAGAGATGCTCTTGAATTTCGGTGCCAGGACAGAACACGAGTTCGTGGAC
>JAEEGH010019266.1_pt1 | contig 14329 bp, 11 predicted proteins | sample 9134181 | NCBI WGS metagenome assembly JAEEGH01 (sample SAMN16246544, study PRJNA631951) | gut metagenome | biome: gut microbiome; feature: rumen; material: DP-attached | host: Bos | place: Iran: Karaj | collected 2018-10 | reverse complement strand
CAAATATAATAAAAGACCACCAATTAAATTGGTGGTCTTTCAAAGCTTATATTTTTATGGTAAGAACATTCAAACCTAAAACATTTTGATAAGTGAAATCCTTGGCGATACTATAGACCATCCTTAGTCCGATGTTCGTGGTCTTATCATCAGGATCAGCAAGGCGCTGTCTTTGAACAGGGTCAAAGGGCTGGCAGTCATCCTTAATACAAAGTATAACATCGTCGTCTTTAACTATTGCTCTGGCAGTGAGATTATGCTTTTTGTTATCCATAGCAAAACCGTGTCTTACTACATTCCCTGCCATTTCTTCAAGAGAGAGACTGGCAAAATACGCTCTTCTTTTATCTATGCCTTTACTTATACAGAAGTTTTGTACATTTTCAGAAGTTCCGGTCACGTCATCTGGCTTTCGAACCAACAATTCCAGTCTATGATCTTCATCCACGCCGAAATTGTCAGGGATTACCATAAGCTCGTCTATGTTTTGAGGTATTTTTTTATTCTTGATCATTGCATAAATGATAACAATTAAAACGCCCACAATGCCATTTAGAACATTGGCAAAATAAACAGCATTCATTCCCAAAAAAGGAATCAAAACGGCGGTAAAAGCACTTACACAAACGAATCCATCCAATACTCCATATATATGCACTAAAAGTTTTCTATTTGAAGCAAGTGCATAGCAACTAAAATGCATAAGCCATACTGCAAGCGGCATACATAGAGGAAGGATTCTGTATCCCCACATTGTCATGGCAAAAACCGGTTCTGACTGATTTTGGAAGAAAACCAAAGTAAAGGGCTTTGCCATTAGAATAATAAATGCCGAAACTGCGCATTGAAGAGGGATAAATCTAAAAAGCGCAGTCATCATTACATTCTTCAGAGTAGTTCTGTCCTCTTCTCCAATACTTACACTTATCATCATTCTTGATACATTCAGCATTCCGGCGGGAATCGCCCAAAAGAAAGCCATTATCGCGTTAGAAGCCGCAAAAGCAGAAATGCCAACATTTCCTACATAGGAAATAATAAGTCCATTGACAATCAATCCACGGATAGTCTGATATCCATTTCCTATTGCTCCAGGGAATCCGATAGTAACAATCTCTTTTGCATCATCCCACCTAAAGCCCTTAAAATTAAGTCTTATTGATGCTTGTGGCGTAAAGAAGAACTGGGCCTGAACCAGCATAAACACCCACATTCCAAGGGACGATGCAATTGCAAGTCCCAAGGCCTGCAAATGAAGTACCTGAACAAAGACATAATTAAAAATCAAATTGACGACTATATATACAATACTTGCTATAGTAGTTCGGGTGGATTTGTTTTCAAGAGAAAGAAATGCCGCAAGTTGATTGCCAATAAATAAGGGGAAAATTCCAAGCGCCTGACCGAGTAAAAATCTATTAAACACAAGCCTGAACGAATTCTCAGGAGCAATAAAAGATGTCAGATCAAATATAGCCAATATGATCAATATCGCGGCTGTTACAGCTGAAATAATAGTACATAACAGAATATCCAGTGTAAAAACATTCTGCATTTGTCCTACCTGATTTTTGCCCATATATTTGCCGCAGATAACAACAGAACCGGTCAAAAGCATAAAGCTTATCGCACCTACAAGCAGACTAATTGGATTATAAAGACCTACGGCACCCATGGCAGCTTCTCCAACATAGTTAGATGCAAAGAAGCCTGTAACTATACCATTAATAGCACTAATAGAATTTAAGAGTATCTGTACCGGTAAGAGTCTGAACAACAGTTTTGCAGTCATTTGAAAATCAGAAACTTTAGAAATGTTTTTATTCATAATCACACTCCTTGATTACCATTGACGTATTTACAGATATATTTTATCATCAAACAAATTATATACTTATTAAAGTTTTCTTATAATAAAATAACATCCCATATAGGTTAATTGTTCCTATATGGGAAGTTATTATAATACTCTTTCTGCTATAACTACCAACCTGTGCGTTCCCCTTTATTTTTCATTCATCAATCTGATGGATTAAATTGCATACTATTTATTAATATTATGGAAACTTACAATGAAAAATAAGTGTTTGATTTGTGTATATTGTGTGAAACAATTCGGGCTATCGTACACAATTTAAATTTTTGAAGACGTATATACCTTTACAAAAATGATATCTTTTAAGCACGTATATATAGTTCAAGCACAAAATGATAGAAAAAGAGCAAGAATAAAACATTTTTATGAAACAAATCGTGATAAAATAGTTTAGGTGTATAAAAACTATTTTATTTTTTGAAGGAGTTACAGGTATGAAATTCTTTATTGACACAGCAAACATTGAAGAAATCAAAAAAGCTAATGACATGGGGGTTATCTGCGGAGTTACAACTAACCCTTCACTTATAGCAAAAGAAGGTCGCGATGTATATGAAGTTGTAAAAGAGATTGCATCTATCGTTGACGGACCTATTAGCGGAGAAGTTAAGGCAACAACTACAGATGCTGAAGGCATGATCGCAGAAGGCAGAGAAATTGCAAAGCTTCACAAAAACATGGTTGTTAAGATTCCTATGACTGTTGAAGGTCTTAAGGCATGCAAGGTTCTTTCAAGCGAAGGAATCAAGGTAAATATGACACTTATCTTCACAGCTAACCAGGCTCTTCTTTGCGCAAGAGCAGGCGCTGCATTTGTAAGCCCATTCCTCGGAAGACTTGATGACATCAGCGTTCGTGGAACAGACCTCATTTCAGAAGTTGCAGAGATTTTCAACATCCACAACATTCAGACAGAGATCATCGCTGCTTCTATCCGTCATCCTATGCATGTAACAGACTGCGCTCTTGCAGGTGCTGACATTGCAACAGTTCCTTACAAGGTTATCGAGCAGATGACTCATCATCCTCTTACAGATGCAGGAATTGAGAAGTTCCAGAAAGACTACCTTGCAGTATTTGGCGAGTGATCATTTAAAATAAAAATTTGCATTCAAAAAGAAAAAGTCCGCACACTGGCATTATGGTGTGTGGACTTTTTTTATTCTCCAAAGCACTAAATATAAGAATTTAAAATTCAAAATTACCATTTATATAAATTTAAAGTATACCCTGCATCATTGGAAAACATTGTATCTTTTTTGGATTGCAGGTGGCCCTCTTCATGAATTCCCTTCTCTCTTTGCGAAGATGTTATCAGCTTTGTCCAGTTATCATCATACTTTTTGGTCGCACATTTTTCAGAGTAAACAGCGCCATTGGTCAAAATCTTCTTTACTTTCACCTTTTTATAAGGCGCATCGGCCAGATATATATCATAGGGCTCATCACCGTTTACATGTATGGAACATATCTGTCCCGGATCAGTACTGGAAAAGATCACTCTGAAATCTCTATTAGCCGGATAGTAATCAGATTCCAAAAGCTCATAATCGTCAACTGATCGAACATAGGAATAATGCTGAGAAAACTCATTAAAAAACTCAATTTTCACCTTATCATCAAAAACAATTGATTCCTTTTTATATATTTCCGCAGAAATATCCATGTACCCATCATCACCGAAGCCTAAAACATTCACTTCCATATATCCATCAGGACAATAGATCATCGAATTATCACTATCTTTAAAATTCGTTGCATATTCCTTAAGAGATATGATCTCCGGAAGATCTTCACAGGATTTTTCAGTAATGATGTAACACCCATCAATCTCTCCACGATAAGGATATTCTGAATAAATGTAATTATCTACATTTGCCTTTGTATATTCAGCAGGAAATGCCTTCATATGATAATCTGTACTACCTGAATTTTTCTTGGAAAAAGAGCCACTATTTCTAAGATAGCTTGTAGTCTGAATTTCATAGTACGGATCATAGTCTACGACAAGCTTTTCAGAGTCAGACAGCTCAAGACTATTTCTAAACAGATCTTCAAAACAGCTGTTTGCGTAAGGCAAGAGCTCATCTGTATATACTTCTCCATCATCATTATTTACATATAAGTTGTGAGATTTAAACTTATAAAAGTACTTCCCTCTGCAAACATTAAGCAGAGGGTTCTTTGATGTAAAACTAAAGACTGATATATGATCGATATCATAAAGAAAAGCAAAAGCCTTATGAGTAATAAGGTAGCTCGCCCCATTTACCCAGGCTTTTGCATCAACTATCAAAACATCTGCGGAATTATATCCCGGCAGACAACCTGTAAGACAACACACTATAGCAAAAGAAGCTATAATGCAATTAAATTTGTTTCTCCCCTTTTTCATACCTGATCCATTCTGTCAAAGTTAGTGGTGTGTAATCGGATCTTTTGCAAAAACAATTGATCATGTTACAGGGAATGAATCCCTCATTTTCACTCCCGATAGGAACATATGATGTATTTCTTATCATCTCTATGATTTTTTGCATGAGCATTTCATCTCTCGTTTCATGCACATGGCCATACATCATGTAAGTCTTTGGATCCCCATTGTGACGTTTTCTGTACTGGCCTTCATAAAATGGCATGGGATAATGACAGCAGATAACTTTCTTTTGAGAATCTGTGATTTCCCTGTAATTATCTATCCATTCAAATCTCCCCAGGTCAAAGTCAGGCTTTCCAATATATTTGTCATGGTTCCCAACAATTAGGCAAAGTTTTCCTTTTAACCTGTGAATCAGCTCATTGGTCTCCTGCGTGTTTCCAAGTGATAAATCGCCTAAAATCACAACAGTGTCAGCATTTGTAACCTTGTCATTCCATTTTTTTATCATGTATTCATTCATTTCGGTTACATCTGCAAAGCCACGCTTGTCCATCTTGGTATTGAGCGCAGCGTGATAAAAATGGCAATCTGCAATATAGTAAATCATCTAAGGTCACCACCGTCGTCATGTCTCAAAAGCTCTTTGGGCTGGTCTGCAGCTGTGGTTGCAAGCTCATCACATCTCTCATTCTCCGGATGTCCATTATGCCCTTTAACCCAGTTCCAGGTTATATTGTGAGGCTTTGTTGCCTCTAGAAGTCTCTTCCATAGTTCCACATTTTTAACCGGTTTATTGCCGGAAGTTTTCCAGCCTTTTTTAATCCAGTTATCAAGCCAATGATCAGTAAATGGCTTAAGTACGTACTGTGAATCCGAAGTAACAACTACATCACAGGGTCTGTTAAGGCATTCAAGCCCTGATATTACACCCAAAAGTTCCATTCGATTATTTGTGGTCTTGTCAAATCCGGCGCTGAGCTCTTTTACATGGATAGCGCCTTTGGTATCTACGTACCTTAGTATTGTTCCAAATCCTCCGGGTCCATCCGGGTTTCCCCTGGCAGACCCATCTGAATATAATTCAACTTTCAATTTATTACCTCTATTCAAAAAATATAAAATCAGTTCCAATTTCCTGTAGCTAAAAACTTATCTGCAAGAGCCTGTGCATTATCAACGATTGCCTCATCATAGCCCAAAACTCCAAGTAGTTTAATTGCATTTCTGTTTGTGGCAGGTCCTGACTTCATCTTGTAATCAAAATGAACATCATTGTCAGTTACATCGCCCTCAAAATGATAAATACCAAGGCTGTCCTTCAATAAAGATGTAAGCTCAATATCATGAGTAGCTGCAAAACAGGTCACATTTCTTTTAACAAAAGTCTTCAGAATCTCGGTTGATGCTGCAATTCTTTCAATTGTATTAGTACCTCTAAGCACCTCATCTACAAAACAAAGAACTCTGTTGCCTGATTTTGCCGCAGCATCAAGAATTCTCTTGATCGATTTTATCTCTACGATATAGTAGCTGTCGCCTTCAAAAATATTGTCATTAAGCGCCATGGATGAATAAACCTCAAAAAGAGGAGCCTTATACTCTTTTCCGAGAACCGTATGAATGGACTGAGCCAAAACAGTGTTTATTGCGCAGGTTTTAAGAAAAGTGGACTTACCGGATGCATTTGATCCCGTAATAAGTATTCCTTCTTTTGTGCTTATATCATTGGCTACAGCATTTTGAATGAGCGGATGGATAAGCTCTTTTGCATCATAGAGATCACCTTCAAATGCAGGAATGCAAAAGCTGCCTTTAAAAGACTCTCTAAAGCAGGCAATTGATATGTATGCCTCGATCCTTCCTGTAATAGTAAGTATCGTATCAAGATCGTCTCTGTGAAGACTTATCTCTTTATACATCTGATTGAACTTAATAAGATCAATATGGGTAGCAATCCTTATGTAATCAAGAAGAAGTTCAGCCGGATTGCCACCTGAATTCATCCTGCTCTGTGACATAAGAATATATGAGCCTTTTGAAAAACCCTTTAATTCTGAAGCAGCTTTTTTAAGGGCTGAAATGTCATCTTCAAGTTCCGGAATATTCACCTTTTCAAAAAATGATACTGATCTGATAACTCTTAAAATATACCTGTAAGAAGCAAGATATGGCTCAATATCACCTTTTACGGCAAAATATCTAATTAGATTTATAACTACAAGTATCACAAAAGCTACAAATCCAATAGAAAAATTAAAGAAACAGATACACACAGAGAGCGCCATCAGAACAAGCATCAAATAGTGCTCTTTATTGCTGAATTTGCCGGCATCATTAAGATAATCAATATAATCATAAATTGAATATCTTATGTTTCTGCCAATCTTTGAGAAAATCAGCTGAAGGTTTATTCTTGCGTCTTCATCTTTTTGTAAAAAAGAAACCTTTTTTTCTAAAGAATTAAAATCATCATCAAGAAGAGGCGACCTTAGCATGTGATAAAGATACTCTTCTCCTGTAGCGCTAAGGCAATAGTTCATCCTGGCAAATACGCCATCCATATTGAGGTCATTCCAGGTGGTGTCATCAATCTGATAATCTGATCTATGATTTTTAAAATACCCCTGCAAATGATCAAGCTCATCTGGTTTATAGTTACGTTTTGGTGCATCTCCAAAGTTCTTTTTTAATTTGGTCAAAAGAATTTTTTCAGACCTTCTACTGTCTCTAAGTCCTAGTATATAAGCGATCAGTGATATGCCTACAAGGACAGATAAAAAAATTATGCTCTCCATAGATGTATGTTTTTTCCTTTATATTACTTGAATTTCCTGATTGATTCTGTAACTAGCTTAGTAAATAAAGGAGCTGCCTTGTCAGCTGCTTCCTGAACTTCCTTGTGTGAAAGAGGACTCTCTGAAAGACCTGCAGCAAGATTGCTGATGCAGGATACTCCGCACACCTTAAGTCCCATATGATTAGCTGCGATTGCTTCATTGACAGTGCTCATACCAACTGCGGAAACTCCAAGTTTCTGAAGGAGCCTGATCTCTGCAGGAGATTCATATGAAGGACCTGTAAGCTGACAGTAAACGCCCTCTTTAAGCTCTATGCCATTTTCTTTTGCTGTATTTCTGATGATTTCCTGAAGGTCCTTTTTGTAAACTTCAGACATATCAGGGAATCTTGCTCCGAGCTCATCAAGGTTAGGTCCGATAAGCGGATTAGGTGCAAACATAGAAACATGATCTGTAATAAGCATCAGATCACCTGCATTAAAGCCTTCTCCAAGGCCGCCTGCAGCATTTGTAAGGAACAATATCTTTGCTCCCAGAAGTCCCATAAGTCTTGCAGGAAGTACAACATCATGGACATCGTATCCTTCATAATAATGAACGCGTCCCTTCATGCATACGATCTTTACGTCCCCAAGATAACCAAAGATAAATTTACCTGCATGTCCCGGAACTGTAGAAACAGGGAATCCCGGAATATCTTTATATTCAATTTCAGTCTCAATCTTTATATTATCTGCAAATCCGCCAAGTCCAGAGCCAAGTACAAGTGCTACGTCAGGAACAAAATCTGTCATTTTTCTAACTGCTTCTTTGCAGGCAAGTAATTTTTCATAACTCATATTTTTGTCACCTCTTACTTTCTTTTTTCAAACACTAGATAAAGTATAGCATATAACGCCTTTATTCGGTATCAGGTAAAAAGCTGCACAAAGTCCCCTTAACAACGGGCTGCATTGTTGTCTTTACAGCCTCATTGAGGATTCCCTTCATACCGCCCTTTAAAAATCTGCTATAGATCATGCCTGTCATACCGCCAAAGGTATCAGGCGCAAGATTATCAAGGGTTGTCATAAGCATATCTGTACCCGGAATCTCATGAAATCTTATCTCAATAGAGCCCGGAACTGATGGATGTATAAAGGTTCCCTTCCTGTCCACTCTGTCCACAGCATCATCTTCAAAGTAAATATTCATAACTCTGGTGCAGGCTTCCTCAAGAAAATAGATCTCATTCCTAAGAACCAGCCTGTTATATTCATCTCTTTTACATGCAGAAGAAAGAGATACGATATACTTCTCACCATGCATGTTAATTACACTTTTATATCTGCGACCACCAAATCCGCACCTTAAGCTAAATATGGTTTCACCCTCATATATCTCAATATAAAAAGAATTATTGTTTCCCTTCCTGAAACCAATCTTTTGGATACCATCAGTAAAATTGTTGTGGACTATCTGCATCATCAAAGGAAACAGACCAATACCTTTAATATCAAGATCATAGGTTTTCCCATCAAGCTTTGACAGCCATCTGTCTATCAGGATATTTTCGCTGACATTGTTATAGGAATAAAGAGATGGCTTAAATGCTCCCCTCTTTGAATTCACCAAAACTTCAGTCTTTTTAGGGCGGCCCTTTGTCATAGCGATACTTTTTTTCTTGTAGCCACCATTTAAGATCTGTGGAAAATCTACTGTCCTACCACTTACTGATTTGCAAATTGCCTTAAGCTCTGACAAAGCTGCAAAGTTTTCCGGAAGCGGATGATCAGAAACATCAGTAAGTTCTTTCATATGGTTTCTAATTGTAACGGCCATGAGACTTGTCTGGAAAACATCGCTGTTTCCGGCATTAGTCACAACAACCATATCAAGATCAGGATATACGAAAACGTTTTGCCCAAGCATTCCGTTAAATGCATAAGAGCCTGGTCTGTCATCATTTATCCAAAGCTGATATCCATAGTGCTCATTGTCATCTTTGCCTGTTTCAATCTGCCATGCCGTTGACCTTTCCACCCACTTTTCAGGAATTATCTGCTGGCCGTTCCACTTACCCTTTTGAAGATACATAACTCCGAGTTTTGCCATATCTTCAGTACGCATAAAAAGGCCCCATCCGCCTTTTGTTATGCTTTGAGGGCAGCTTTCCCAATACACTCTCTTTATGCCCATAGGCTCAAATATTCTTTCCTTACAGAATTCAAAAAGAGATTTACCTGTAATCTCGGTTACAATAGCCGACAGCATATAGGTATTCATGCTATTGTATTCAAAAGAAGTTCCCGGCTCGAATTTAAACCCAGAGTTCAAAAACTCTTTTCTCCAGTCATTGCCACTAATAGAACCGGCCTCATTAAATTCAACTCCGCTGGACATATTAAGGAGATTTTCTACAGTTACATTCTTTTTAAGGAATCCAAGAGGTCCCATCCTTGTGCTGAATATATCATTGAGTTTATCGTCAGTACTTAACTTTCCGTCTTCAACCAAAAGACCTATCGCCATTCCAACAATACTCTTGCACATGGAATATGAAACATGCCAGATATCCATCTCATAGGGTTCAAAGGCACATTCTGCCACAACAAAGCCGTGCCTTACGAACATGAGCTTATGCATATTGCACTCTTTGTTCTCAGATAAGAACCTTATGAGTTCCGTAAAAAAAGCAGAACTCAAACCTTGAGATTCTGGTGTTTTTCTTACAAGGAACTGTTCACCCAAAACCGATGAATTTATGAATTCCGGTTTTTGAGGAGCATAATCAACCTTGCTGATCTCCCCGGTTTCCCTGGTCATCAGCTTCACTAGAAGTTCTCCAACGTCAAGTCCTGCTCTCGCCATATATTTAATTACCTCACTTATCTATTTTCATAGCCCTCATAGAGTTGAGGATTGCAAGTACTGCAACACCTACATCTCCAAAAACAGCCAGCCACATGGAAGCAATACCAATGGCTCCAAGGATAAGTATCAATACTTTTACAAACAAAGCAAAAACTATGTTCTCTTTTACAATTCTGATGGTCTTACGTGCAATCTTTATAACTGATGAGATCTTGCGGATATCATCATCCATAATGACAATATCAGCTGCTTCAATCGCTGCATCACTTCCAAGAGAGCCCATGGCTATTCCTACATCTGCTCTCATCAGAACCGGAGCGTCATTGATACCATCTCCAACGAAGGCTAAATTACTTTTATTATCCGCTTCATCAAGCATTTTTTCAACCCTGTCAACCTTGTCAGCAGGCAAAAGCTCTGAATATATCTCATCAATTCCAACCTGAGCAGCAACATAATCTGCTGTATACTTTCTATCTCCTGTCAGCATGATCGTTTTCTTAACTCCAACCTTCTTCATGGACAGAATAGCTTCTTTAGCTTCAGGCTTAATAACATCAGATATTACGATAGAACCGATAAACTTGCCTCCAAGAGATGCGTATACAACAGTTCCATATTCATTTGGAGCCATAAACGGTATTTTTTTATCTTCTAAAAGCTTTGCATTTCCAAGAAGCAGTTCCTTTCCTTCATAAACTGCTGATATTCCATGTCCTGCAATTTCTTTTGCATTGGCATTTGATGCGTCAACTGTAGCACCTGAAAATTTCTCTTTATATGCGGCAAGGATTGACTTGGCGATTGGATGATTGGAAATGCTCTCTCCGATAGTAGCAATCTTTAAAAGTTCATCCTCTGTTACTCCGTTAAAGGGATTAACGCTTGCAACCTTGAATTCTCCAAGTGTCAGAGTTCCTGTCTTATCAAAAACAACTCTGTCAATAAGTGAAGCAGCTTCAAGGAAATTGCTTCCCTTAACAAGAACGCCGATCTTAGAAGCTGCACCAATTCCTCCAAAAAATCCAAGAGGAACAGAAATAACAAGAGCACATGGACATGAAACAATAAGGAATACGCAGGCTCTTCTTATGCTGTCTGAAAAAGCTATCTGTCCAAGAATAGGCGGAAGAATTGCAAGGATCACTGCACCTATTGTTACTACAGGCGTATAATAACGGGCAAATCTTGTTATAAAGTTCTCCATTCTGGACTTTTTATTGCTCGCATTCTCAACAAGCTCCAATATCTTGGCAACGGTTGAATCTTCGTAAGCCTTTGTTGCCTGAACTTTAAGTACACCCTCACCGTTAACGCAGCCGCTTATGATCTCGTCACCCACTACGACTTTTCTCGGCACTGATTCACCTGTAAGTGCTGCGGTGTCGATGAAGGACTCTCCCTCTAAAACAATGGCATCAACAGGGATCTTTTCACCTGCTTTTATAAGGAGTGTATCTCCAACACTAACTTCTTCCGGATCAACTTCATCAGTCTGTCCATCTTCCCTGACGATCACAGCATACTCAGGTGCTATGCTCATCATATCAGAGATAGACTGTCTTGATTTTCCAACAGCAACACTCTGGAAGAGCTCACCAACCTGGTAAAAAAGCATAACTGCCAATGCCTCAGAGTACTCTCTGATACCAAAAGCACCGAATGTTGCTATCATCATAAGGAAGTTCTCATCAAAGACCTGTCCATGACTTATGTTTATACAAGCCTTTCTGATAACATCATATCCGATGATAATATATGGGATCAGATAGACAAAAAATATGATGATTTCAGGAATGTTATCCAAAAGTCCTGTCTTATCAGCAATAAGCAATATAATAAAAAGTGCAAGCACTATCAGTATTCTGTTTCTTGTCTTCTTTTGTTTTTTTGTCATAATCACTACCTGCCATTTCTAAAGAAAAACTCTTATTAAAAAAATGGAGCCATATTGCTATGACTCCTTATATCCTTAAGCGGTCTCAATCTCACAATCAGGCTCAACCTTCTTACAGGCTTTGATTGCTTCATCAAGAACCTTTTCATATACATCATCTGCAGCTTCAAGCATGAATTTCTGAGTCATAAAATTAACTCTGGCATTTACTACTCCATCAATCTTTTTTACTGCGTCTTCCATTTTTGCTGCGCAGTTTGCGCAATCAACTTCACATTTATATGTTTTCTTCATAATTTAACCCCTTTCGCCATCTGGCTTATTATTTTCGATTATTCCTCAATATGATTAAGTCCCTGATCGATAATTGTTCTCACATGATCATCGGCAAGAAAATATATAACCGACTTACCTTCACGCCTGTTACCAACAAGCTTACTCTGCTTAAGGATCTTAAGTTGATGAGATATTGCTGATTGTGTCATATTAAGAGTATCTGCGATATCACAAACACACATCTCTTCTTCAAACAGAGCAAACAAAATCTTTATTCTGGTTGAATCGCCAAAAACTTTAAAAAGCTCAGCCAGATCATATAATTCATCCTCATCCGGCATATCTCTTTTAGCTTTATTAGTGACCTGAATATGTACATGGTGTTCTTCACAACACTCTACATCTGTAATTGCCACAATGCGCCTCCTTTCGAATATCTATAAAAATGAATTGATTATAATTTCAATGAACATATGAATAATTGTTCATATGTTTAATATAAAACCCCTTTTCTCATTTGTCAACTCATACAGACTATTATTTCAAAAAAACTCCGCCAGCCTTTTAAGAAGCTGACGGAGTCATGATCTTTAATATAAAACTTATTTAATTATTGTAATATCGCCTCTTGGAGAAGCATACGCACTTCCGATAACGCCATGAAGCTCTGTCTTAATATAATCAATAAGTGCCTCATCAACAGGAATTCCTGTATCAAAGCTTGTTCCTGAACTGCTGAAGCAGTAATATGTATCTCCACCTACAGATATAAAGTTGTTTGTTACAACAGCATATGTATCTGTCTTAGAGAATGGCTGTCCATTTATGCTCTCAATTGTTACTCTGTTTATACTGCTTGGCTTGTGATAAGTTGAGTCTGGATAAATAGGACCTGCTGCAAAGGACTTGTTTGTATTGATCGTAAATTTAATTCCACTAGTCTGAGGGAAACCTCCAACAGGCTCTGGTGTGCAGAATGTTGATGCTTCTAATGCTTCAAGGAGCTGTTCTCCTGTAACATATACTACAGTTACTGTATTTCCGAACGGAAGAACTGCATTCACATCCTTCTTTGAAACATTGCCGGCACTAATAGGAGCTCTTAAACCACCACCATTTGTAAGTGCGATGACATGTGCAGGATCAACTGATACTGAACCTTCATTCTTAAGAATTGTCCAAAGAATAGCATCTGATACAAGATTTCCCATGTTTGTTTCTTCTGTTCTGTTACCTGGTGCCTTATTACCATTGAGATCAACTTCACTCTTTGCAAATGCTACATTGTACTCATTATCAATTTTCTTAATGATATCTGTTGCAACTGCATTTGTAACTACTTCCGGCTGAAGTTTGTCATAGTTAAGAAGATAACTGTCTTCTACTGACTTACTTGCATTGTCTATCATAACAACGCCAAGAGTCTGGAGTTTTGTACCTGTAGATGTAACAGGATCAACAGTGTTTTCTGCCGACATTACTGTATGCGAGTGGCCATCGATAACAACATCAATACCCTTTGTCTTTTCATAGAAAATATCACTGCTATTGCCTTCTCTTGCAGCTTCCAGATCAACGCCAAGATGTGTAAGACATATAACAAGGTCTGCCCCCTGTGCCTTGAGCTCATTTACCTGGGCTTGGCCACATGCATAGAGCGCATCTTTTGAAAGGAATGTAAGTCCCTTTACATAAACAGGATTTGACTTAGTCTGTGTCTCAGGAGTAACTACTCCAAAGAAGCCAAGTTTCATACCTGACTTAGTAGTATACATTGCATTTGGTACGAAGATTGAATTGCCATTTTCATCCAATACATTGGCACAGATAGTCTTAAACTTAGCAATCTTTATATCTGCCTTAAGCTGGTCTAAGCCATAGTCAAACTCGTGGTTTCCTATTGTAGCAAAATCATAGCCGGCAGCATTCATAACAGTAATAGCGTCTGCGCCTTTTGACATATTGACATAAGGCGTTCCCTGTATATAATCTCCGGCATCAACAAGGAGAACTTCTGCCCCTCTTTTTTGGAAATTTTCCTTAACAGATGCAATGTAAGGATAACGTCCAACTGCTCCATGAACGTCGTTAGTGTGGAGAATCACTGTTTTACCGGAAAGATCTGCAGGAACATCAGCAATTGATTTTACCTCTGCAACAATATTCGTTGCTTTTGAAGTTATTGCGGTTACATTAGCTGTAAGCACCAGTGCTAATGCGAGTAGAACTGAGATTGTACTTTTTAGAAT
>JAEEGH010019264.1_pt1 | contig 14329 bp, 10 predicted proteins | sample 9134181 | NCBI WGS metagenome assembly JAEEGH01 (sample SAMN16246544, study PRJNA631951) | gut metagenome | biome: gut microbiome; feature: rumen; material: DP-attached | host: Bos | place: Iran: Karaj | collected 2018-10 | reverse complement strand
CTTTATCCATTTTTTCAAAACTACGGGCAAATACAACCGCAAGTTCTTTCTTTTCATCGGTTACATTCTCAATGTTGAGTGATATACTCTTCTGGGATTCCATAGCATACTGCTTCAACTCTTCAATGCTGTCATTATCAAGGTTATACTTCATTTTTAATTTTTTATACCATGTAGCCGGCATCAGTTTTTTCCCATTTTCCACTGCCGATAAAAAAGCCGAGGTTACATCAAGAACATCTGCCATATCCTTAAGTCTCTGGTTGTTTTCCATTCTTATTTTCCTTAAGCAATCGCCTAAACTCGTCCGCATAGTGTTTCCCTTCCTTTCCTTCACTTGCCCATACAGATACTTAAAAAACCTCTCAATCACCTCCTTTTGAAAAATTAACCTCTTTGGGTTGATTTCATAATAACACTTCCCGCTTTTAAAGTCAACCCTTAAAGGTTAATTTTTTTATTTTTTCAAACGCGAAACCGGACCCAGCTGTAGCTCGGGTCCGGTTTCAGGCGTATTATTGGGGTTTTAGGAAAACAGGCAATTTTATGTGCACCCTAAGGCCAAAACACAGACCTTGGCGCAAGGGATCAGTCGAGTGCTTCTTTCTTTGCAACTTCGACTTTTTCCTCGAAGCAGTTGAACATCTTCTGGGATGCCACTGCGTCGGGTTTCTTTGTAAACGCGGTAACGACCGGAACAATCAGCAGTCCTCCGACCATTGCGATAACACCGGAGTTGATCGAAGACTTGAAGATGTAGCCAAGTACCGGGCCCCAAGCCGAAACATTAACACCCGCAAGGGTTACCACAAGCTGTGTAACGGCAATGCCGCAGCCCCATACAAAGGAGGCGGCAACAGAAGCCTTCGGTAAAGTTTGCAAAACTAATCATTTTTACAACCATTCGCAAATCAAATTGCTACAAGTGCATCCAAAGCTCCTCTCCGCTGACGCCCAGCAGTTCGAAAATCCATTCATCCAGCCATCCGGGCGCCACGTGCAGCCGCCGGCAGGCGGCGGGGAAATCGGCGAGGGAGTTGTCTGCTTCCCGAAGGTGGATCAGGGTTTGGAGGAGGTCGGTCGGGTTCGTTCTCATATCGCATAAGTTTTCGGCAAAAGTGGCTCACGGTTGCGAAAAAAACAACATCTCTCCGGGGGTAAAACGGGGGTAAGGACTTGAAAAAGATGTTTTTTATTCTCAAATGTTGTGAATTTCGCAACAGTGGTTAGTTTTTCCGACCAAAGAATCCCGATTGCATCATGTACCTTTGAATCGTGATGAAGGATTTCTTTCATAACAACCTTGTCCACGCCCGCGAAAAAGCCGGATTAACCCAAGAACAACTCGCGGAGCGTCTGGGCGTGAGCCGCTGGGTCATCGGGTCCCTGGAAGTCGGCCGTACGAACCTGTTCAACAAAAATATTCCCGGGATCGCCCGGGCTTTGGAAATGACGGAAGAAGAGCTCCTCTGCGGCGTGCCGGCCGAGACCTTCCTGCTCGACGAAATGACCCGCAGCGAGCGGGAGCGCGCTTTGATCGATGACTACGAGCGCCGACTCGCCGACTTGCAGAAACAGAATGCCGCCTTGCAGAAAGAGAAGGAAGAGTATGCCCGCCTCGTCCAAATGTTGAAGGACAGTCTCAACGCGGTGAACGGCACCCTTCAGTATATGATGGGCCGGCCTCGTGAGGAGCAGTAAAAACCGCTTCTTTATTTTTTTTGTATATTTGTGGGACTATGGCCCACGAACCCCGTCTTCTCCCCTGTCTCGAAGCCGGCCGGCTGGAAGCCGGATGCGACGAGGCCGGACGCGGCCCCCTTGCGGGTCCCGTCTATGCCGCCGCCGTGATCCTGCCCGCGGATTTCCATCATCCGCTGCTGGACGACTCCAAGCGGATGAGCGAACGCGCCCGGGATCTGCTGCGCCCGATCATCGAGCGGGAAGCCGTGGCCTGGGCCGTGGAGGCTGTGAGCGCGGAGGAGATCGACCGCCTCAACATCCTCCGGGCGGCCGTGGAAGGGATGCGCCGGGCGGTGCGGCGGCTTACCGTACGTCCGGATTTCCTGTTGATCGACGGCAACTTTTTCCGTCCGTTTGACGACTATCCCTACCGGACCATCGTCCACGGAGATGCCACCTACGCCAGCATTGCGGCGGCCTCCGTGCTTGCCAAGACCTGGCGGGACGCGCGGATGCGCGAGCTCGCGCAACAATATCCCCAGTACGGCTGGGAGCATAATATGGGCTATCCGACCCCGGAGCACATCGCCGCCATCAAGGCGCACGGCTACACCCCGGAGCACCGAAAGTCCTTCCATCCCAAAGAGTTGGAACCAAGTTTATTTTAAATTCAATAAGATGAAGAGATTCTTATTAACTGTCGCCACCGCCCTCCTTTTGATGCCGGCCGCCCTGCGCGCCGACGAGGGAATGTGGCTCCTGCCGCTGCTCGAGAAGATGAACAGCGACGCCCTGCGCAACCTCGGCTCCCGGCTCACCCCGGAGCAGATCTACAGCGTCAACCAGTCATCCATCAAGGATGCCATCGTCCAGTTCGGCGGCGGCTGCACCGGTGAGATCATCTCCGGTAGCGGCCTGCTCGTGACCAACCACCACTGCGGCTACGGCAACATCCAGTCCCTCTCCACGCCGGAGCACAACTACCTCGAGGACGGCTACTTCGCCATGTCCCGCGCCGAGGAGATCCCCTGCCCGGGCCTGTCCGTCCGTTTCCTCCAGAGTATGACCGACGTCACGGATGAACTCGCCCGCGGCGCAGACCGCCAGGCGCTGATCGCGGCCGCCGAGCGCGCGAACCCCAACTGCCAGGTCCGCATCGTCAGTTTCTACAATAACAATGTCTACTACCTGATCGTCTCCAAGACCTACCGCGACGTCCGCTTCGTGGGCGCTCCGCCGGCAGCCTCCGGCAAGTTCGGCGGCGACACCGACAACTGGATGTGGCCGCGCCACACCTGCGACTTCTCGATGTTCCGCGTCTATGCCGACGCCAACAACGAGCCGGCAGACTACTCCCCCGGCAACGTGCCGATGCGTCCGCGCCAGTTCCTGAACGTCTCGCTCAAGGGCGTGCACGAGGGTGACTTCACGATGGTGATGGGTTATCCCGGCAGCACCCAGCGCTTCCAGACCGCTGCGCAGCTCGAGGATATGCTCGCCACCAACGATGTCCGCGTCGCCGCCCGCGGCGTGCGCCAGGACGTTCTCTGGAAAGCGATGCGCGCCGACGAGACCGTCGGCCTGCAGTACGCCAGCAAGTATTCCAGCTCCTCCAACGGCTGGAAGAAGTGGATCGGTGAGAAGGAAGCCTTCGAGGCCCTCGACATCATCGGCCGCGAAGAGCAGAAAGAGCGTGATCTCATGTCCTGGGTCAATGCCAATCCGACCCGCAAGGCCGCTTATGGCAATGCCATCGAGACGATTGCGAACAATGTTGCGCAGACTGCTGCGCCGAAGCAGGCCGCCGCGCTGATCACCGAGACCGTCAGCCGCATCGAGATCCTGAGCTTCGCCTCTTCGCTGAACCGCGTCCTGCAGTCTTCCCGCGGCGGCGGTCCGCAGGGTATGGGCGGCCGTCCGGCGATGGGCGGCGCTCCGGCAGGTGCTCCTCCGGCAGGCATGCCGGGTATGATGCCCGGTGGTGCCTCCCGCGCCCCGATGAGCGAGCAGGATATGATCAACGCGGCCGTGGAGCGGCTCAAGAACCAGTATAAGGACTACAACGCCGCCCTGGACCACGATGTGGCCATCGCGATGATCGACCACTACAAGGCCAACGTCAACCCGGCCGAAGCCATCAAGATCAACGGCAAGAGCATCCTGACGATGGATACCAAGAAGCTGGTCGACAACCTCTTCAAGAAGAGCATCTTCACCTCGCCGGAGAAGCTCACCGCCAAGCCCATCACGGCCAAGTTGCTCGCTTCCGACCCGGCCGTACAGCTCGCCGAGGCCATTTCCGCCACCAGCCAGCCGCTCACCCAGGCCGCCAACGTGGGCCGCGAGGAGCTGGCCGCCGCCACCAAGGCCTACAGCGCCGCCCTGCTGGAGTGGAACGCCGGCAAGCCCAGCTACCCGGATGCCAACAGCACCTGCCGCCTCACCTACGGCACCGTCAAGAGCTACGAGCCCAAGGACGGCGTCCTCTACAAATACTACACGACCCTCAAGGGCGTGATGGAGAAGGAAGATCCGGGCAATTACGAGTTCCGCGTCCCCGCCAAGCTCAAGGAAATCTACCAGAACAAGGACTACGGCCAGTACGCCAACGAGAATGGCGAGCTCGTGGCCTGCTTCCTGACCAACCTCGACATTACGGGCGGCAACTCCGGCAGCCCGGTGCTGGATGCCGACGGCAACCTCATCGGCCTGGCGTTCGACGGCAACTGGGAGGCGATGAGCAGCGATGTGATGTTCGAGCCGAACCTGTCGCGCAGTATCTGCGTGGACATCCGCTACGTCCTGCTGATGGTGGACAAGTTCGCCGGTGCGGGCTATCTGCTCAACGAAATGAACCTCGTGAAGAACTGATGACCCGCGAAGAGATTCTGCAAGCCCTGCGGGAGGTGCATCATCCCGGCCGCCAGGATCGCGACATCGTCGATCTCGGCATGGTGCACGACGTCACTTTCCTGGATAATGGTCCGGAGCAGAGCGACGCAGGGGGTTTCGGGGGGAACGCCCCCCGTCATCAAGCCGAAAGCGAGGGTGCGACCACGGGTGTGGTCGTCACCCTCGCCTTTCCTAAGCGGCGCGACCCGCTGGCCGAATACTTGATCGGGAGCACCCGCGCGGCCCTGGTCCGCCTCCTGCCCCCCGGCGTCACCGCGGAAGTCAAGACCGTGGTCGTCGAAGAGGAGAAGCCCAAGAAGAAGAACCTCAACCTCGGGCTGGAGCAGCTCGCAGAGGTGCGCCACATCATCGGGATCGCCTCCGGCAAGGGCGGCGTGGGCAAGTCCACCGTAGCCGTCAACCTGGCCTGTGCGCTCGCACGGATGGGCTACCGGGTAGGCCTTGCAGATGCTGATGTTTACGGTCCCTCGGTGCCGGTGATGACCGGCACCGAGGAGGCCGTTCCTACTGCCGAAATGGGCGGGGAGGAGGGCCAGGAGCTCTTCATCCCGCTGGAGAAATACGGCGTGAAATGGATGTCCATCGGGTATTTCGCGGAGCGGGGCCAGGCCTTGATCTGGCGCGGTCCGATGGCTTGCAGCGCGCTCAAGCAGATGATCCTGCAGGTCAAGTGGGGCCCGCTGGACTACCTGCTCATCGACATGCCCCCGGGCACGGGCGACATCCACATCAGCCTGGTGCAGGATGTCCCGATGGAGGGAGCCATCATCGTGACGACCCCGCAGACCGTGGCGCTCGCCGATGTCGAGAAGGGGGTCAATCTGTTCCGGGCCAAGGGGATCGACCGGCCGATTTTCGGCTTGGTGGAGAATATGGCCTGGTTTACGCCCGAGGCACATCCCGAGGAGAAGTATTATATCTTCGGCGAGGGCGGGGGCGAGCGGATGGCCCGCGAAATGGGGCTCGATCTGCTTGCGCAGATTCCGCTGGTGCAGGGGATTCGCGAGAGCGGGGATGCCGGGGAGCCGGTGGCCCTCGGGAGCCGTCCGGACGGTCTCGCGTTCCTCGAACTGGCCGGCCGCCTGTCGCAAAAACTCGGATAAGCCGCTCCCTGCATGGAAGTCCGCGCCAAAAAGGCCCTCGGCCAGCATTTCCTGACCGACCTGACAGTTGCCCGACGCATCGTCGAGGCGCTGTCGGGCGGCACAACGCAGGTCCTGGAGATCGGACCCGGAATGGGGGTTTTAACGCAGTATCTTTTAAAAAGAGAGGATATCGATCTGAAGCTGGTCGAACTGGACGGGGAGAGCGTGGACTACCTGCTGACCCATTTCCCGGGCATGCAGGGGCGCCTCTACCAAGCCGACTACCTGCGCCTGGACATCCACAAACTGTTCCCGGGCCCCTACTGCGTCATCGGCAACTTCCCCTACAACATCTCCTCCCAGATCTTCTTCAAAATCCTCGAAGACAAAGACCGCATCCCCGAAGTGGTCTGCATGATCCAGAAAGAAGTGGCGGAGCGCATCGCCGAGGGCCCCGGCAGCAAGACCTACGGCATCCTGTCGGTCCTGCTCCAGGCCTGGTATGACATCGAGTATCTATTCTCCGTCGGCTCCGGCGCCTTCGCCCCGCCCCCCAAGGTCCAGTCCGCCGTCATCCGCCTGCAGCGCAACGGCCGCACCGAACTCGGCTGCGACGAAAAACTGTTCAAGACCGTCGTGAAAACCGCCTTCAACCAGCGGCGGAAGACCCTGCGCAACGCCCTCAAACCCCTGTTGCCGGAAGGCTTCGACGCCTCCGACCCCGTCTTCGACCTGCGCGCCGAGCGCCTCAGCGTCGAAGACTTCATCGCCCTCACCCGCCGCCTCGACGGCTAAACATCAAAGGCGCCGAAAATAACGAAGTCCGGGGAGGTCCAGCCGAAGAGATGGGTCTCCTGGAAGACCGCGGACAGGCGGACCACTCCCATCGAGACGGATTTGGGGACCGTCACGATATAAATATCGTCGCGGTCGCTGAAACCCTCCCAGAGACGGACAGTGCAACCGTACCGATTCGCGAGAGCTTCCAGTTGGGCGCGCGTGGTCCCGACACTCAGTTGGACGGAAAAATGATCGCTCACCGCGAACGGATCGCTGCTCCCGTCCATCTCGTACATATAGCACAAGGTCTTCACACCGTCCTTATTCCGGAAACGTTGGAACTTGGCGTTGGAAATCCGGCCGTTGGACTGCAGGACGGCACTCCGTGCTACGCCGAGGCCGTCATAGGTCTCCGGCCCGGATGTCCGTCCCGGCCGGGTCCACGGGTAAAGGGACGGATCGCTCTGGACGATAGCCTGTTTCTCCGCTTCGGAGAGTCCGTCAGTGAACTCGATGTACAGCAGGTCGCGCCGCTCCGAGAGATATAATTTGTCGCTGAAGTAGTAGTAATACAACCCGTCCTTCTCCAACTTCGAGCAGCCTGCCAGCAGCAGCGGGAGGAGCAGGAGGTATAGAAAACGATGCTTCATCATATCTGTTTCTTAAATAACGGAGCGGGTTCCAAAAACTGCCCCGGGCGGGGGATCCCGGGTTAGGCCCGGGATGAGCTTTTCCGGCGCATGGCCGGGAGGGCGGCGCCGAGCACCGCGAGCAGGGCGGCGAGGATCAGCAGGATGGAACTGGCGCGGGAGATCGCCGCGCCGGTGCGGTAGGACGGCGGATCGAAACGCATCACCAGACCGTGTTCGCCCGCAGGAACCTGCGCGGCGCGCAGCAGGGTGCCCTCCAGTTCGATCGGAAGCACTTCCCCGGTATCTTCGACCGTCAGGGTCCAGCCCACGGGGTAATAGACCTCGCTGAAGACCAGGCGGGCGGGCGCGGGGGTGCTGTAGCGGTAACGAAGCTCGTTGGGAGCGTAGGAAGTCAGCTCGACGAAGGGAGATTCTTCGCTTTCGCTCAGACTGACAGGATCCTCCGCAAACCAGGCATTCCCCCTGGCGTGCGGATAGCGCAGCGGCGGCATCTCGTCGTCCAGGATGATGTAGCGGCAGTTCAGCGCGGAGAGGCCCGGGAGATCCGGCAGGGCCGCTTCGGCCTCCTGGAGCGTCTGGGCGCCGCCCACGGCCTTGGCCACCTGGCTGATCTCGCCAGTGAGCGTGCTCTCGATGAATTCCTGATAGCGCTGGAGCTTGGCGGGGGAGTAGCCGCCGATATTCTTGTGCCAATAGGATGGGTGCGAGTCGTTGAAGACATTGACCGTCAGGTCGAGCACGCGGAAGGACGGGTCGGTGTCCGCGAGGATCAGTTCGTCCACCGGACGCTTGTTAAACTGGCTCTGGAACGCCCGCGGGGAGACGAAATCGTCCGCGCCCAGGTAGCGCTTGCCCACGATCCCGAGGTCGAGCAGCACCAGCACCGCGATCAGCAGTGCGGCCGTCAGCCGGCGGCCCTGTCCCAGTTCGGGCTGCGTCGCAAAACTATTGGTGGCCGACTTCGGCACGAGCGTCCCCCACCAGAGCAGCGCGAACGCGGCTGCGATGAGGCCGAGCGAGCGCAGGGCGTCCACCACCAGCAAGTTCCGCCGGTCCGCCACGAGGGCATCCACCAGCACATCCGGCTGGCCGGCGTCCACGCTCCCGGTGAAGGATCCGGCGATGCCTGGCAGCAGGGCGCAGAGCAGGCAGAAGCCGCCCGTGATGGCCGCGGCGATCCAGCCTTTCTTCCGGAAGAAAGCGGCCGCTTCCGGCTGCCGCACGATGCGGTCCAGGGCCAGGAAGCCCAGCATCGGCAGGGTGAACTGCAGCACCACCAGCGCCATCGAGACCGTGCGGAATTTATTGTAAAGCGGGGCGAAGCGGTAGAAGAATTTCGTGAAGGCGAGGAAATGGCTGCCCAGGGCGAGCAGCACGGCGAGGACGGTCCCCGCCACGATCCACCACCGCTCCTTGCCCTTGAAGGCGAACAGGCCCAGCACGAAGAGGAACAGGGTGATGGCGCCCATATACATCGGCCCGGCGGTGAAAGGCTGCGGGCCCCAGTAGAGCGGCAGGTTCTTCGCGACCTCGCGGAGATTGGGCTGGCCGGCCCGCTTGAGCAGGTCGTAGGTCTCCGAGTGCTTGGGGTTGACCGCGCCGGCGGACGAGCCGCCGTTGAAATTGGGTATCAGCAAGTTGGGCAGTTCCTCCCAGCCGTAGGACCAGGCCGTGGCGTAGTCCAGGTCCAGACCCTTGGCCCCCTCGCCCCCCTCGGCGGCCTGCGTGCTGCCGCCGCGCATCGAATAGGGTGTGTACTCCATCGTCGGGAGGAGTTTGATGGCATTGGTGGCGATGCCGGCGACGCCCAGGGCAAGCAGGAGGGCCGAGGCGGCGAAGAAGCGGGTCCAGGGGCGGGAGGCCGGCTCGGTGCGGGGCTTCCGGAGCAGCGAGACCACCAGGACGATGACATAGATCAGGATGAGCAGAGCCAGGTAGTAGGTGATCTGGGGATGGTTCGCCTTGACCTGGAAACTCAGGGCCAGGCCGAACAGGGCCGCCCCCAGCACCGTTCCCGGAAGCCAGCGGGCCTTGTTCAGCGCCTGTTTATAAGTATAAATCAGCGCGGCCAGGACCCACGGGAGGAAGGCGAGGGCCTGCATCTTGGTATTGTGCCCCACCTGGATGATCTGCAGATTATACGAGCAGAAGGTCACGGCGATCGCCCCGCCCACCGCCACGAGCGGATGGATCCCCAGGGCGAGCATCAGCAGCCAGGCCCCCAGCAGCGAGAGGAAGAGATAGGTGGCCGGACGGCGCCCTACCAGCAGGAAATCATAGATCTTCTGCGTCCAGTCGCCCTGCGTGGAAGCGTGAATCGTGGCCGTGGGCATCCCCCCGAACATCGACTCCGTCCAGGCCGTGGGGTCGTCGGGATGGGCGGCATTCCACTCCATCATCTCGTGCGACATTCCCTGCCAGCCGGAGATGTCGCTCTGGTTGACAATCTTGCCGCTCAGTACCTGCGGGACATAGGCATAGGCGAGGACGAGCAGGCCGACGACGATGCCGGCGTACAGGAGGATTTTCTTCTTCATGGCAGAATCTGTGTCAGTTGCGCCGTGAGGGCGCGGCGGGTATATTTCTCGATGCCCTCCGGCTCCGGATGCGGGGCATCCAGGAAGGAGAGCAGTTCATCTTTCTTGTCCCAGCCGAACATCTCTCCCGCGCCGGTATCGCGCAGGATCGCGGCGGCGGCGCCGTCCTCGTCGCCGATGCCCAGCACGGGCCGGCGGGCGGCGAGGTATTCGAAGATCTTGCCGGGCAGGACCTTGGCGTATTCGGGCTCCTGGCGCAGCGGGAGCAGCAGGAAGTCCGCCGCGCGCTGCTCGCGGACCGTCTCGTCGTGGGGCAGGTAGCCCAGGTCCACGAGGTTCTCCCCCAGTCCGCGGGCGCGGATGGCCGCCGTGATGGCGGTGTCCACTTTGCCCGCCAGGCGGATCTGCAGGCGGCTGCGGAAATCCGGGTCTGCCGCGCAGCGTTCGGCGAGGGCGTCCCAGAGGTTCAGGGGGTTGCCGTCTGCGGCAAAGAGACCGGTGTGGACCAGGCGAATCTCCGTGCGAGGGCGTTGTGGAGCCGGGGCGTCCGGGTATTTCCCGGGCCATTTTTGCTGGCCCGGGAAAACCCGGACCCCAGGCGCGCGGGAAAAAGATTCGCCGGGAAAATCATCTTCATCGAAACCGTTGGTAATCAGGACCACCGGCGTCTTCGTCCGGGCGCGGAAGTCCGCGGCCACGGGCGGGCTGACGCTGATGACGGTGTCCGCCTCGTCCAGCACGGACTGCTCCAGGCGGTGATGCGCGCGGTCGGCGGCGGGGCCGAGCGCGAGGTGCTTATAGTAGAACATCTCGGTCCACGGATCCCGGAAATCCGCAATCCAATGCAGCCCGAGGGCCCTTTTCAGCCCCCGGCCGATCAGGTGCACCGAATGCGGCGGCCCCGTGGTCACGACGGCGTCCACGGGATGTTCGGCGAGGTATTTCTTGAGAAAACGCAGCGACGGGCGCACCCAGCCCACCCGGGGATCGGGGACGAAACAGTTGCCGCGGACCCAGAGGGAGAGGCGCTGTTTGATTGACTTCTTCTGCGCGTTGACAGGATTGACTTCCCCTTCCCCCATTTTCCCGCCGGTCAGGCGGCGATAGATCTCGTAGGGCTCCAGAATACGGGTTTTCAGGACCTCCGCGCAGGCGGGAATGTCATCCAGCAGACTCTCGTCACGCGCCAGCTGTTCGGGATTTTCCGGAGTATAGACCACCGGCTGCCAGCCCAGCTGCGGCAGGTATTTGCTGAACTTCACCCAACGCTGGACCCCCGAACCGCCGGTCGGGGGCCAGTAATAGGTGATGATCAGCAGGCGTTTCATCGCTTGTAGCCTTCGAGGTTGGCTTTGACGGTCTCCCACTTGTAGTAGGGACCCTGGAACGGTTCCAGTTTGCGCAGCAGGCGTTCCTGCTCCTGGTAGAGGAACTTCACCAGGACGTCGCCGGCCTTGTTTTTATAGAAGATCATCTGGAGGTTGCTGGCCATCGGGATGTTCCAGAAGCCAAGCCAGTTGTCGCAGACGTCCTCGGTGGCGTAGCGCTCGCCGACCCCCTTGATGCCCAGGTAGCTCACCAGGGCCATCAGCGGGTAGTCGTGGCCGAAACGCAGGTCGACGGCCGGGTAGCCCGTGGCGATGGCCTCCTCGGCCTTTTCCACGATGTCATCCACGCAGGACTTGGCCAGCGGGACGCGCTGCATACCGGCCTCCAGAGAGTTGCAGTGTCCCTGATAGAGGCTCAGGTTGCTCTGGGCCCAGCGGCGGTAGAGGGCGTCGAAGGGCAGGAAGCGGAAGAGGTTGTCTTCGATGTCGAAGTCCTCGGCGATGATGGCCGTGTTCCAGACGTCGTCGGTCAGGTGCCGGGGGCTCTTGACGATGCGCCGGGCCCGCACCGGGTCGGTGAACAGGGTCGAGAGCACGCCGAGCGTGTCGTCCGGCAGGCGATGCAGCCACTCGCGGCCCTTCAGGGAGGCGGGCGCCGTGAGCATCTGCCAGCCGCGTTCGTTGTCCAGGTAGTCCATGAACTTCTCGCCCGTGTCCGGCTGGATGTCCAGCTTGGGGTTCAGGCGGACCAGCGAATTGGTGAAGGCGTTCATGCTGATGATGCAGCGCTGGACCGTGCTGGAGAAAGCGCGGACGTGCTTTTCTCCCTTGAACACCTGCGGATAGCGCTTATACATCCGTTCGGCGATGGCGGCGTGTTCACGCACGCCGCGGCGCGACAGGCGGCCGTCCATCCCGTCCCAGCCGGCGAGTACCGCGCGGGCGGCGACGAGCAGGGAGTCGGCGCCCGGCGTCAGGATGCCGGCGGCCCGGCCCTGTTCCAGGACGGCGATGACGCCCTCGTAGTGGGTTCCGCCCCAGTTGGAGCGGGAACCGTGACGGCCGTAATGGCTGATATAAAATGGTTTATATCCTTTCGGCGCCGGCGTGTCCCGGATGGGGAAGAATTCGTAGGAATTGGTGTTGTTGCCGGCGCGGGTCGGCTCGGCCAGCAGGGCGCGGACCGCCGCCTCGGAGCGATGCGGCTGGGCAAGCGCCGCCGCGGCTCCCAGGGCCAGCAGGGCCGTCAGGACGAGTAAAAGTTTTTTCATATTCCTTGTCGTTTTCGTAACTTACAAAGATAACGCTTTTTTTCAGAACTCCCCGAAGGGGTGGGGGTGCGGGTTTTTTTGTTATTTTTGCAGGAAATAACCAATCTGAGTCCGATATGCGAAAAGCTGTTTTATCCGTTAGTTTTATGTTGGCGCTGTGCCTCAGTGCCGCCGCCCAGTCCCTCATCAAGAGCTGGGAAGGCATCCACCCCGGCGACGTCCCCACCCTCGAGCAGGGCTACAAACTGCCACCGGCCGAATACGCCAGCCACATCCTCTGGGGCTGGGAGGGCGCGATGGACGCCAAGATCATCAAGCAGGACCTGGACCTGATGCAGAGCGTCAATACGCGGGTGATCAACATCGAACCGGGCTACAATTTCCCTTATGAATACCTTTCCGACGGTTGGTGGAAGATGGTCAAGACCGCCGTGGGCGAGGCGAAGAAACGCGGGATGAAGGTCTGGCTGATCGACGACGCCAAATACCCCAGCGGCTTCGCCGGCGGCAAGTTCTCCCGCGAACGCCCCGACCTCAAAATGTGGGCCCTGATCCAGCTGGACGAAGCCTGGGAGATCCCGGCGGGCGGCGAATTCGCCGGCCGCGAGGTGCCCCTGGGCGCCGTCAGCGCCGTGGCCGTGAGCCCCGGACAGCAGAACCGCCAGCTCGAGATCCAGGACGGCAAACTCACGTTCAACGCGGGCATCCACCCCTGGACCATCCGCTTCGCGGGCTACGCCCACAAGAGCGGCGACACCCGCGCGGTCAACCATCCCACCCGCGGCAAGGACACCACCAACTTCCTGCACGACCACCTCAACCCCGAGGCCGTGGACCAGTTCATCGAATGGACCCACGCCGCCGCGACCAAGGCCCTGGGCAAGGAAATGGGCCAGACCGTGATGGGTTTCCGCGGCGACGAGCCGGAGTATATGTACACCCCCTGGACTCCGAAGATGACGCAGATCTTCATCGAGAAAAAGGGCTATGACCCCACCCCGTACTATGCCTCCTTCTTCGCCCCCACCCGCACCGAGATGGAGAAACGCGTCAAGGCCGATTACTTCGACGTGTGGTCCGAATTGTTCGCCGACACCTTCTTCAAACGCCAGGCCGACTGGCTCGGCGAGCACGGGATGGCCCACATCACCCACCTCAACAACGAGCACCAGATGCCCGTCAACATCGAGGCGAACGGCAACTTCTTCCGCGTGCTCAACCGCGTGCAGGTCCCCGGCGTGGACGTGATCAACAACCACGTCGGCCCGGGCGTGGACAACGACTTCCCGAAACTCGCCTCCTCCGTGGCCCACGTCTATGGCAAGCCCCGCGCCTTCAGCGAGACGATGGGCGCCGTGCGCGGCGACCTCAAGACCAGCAAGCAGGTGCTGAACTACCAGTTCGTCCGCGGTATCAATTATTTCGAATACAACTTCTGGAGCAGCAAGTCCCAGACGGCCGAATCCCTCGCCGGCCGCCCGCACATGGCGGAACTGAGCGACTACATCAACCGCACCTCCTACCTCTTCTCCATGGGTGTGCCGGGCGCGCGCGTGGCGATGTACTACCCCATCCAGTCGATGTGGCTGGGCAACAACCAGGTCTATTGGGACCTGTCCGAACTCTCCCAGCTGCTGATGATCCACCAGACGGACTTCGACTACGTGGATGACGACGCCTTCCTGGAGGCCCTCACCGTGGGTCCGGGCTACCTGGAGAACAAGAGCGGCCAGAAATATTACACCCTGATCATCCCGCCCGCTGACGTGATCTCCGAGCGGGCCTGGGCCGTGATCGAGGAATTCGTCTCCCTGGGCGGAGAACTGCTCTTCTGGGGCGGCCGCCCTTCGTACCTCGTCGGGCGCAGCTTCACCCAGATGAAACCCTTCCCCGACTGCCCGCAGGCCACCTACGAGCCCCTGATGCGCTGGACCGCCCAGGTCAGCGCCGCCCTCCCGGAGCCGGAACTGCGCATCCGCGCCGAACGCCCGGAGGGCAGCTACCTGACGGGCCCGACCTCCCCCTGGCGCGTGCAGCCGCGCCCCGCGCAGGCACGCCCCGCCGCGCAGACGCCGCCTC
>JAEEGH010019261.1_pt1 | contig 14330 bp, 16 predicted proteins | sample 9134181 | NCBI WGS metagenome assembly JAEEGH01 (sample SAMN16246544, study PRJNA631951) | gut metagenome | biome: gut microbiome; feature: rumen; material: DP-attached | host: Bos | place: Iran: Karaj | collected 2018-10 | reverse complement strand
AGTTTACTCCGGGCAAACTCCAAGTTTGCTCCGGGCAGATTTTCGGGGTGAAAAGGGCGTTTTTGGCTTGTAATGATTTTTCGCTATTCTTGTGAACGCAGGACTAATCCTCGTCGGCGTCGTATTCGTCCTTGTGATGGTTGCGGAACACGTGGTGGTGGAGGAAGTTCATGAGTTCGAGACACACGATGACCATGATGGTAGTGGCCACGCCAACGGCATACATGCCAGCTCCGGCAGCCATTCCGATGGCGGCGGTGGCCCATAGTCCGGCGGCTGTGGTAAGGCCGCGAACGGCGTGCTTCTGGAAGATGATGCAGCCGGCACCAATGAAACCAATGCCCGAAACCACCTGGGCGGCAATTCGCGACACGTCGTGTCGGATACCCTCGTTCAGCACAACGTCGCTGAAGCCGTGGGCTGAAAGAATCATAAACAGTCCGCTACCCAGTCCAACAAGGAAATGAGTACGGAATCCGGCTTCCTTAGCCCGGTATTCACGCTCGAGACCAATGGCACCGCCAAGGAGTCCGGCAATAAAGATGCGAAGAATAAATTCTGTTGTCATACGGGTTGCAAAGTTACGAATTAAAAATGGAACAGGCCATGTCGGAAGTGTTAAAATGTAAGTTGGTAAGTAAAAAAAACGGCAAAATGTTTGTTGGTTTTGTGGGAATGTTGTACTTTTGCAGCCGAAATCATTCAAAACAGAGAGATGAAGTATACGAACATCCTACTTAACACCATTATTATTATTCGACTGCCAGATGTGGTCGGAAGTGATGAAGCGTGTATGTAGATGTTCCAGATAGACTGAAAAAAGCATAGAACCTTTCTCACTTCCGGGTGCGAAAGGTTTTTTGTTTATATCCAGATGTCAGAAGTTAAACTAATAAACGATAAAAAAGAAAAATTGTAAAGTTGTAAAATGGAAAGGTTGTTTATTTTCGACACGACGCTGCGTGACGGTGAACAGGTGCCCGGATGTCAGTTGAACACCGTTGAGAAGATTCAGGTGGCCAAGGCATTGGAGCAGTTAGGCGTCGATGTCATTGAAGCAGGATTCCCTATCAGTTCTCCTGGTGACTTCAACTCTGTGATTGAGATTTCTAAGGCCGTGACGTGGCCCACTATCTGTGCGTTGACGCGTGCCGTCGAGAAAGACATCGACGTGGCTGCCGATGCCCTGAAGTATGCCAAGCACAAGCGCATCCATACGGGTATAGGTACCAGCGACTCACATATCAAGTATAAGTTCAACTCCAACCGTGAGGAGATTATCGAGCGCGGTGTCCGTGCCGTGAAGTACGCCAAGAAGTACGTCGAGGACGTGGAGTTCTACTGCGAGGATGCCGGTCGTACGGAGAACGAATATCTGGCACGTGTCGTTGAGGCCGTCATTGCTGCTGGTGCTACCGTGGTGAACATTCCCGACACGACGGGCTATTGTCTGCCCCAGGAGTATTTCGAGAAGATCAAGTACCTCAAGGAACACGTCAGCAATATCGACAAGGCCATCATCTCCACCCACTGTCACAACGACCTCGGCATGGCTACTGCCAATACCTTCAACGGTGTGATGGGCGGTGCCCGTCAGGTAGAGGTCACCATCAACGGTATCGGTGAGCGTGCTGGAAACACCTCGCTCGAGGAGATTGCCATGATTCTGAAGTGCCACAAGGGCCTGGGTATTGACACCAATATCAATACCACGAAGATATATCCCACCAGCCGCATGGTCAGCTCGCTGATGAACATGCCCGTACAGCCTAACAAGGCTATCGTGGGACGTAACGCTTTCGCACACTCCAGCGGCATCCACCAGGACGGCGTGCTGAAGAATGTGCAGACCTACGAGATTATGGATCCCAAGGATGTGGGTATTGATGATAACAGCATCGTACTGACCGCTCGTTCCGGACGTGCCGCCCTGAAGCACCGTCTGAGTGTCAACGGCGTGGATGTCGATGAGCAGAAGCTGGACAAGATTTACGAGAAGTTCCTGCAGTTGGCCGACCAAAAGAAGGAGGTCAACGATGCCGACGTCTTGATGCTGGCAGGTGCCGATACTGCTGAGGCTCATGCCGTGAAGCTCGACTTCCTGCAGGTTACTACCGGTAAGGGCGTCAAGAGCGTTGCCAGCATTGGTCTGGACATCAGCGGTCAGAAGTTCGAGGCTGCTGCTTCGGGTAACGGTCCTGTCGATGCGGCTATCAAGGCGCTGAAGAAGATCATCATGAAGCAGATGACGCTGAAGGAGTTTACCATCCAGGCTATCTCGAAGGGTTCCGACGATGTGGGTAAGGTTCACATGCAGGTGGAATACGACGGCTCCGTCTATTACGGCTTCGGTGCCAATACCGATATCGTGACGGCTTCCGTCGAGGCTTACATTGACTGTATTAACAAGTTTAAGAGATAAAGAAGACCCACCCCCGGCCCCTCCCTGTGAGGGAGGGGAGTAGATAGATTCAGATATGGGTTACAAAACGGCTTCTCCTGACAGATACGGCTTGCTGAAGGCCTTTGCCAGAGAGAACCGTCGTCAAGCTACAGAGGCAGAAACGTTGCTTTGGGACTGCTTGAGGAGTAACTCAATGGGCGTGAAATTCCTTCGCCAGCACATTATTGGTGACTATATCGTCGATTTCGTTTCACGAGAAGACGGGTTGATCATTGAAGTGGATGGCGGCTATCATGCAGAACCTCGGCAAATGGAAGATGACTTGCAGCGTGAGGCGTATCTTGAACACTTGGGCTATCACGTCATGAGATTTACTAACGAAGAGGTGATGTTTAATACAGACTGGGTTATCCAGGAAATAGAAAACTATTTTAATAAATAATGATAATGGACAAAGAACACAAAAAAGAAACTACTCCCCTCCATCACAGGGAGGGGCAGGGGGGAGGGTCAACTCTCTTCGACAAGATATGGGACAAGCACGTCGTGCAGAATGTTGCCGACGGTCCCGCACAACTGTATATCGATCGCCTCTACTGTCACGAGGTGACGTCACCACAGGCTTTTGACGGCATGAGAGCTCGCGGACTGAAGTGCTTCCGTCCCGACCACATTTTCTGCATGCCCGACCACAATACGCCAACGCACGACCAGGACAAGCCTATCGAGGATCCCGTCAGTGCCAAGCAGGTTTCAACGTTGGCACAGAACGCCAAGGAGTTCGGTCTGACACACTATGGCATGATGGACAAGTCGAACGGTATTATCCACGTGGTAGGTCCTGAGAAGGGACTGTCGCTGCCGGGCATGACCATCGTCTGCGGCGACTCACATACCTCGACACACGGCGCTATGGGTGCTGTGGCTTTCGGCATCGGTACCTCTGAGGTAGAGATGGTGATGGCTTCACAGTGCATCCTGCAGCAGAAGCCCAAGTCGATGCGTATCACCATCAACGGCACCCTGCAGAAAGGCGTTACCGCCAAGGACGTAGCCCTTTACCTGATGTCTCAGCTGACAACCAGTGGCGCTACGGGTTACTTTGTAGAGTATAGCGGCGACGTGGTGAAGAACCTCACGATGGAAGGTCGTCTGACACTCTGCAACCTCTCGATAGAGATGGGTGCCCGTGGCGGTTTCATCGCTCCTGACGAGACCACCTTTAATTATATAAAAGGTAGAGAGTATGCTCCCAAGGGTGAGGCATGGGACAAAGCCGTTGAATATTGGAAAACCCTGAAAAGTGGAGATGATGCCGTCTTCGACAAGGAACTGGTGTTCGACGCCAAGGACATCGAGCCCCGTCTGACCTACGGTACTAATCCCGGCATGGGCATTGGCATCAGCGAGGCCATTCCCCAGACCGCTGCCGAGGCGAAGTCGCCTGAGCAGGGTTTCCAGAAAGCCCTCAACTACATGGGCTTTAAGGCTGGCGAGAAGCTGTTAGGCAAGAAGATTGACTATGTCTTCCTCGGTGCTTGCACAAACGGTCGCATTGAGGACTTCCGTGCCTTTGCCAGCATTGCCAAGGGTCGCCACAAGGCTGATAACGTCGTGGCTTGGCTGGTTCCCGGCTCGTGGGCTGTTGACCGTCAGATTCGTGAAGAAGGTTTGGACAAGGTGCTCGAGGCTGCAGGCTTCGAAATCCGTCAGCCGGGCTGCTCGGCTTGTCTGGCCATGAACGACGACAAGGTGCCTGCAGGCAAGTATGCCGTCAGCACGTCGAACCGCAACTTCGAGGGTCGTCAAGGTCCTGGTTCACGTACCATCCTCTGTTCGCCGCTCGTTGCTGCCGCCGCCGCCGTTACTGGAGTAATCACCGACCCCAGGGAATTATTGTGATTTACAATTTGACAATTTACAATTTACAATTGATGGGTCAATTTATTGATTGTTCAATTTGGAGTTCGCTTTGTATGAATTGTAAAATTGTCAAATAACAAAATAAATTGTAAATGGTAAATTGAAAAATTGTACATTAGAGTGATGAAACAGAAATTTGACATTATCACATCATCCTGCGTTCCCCTTCCTTTAGAGAACGTAGATACAGACCAGATTATCCCCGCTCGCTTCCTCAAGGCTACCACCCGTGAGGAGAGCTTCTTTGGCGACAATCTTTTCCGCGACTGGCGTTACAACAGCGATGGCACACCCAACAAAGACTTCGTGCTGAACAACCCCACCTACGAGGGATGCATCCTCGTGGCTGGCAAGAACTTCGGCAATGGCTCCAGTCGTGAGCATGCCGCCTGGGCTATTGCGGGCTATGGTTTCCGCGTGGTCATCAGCTCGTTCTTTGCCGACATTCACAAGAACAACGAGCTGAACAACTTCGTGCTGCCCGTTCAGGTGAGTGAGGACTTCCTGGCAGAACTGTTTGCGACGATTCAGGACAATCCGAAGGCACTCGTAGAGGTAGATTTACCCAACCAGCGTGTTACCAACAAGACGACAGGCCGCAGCGAGACGTTCGACATCAACGGCTATAAGAAACATTGTCTGATGAACGGTCTTGATGACATCGACTTCTTGGTCGAGAACAAGGACAAGATAGAAGCATGGGAACAGCGCAACAAGTAAACGCATACCAACGCATTCCTCCTTTCGTTGAGATCATGGACTCCACGTTGCGTGACGGGGAGCAGACGAACGGTGTCAGTTTCCTGCCGCACGAGAAACTCGTGATGGCGCGCAAACTCCTGCAGGCTGTCAATGTCGATCGCATTGAGGTCGCTTCGGCACGTGTCAGCGAGGGTGAGAAGGAGGCCGTTACCATGATTTGCAAGGCTGCTCAGCAGATGGGGCGTTTGGAGAGCGTAGAGGTGCTCGGTTTCGTGGATGGCGGCAAGAGCGTTGACTGGATTGCCGACTGCGGCGGAAAAGTCATCAACCTGCTGGCTAAAGGTTCGCTGAAGCATTGTACCGCACAGCTGCACAAGACTCCTGAGGAGCACATCAGCGACATCCGGAAGGAGGTTGCATACGCCCACGAGAAGGGCTTGTCGGTCAACCTCTATCTGGAAGACTGGTCGAATGGCATGAAGGATTCGCCCGAGTACGTATTCCAGATGATGGATGCACTTTCCCAACACCCAACACCCAACACCCAGATTCAGCGCTTCATGCTGCCCGATACGTTAGGCGTGATGAATCCGCTGCAGGTCATCGAGTATTTCCGCAAGATGATGAAGCGCTATCCGCACCTGCACTTCGACTTCCATGCCCATAACGACTACGACCTGGCGGTGAGCAACTCGCTGGCTGCCGTGTTGAGCGGTGCCAAGGGTCTGCACGTCACCGTCAATGGGTTGGGGGAGCGCTGCGGTAATGCGCCGTTAGCCTCGGTACAGGTTATTCTGAAGGACCAGTTCCACGCGAAGACGAATATCAACGAGAGTCAGCTGAACGACATCTCGCGGATGGTGGAGAGCTTCAGCGGTATTGCCGTTGCTCCCAACCAGCCTATCGTGGGTGAGAACGTCTTTACGCAGGTCGCTGGCGTACATGCCGACGGCGATTCGAAGGATAAGCTGTACTACAACGAACTCATTCCCGAGCGTTTTGGTCGAAAGCGTGAGTATGCCCTTGGCAAGAATTCCGGCAAGGCGAACATCCTGAAGAACCTGGAGGAGCTGGGACTGGAACTGACGCCCGAGCAGACACGACGAGTGACACAGCGCATCACCGAACTGGGTGACAAGAAGGAAATCGTGACACAGGAAGACCTGCCTTACATTGTTAGCGATGTCCTGAAGCACGATGTTTCCGACGACCGAGTGAAGCTCATCAGCTATGTGGTGAACACGTCTTACGGCTTGAAGCCCGGAGCCAATATCCGTGTGGAGATTAACGGCAAGCAGTACGAGGCTGGCGCTACCGGTGACGGTCAGTACGATGCCTTTGTGAAAGCCCTGCGCTACATCTACAAGAAGTATCTGAACCGCACCTTCCCCATACTTGCCAACTATCAGGTCAGCATTCCTCCCGGAGGACGTACCGACGCCTTGGTGCAGACCGTTATCTCGTGGCATTACCGCGATGGCATTCTTCGCACACGAGGACTCGATGCCGACCAGACGGAAGCAGCCATTAAGGCGACGTTCAAGATGCTGAACATCGTTGAGATGAATCTCTGACCGGAGACGTGGAAGTCAGGAAAGCGACATGAAATACCCCAGTCGGTAGAGACTGAAGATTTTTAGCGAAGGATGGGAACCTGTCAGCAGACGGCGTTCCCATCGTTTGTTGATGGCGTGCCACAGGCGGACAAGTGGAGCTATCGGGCGCAACTTATCAGCGACTGTCAGGAGGTTGGAGTAGCCCCGCAGCTCCTGCTGAAACTGGTGTAGCGTGCGCAGCCCTTCTTCGGTTTTGCTGACGAAGTGCTCGTTGCTCTCAAAGACTTCGAAACTCAGCGGATTGTCAATGTGCAGCACCTCCACGTGTGCTTCTTCCAGTTGGCGGCCTAACAGCACGTCCTCATATCCGTAGCGGCGGAAGCGCTCATCGAAGGGATGCTGCAACAGCACGTCGCGGCGGATCAGCAGATTGGCGGTGTGCAGGTGCTGATAAGGTGTCCGTTGGCGCCGCTCTGCCGTATGAAGAGGTTCGGCGGCTTTCTCGTAGCGTGCTCTGAGATTGTCGGGCGTCGCGCGGTTGATGACCACGCCTCCATCGATGACTTGCGCACGGTGGGCGTTTTCGGCATAGCGCATCAGAAAGTCCTTCCTGCATACCACCATGTCACAGTCGATGAGCAGCAACCATTCGTATTGCGCCTGCTGAGCCAGGAAGTTGCGGATGGCAGCACGCCCTGCATTCTGCTCACGCTCCATGAACTGACAGTGCGGCAGCTGACGGATGGCGCGATTTGCCTGCAGGCAGTCTTGCGCAGTGGAACCGTCATCGGCAACGATGATTTCGTAGTCGATAGCTAACAGCTCCGCCTGCTGTTGCAGCGAGTGTACCAGCTCTACACAAATGCTGTTATAGGTCGGTATGAGGATGGAAATCTGTTTCATATTCGTGCAAAAGTAATCAAAAAATGTTATAATCCATTGCTTTTCGCTCATTATTTGTCTTTTTTGGTGGAAAAAGTTGTAATTTTGCATGGTTTTAAATGCATATATATAATAAGGTATAAGATTATGAAGAAGAATGTAATTAGAATGGCCCTGATGAGCTTGGCTCTGACAGTGGCAACGAGTGCTCAAGCCCAGATCGACTTGGGCGATTTGGCAGGTAAGGTGTTAGGCGGTGTTACTTCGTCGTCGGCATCGTCGCAGACGAGTGGACAGACGGAGACTGGCGGTCTGATGCAGACGCTGACCAGCGTCTTCTCGAAAGACAAGCAGGCCAGTGCCAATAACATCGTAGGCACATGGAGCTATTCCGAGCCGGCTATTCTGTTGACTTCCAGCAACATCCTGAGCAATGCTGCCTACAAGATTGCTGCCAACAAGGCCGAGTCGAAGTTGCAGTCATACCTCTCGCAGTACGGTTTTGCTCCCGGCTCGTTCACCATGACGTTCAATGAAGACGGCACCTGTGTGGAGACCTTGAAGGGCAAGTCTATGAAGGGCAAGTGGCAGGTGAAGGATTCGAAGCTGCTGCTGACCATCGGTGGTGTGAAGACCCTTTCCATCACTACGCAGATAGACGGCAACGAGATGATGTTAACCGTCGATGCCACCAAACTGCTGAACATGTTCAAGTCGTTTGGTGCCAACTCCAGCAACAAGGACCTCAAGACCATTGCCTCGCTGCTGAAAGGTGCCAAGGGCATGCAGGCGGGTATTACGATGAAGAAGCAGTGAAGACCCACCCCGACCCTCCCTGTGGAGGGAGGGGGGAGGTAAGAGGTGAAATGTTAAAAATGGTAAGCGGAAGCAAATTTTTCACTTTTCACTCTTCACTTTTCACTTTTTATTAGTACCTTTGCAGCCGCTATTACGAGATAATGGCATGAAATTCAAGTTAAACAATTAAAAAACAAACAATTACACAATGGCAACAAAAATCAGATTGCAGCGCGGCGGTCGTAAGAGCTATGCTTTCTATCGCATCGTTATCGCTGACGTAAGAGCACCACGTGATGGTAAATTTACTGAGAAGATTGGTACTTACAACCCTAACACCAATCCTGCCACAGTAGATTTGAATTTCGAGCGTGCACTGTATTGGGTCGAGTGTGGTGCACAGCCTACCGACACTGTTCGTAACATCCTGAGCCGCGAGGGCGTTTATCTCATGAAGCACCTGAAGGTTGGCGTGAAGAAGGGCGCATTCGACGAGGCTACTGCTCAGAAGAAGTTCGACGCTTGGAAAGCTGACAAGCAGAACGGTCTGGCAAAGATTGCCCAGGCTGAGGCTAAGGCTAAGCAGGATGCTGCTGCCAAGGAACTGGCTGCAGAGAAGAAGATCAACGAAGAGATTGCTAAGAAGGTTGCTGAGAAGAAGGCTGCCATCGAGGCTGCAAAGGCTGAGGAAGAGGCTGCTAAGGCAGCAGAGGCCGCTGCCGCTGAGGCTCCCGCTGAAGAAGCACCTGCTGCTGAAGCTCCCGCTGCTGAGGCTGAAACTCCAGCTGCAGAGTAAATGACCAAGAATCGATTCCTGCTCGCATTTACCGTTGTGGTATTGCTGTTGCTGGTCGTAAGGGTGACGCTACTGTCACCGTCAGAACCGGAAACAGACTGCACCGATAAATGCGAGCAGTCTTTTTCTTCATCCCCCAAGCACCGCATCTGGAGCGTGCCCAGCTATAAGGCTGCCTTCCCCGACAGCCAGAGCGTGCAGATTGTCGCTGCCCAGAAATGGGGCGTCAAGCCCGTGCGCAACCGCGAGGATGCTGAGGCACGCAAGCAAGATCTGGTCTATGTCGGCGTCAGTCCCTATTTCCATGTCGATCGTCTCAGCAGCAGCATTCCGTACCTTGTACCTCGTGCTGCCGCGCTGCTACAAGACATCGGTCAGGCGTTCTTCGACAGCCTCTACCAGAAGGGCGTACCCATGCAGCAGCTCATCGTTACCAGTCTGCTGCGTTCTATGGAAGACGTCTCCCGCCTGCAGAGACACAATCCCAACGCTACGGAGAACTCCTGCCATCTTTACGGCACCACGTTCGACATCTGCTATAATCGCTACCAGCCCGTCGAGCGCCCCGTGCGTGACGACACGCTGAAGTGGATTCTCTCCGAGGTGCTGCGCGACCAGCGCGAACTGGGACGTTGCTATATCAAGTACGAAGTCAAGCAAGGCTGTTTTCACATGACCGTCCGTTAGGCGAGGGTAGAAGACAGCATTCACATCATTCAGAAAACACAAAGACCATGGCAAACGATTCCGAACTCCTGGAAGAACGAGAAGTCTCGTTTCCCCCTGCCCACACCGCTGAGCATCTGCTCAACCAGGTGATGGTTCGCATGTTTGGCTGCGAGCGTTCCTACAACGCACATATCGAGCGCAAAAAGAGCAAGATGAGTTTCCATCTTGCCAGCAAACCCTCGCGCCAGGAAGAGAAAGAGATAGAGCGCCAGATGCTCAGCCTCATCGAGGAAGACCTTCCCGTGACCTTCGACTACTGCACTCTCGACACCCTTCCTGAGGGCATTGACCCCCACCGCCTTCCTGCCGATGTAGGTAATGAGATTCGCTTGGTACGCATCGGCGACTTCGACGTTTGTCCTTGCATTGGCCGCCATGTCCGCTCCACCGCCCAAATCGGCCGTTTCGAAATGCTCGGCACCAATTGGGACGAGCACGAGCGTTCCTTCCGCATCCGCTTTAAGATAGTGTAACAAAATAAAACGACCCGCACATTTGAGCATCGTGGAGAGGCTTGGCGGGTTCTAGTGGTGCAAAGGTACGGCTTTTATTTGGATAGCCAAACTTTTTTGAAGGAAAATGCAGTTTTCCCGGCGAAGTTTTTTATCTCTCCCTCATCCACCATTCGCCTGCATGTATTTCCAAGAATTCAGATTCAGAGTACCACGTATAATCATCCCAATTTGTGGAATCCCCATAGAGGTTTTTCGTTGACGAATACTCGAGCCAATGAGTTGAACGTAATATACCACCAAGGTAATGACAATATTGTTGTTCAACGTCTGGTTCACTTTTCAAAACTTCGAGCATCTGCTCCGTCTTAATCCATTTCTTCTCCATCATCTTTTTTCGGCAAAGGTCGGAGATCCTGTTGAAACGAGCAAACTATTTTGATCTATTTTGATCATTTTTGTTAAGTTTTGATCTATTTGAGGAAATCTCCTGTTTTTGTGCTACTTTTGTATCTTGTATGAAGAAGTACAGCATAGAAGTATTGGAGGTACTGAGCCGCATCGTGGAAGTGGAAGCTTCAAGCAGTGAAGATGCTATTGAACGGGTGAGGAAGAAGTATCGAAAGTGCGAGATTGTGCTGGATGATTCTGATTACAAAGTGACAGAATTTAGCGTAAAGGATGAAAAATCGGAGTGAGTGCTTGTAGTTTTCATAAGAAATCACTAACTTTGCACCGCTTTTGATATTCATCATGAGCGCAATATGACATCGTGGAAATTAGATAGTAGTATCTAAATTCGAAGAGACTTTTAACGAAAACAGTCCACCAAACTATCAGTAGTTACAGAGAGTCTCGGGGAATGCGGATACGCCTATTCTGAATAGGCGTACCCCTTCCTTTCCTTCTCTCTGTATGGGCTTCTGTGGTGGACGGCCTTCGTTAAGAGTTGGAAAACGGAGGCGGTACGCTTTCTTTTTGTCCACGGCAATGCGACAAGAAGACGATGAATACAAAAGCAAAGCCCTTCTTGAAATGGGCTGGAGGCAAAGGTCAACTTTTATCACAACTTGGCGAGCATCTGCCTGCTGATTTGCAGGGGCAGGAGTTTAATTATATTGAGCCTTTCGTCGGCGGAGGGGCTATGCTGTTTTACATGCTTCGCAAGTTTCCTAACATCAAGCATGCTGTAATTAACGATATCAATCCGCATCTGGTGACGGCTTATCGAACGGTTAAAAACCAACCAAGAGAATTGATAGAGAGTTTGGCAACCTTGGAACATGAATACTATTCGTTATCAGATGAAGAGGATAAAAAGGAGTTTTATCTTGGAATACGAGACTTGTTTAATGAATCGGTTTTGGATGATGTCAATCGTACAAAATATCTGATATTCCTTAATCGTACTTGCTTTAATGGTCTCTATCGTGTCAATGCCAAAGGTAAATTCAATGTTCCCTTTGGGCGCAACTCTCATCCCACAATATGCAATGCTGATACCATTCTTGCCGATAGTAACTTGTTGAATCGGGTTGATATCACAATCCTGAACGGAGACTTTGAAAGCACTATAGATGAGATGGGCATGCAAATGAACTTCTTCTATTTCGATCCCCCTTATCGCCCTCTCAACGCTACTTCAAGTTTCAATTCTTATGCAAAAGAAGAGTTTAACGACGATGAGCAGATTCGTTTGCGTAATTATTGCGCACGACTTAATGCATTGCCTAATGTTAAATGGATGTTGAGTAATTCAGATTGCTCGGCAAAGAATCCTGAAGATACTTTCTTTGAGGATATTTATTCCGACTTTTATCTTCATCGTGTTCATGCTTCTCGGTCTATCAACGCCAATCCGAGCAAGCGTGGCAAATTAACCGAACTATTGATTAAGAACTATGAATAAAGACTTCAAACGTTTTATGAGCCAGTTGGCAGAGACAAATGCCACACTTGATTTCTATACAGACTTCTCAAAAATCAAGGAGAATGTCCGAAGCATTGAAATTAAGTTGAATACGCTTAATTATCTGATAGGAAAGGAAGATTTAGCCGCAGCCGTCAAAGAACTGTGGGATAATGACAAACGTGTCTTCAGTATCCTCGACATCTTGATAGCTACACGTCAGGAGCAACATAAAAAGTACTTGGACGATATGGGCAAGGCTCATCTTGTTCATGATTTGCTGAACAGTTACGAGGGCGTTATGAAGTTCCTCGATGAAACAGGTTTTGCAGAGGTGCTGAAGAATAAAGATATTAAGAACCTCGTCGATTACGTTTTTGGTGTTGAGGCAGGACTTGATACTCATGCACGAAAGAATAGGAGTGGTGATATTACTGAACTGCTATTGCACCGCATTTTAACCGCAAATGGTATTGAACATAGAACGGAAGTTTATTCTAATGAGTTCCCATTGCTTCAGAAAGCACTCGGAACAGATAAGAAACGTTTTGATTTCATGATAAAAACCAAGCGTTGTACTTATCTGATAGAAGTCAACTTCTATAATGGTGGAGGCTCAAAACCGAACGAGGTAGCACGTGCTTATCGTGAACTTTCACCTATAGTAAATAATGTGGAAGGGTTTGAGTTCGTCTGGATTACCGATGGTCAAGGATGGAATTCTGCAAGTAACAAGCTTGAAGAGGCTTATAATGAAATAGACCGAATGTACAATTTCGAATCATTAGGTGATTTCTTAGAGATAGTAAAAGGCGAGCTTAAGTAATAAGACCATGTTGAAACCTTACTATAAATCCCCGGACCACGCTTTTAATCTGCTCTGTGGCGACACGTTTGAGTTGTTGCCTCAGTTCAGCTTTAAGTTCGACATGATATTTGCCGACCCGCCATATTTCCTTTCGAGTGGAGGCATTAGCGTACAAAGCGGTAAGATTGTTTGCGTAGATAAGGGGGATTGGGACAAAAGTTTGTCGCCTGAAGAAATAAATGCCTTTAACATGAACTGGCTGTCACTTTGTCGTGAAAAGCTAAAGAACAATGGCACAATATGGATTTCAGGGACATACCATAATATCTTTTCCGTAGCAAATTGCCTTACTACGTTAGGATATAAGATCCTTAACGTCATTACGTGGGCGAAGACCAATCCACCGCCAAACATTTCTTGCCGTTATTTCACTTATAGTACTGAGTTTGTTATTTGGGCTCGTAAGTGTGAAAAGGTGGCACACTATTACAACTACGATTTGATGAAGCACATCAATGATGGCAAGCAGATGACTGATGTCTGGCGGCTGCCGGCTATTGCACCATGGGAGAAAACCTGTGGCAAGCATCCTACGCAGAAACCTTTGGGATTGTTAAGTCGCATCATTATGGCTTCGACACAACCAGGTGCTTGGATTCTCGACCCATTTGCTGGCAGTAGTACAACAGGTATAGCTGCTAATCTGTTAGGACGCAGGTTTCTTGTTATAGAGCGAGAAAAAGAGTTCGCTGCTATCAGTAAGGCACGCAGTATTGAGATGAATCGAATAGATACCTATGGGACTTTCCGTTCTAAGATTCCAGATATTGTTAAGGCGGAGGACACGCAGACGGATTGCTTCTCATGTCAGGAGTCTTTGCCAATAGAGAAACTTCCATTCTTGGATGATTGATGCTCCTTGTCCGAATAAGGCTTACTCCTTGCCCGAGTAGGCCTTTCTTTTTTCCCGAATAGGCTTCGTCGAGTGTAAGTATAGGCTTTATCGAGTTTTAAAGCCGGGTATGTCGTATTGCCGACTTAAGTCAGCAATGTTTCCGACTTAAGTCAGCAATGTTTCCGACTTAAGTCAGCAACGTTTCCGACTTAAGTCAGCAGATCGGTTAACCGTGCTTTGGAGGTTGACAAAGCCTATGTTTGCGGTTGACGAAAGGTATATGCGTGCAAAGAGCTACGTATTGGCGTGTAAAGTCAACTCGGAATTCTCTTGGTTTTCTCAGCAATTATTTGTACCTTTCCTCTATAAAACCGAAATAAATTCTCTCGCCAGAGTAACTAAAATCAAGGATATGGTTAAGAATGGAGCATATAATTACATAACAAACCACAATAGGCCTGTTTACACACGTGATA
>JAEEGH010019260.1_pt1 | contig 14331 bp, 15 predicted proteins | sample 9134181 | NCBI WGS metagenome assembly JAEEGH01 (sample SAMN16246544, study PRJNA631951) | gut metagenome | biome: gut microbiome; feature: rumen; material: DP-attached | host: Bos | place: Iran: Karaj | collected 2018-10 | reverse complement strand
ATGATAGGCTGTATTGAACTTATCCTCAACAAGATATACGGATCGGCCATCGCGCGTCTGCACTCCGATGCTGGTATTTCTTATCGTTCCGATAGTAGGATTTTTCACCCAATCGGTGCGCTCCGTACGTGGATTCCAACGAGAAGGTTCCACGCTGACGCTCGTGGTCAAATCGATGGTTTCGCCCGTCGTTGTGGTGGTCACTGTACTGGTCACAGTACCATGTTCGACCGAAACAGTCACAAGGTAGCTGCCACGGAACTTGATATAATAGATGTCGAGTGCGCCCGTCGTTGCAATAAGGAAATCGCCCGTATTGTTGTCGAGATTGCAGGTCAATTCGCTGTATCCGCTGCCGGCACTGACCGGCACGTCAAGTGTCACGGTTGGGGTCGATGAGGCGACGGCGCCGTTGTATTTGCTGGTGTTTGCGTAAATCTTCAGCTGCTGCGCCTCGCCCGACGTGTTGCGCGCCACAATGGTGAGCGAACCAGGTCCATTGGCCGCCACCTTAATATAATTATGAGTGCCGCGGGTCGCCGTGGTGAAGCTGTATGGAATCGCGTACTCCGTGCCCTTGTAAGTGATTGAAGTGCCCTCCTGGACGAAGGCCGGCAGGGTCGAACTTGCATCGAAGGTAAAGCTACCCACCGTGACGCTGCGGTTCTGCTGGCCGATGGTCCAGTCACGACGTTCGCCCCACCAAGTGAGTGTGCTGCGGCTGTCGCGAGCGAAATTGGCCACAATAGAAGTCACCGAACGATCTACAGTCAGGAAGTACGAACGGCTCGGGTTCAGGATAATCGTACCATTGACTGTCCAGTAATCCAGGCGGTATCCGGCATCGGGCGTTGCAGTGAAGATGGCTGACTGTCCCTGATAGGTCGCGAACGTAGCTTCGGTTTCCGACCCAAGATTGAACTTGGAATTATTGGACGTAATGGTGCCATGACCCTTGATGGACACGTTAAGCGTCGCGCGGTCGGCATCTTCCGTACGTGCAAACTTGGCATAAAGCGTCTTGTTCTCCTGTACATAATATTCATACGCGTCCGACGCTGACACCATATCCTCTCCTGCCTCATCGCGGAACCAACCGACGAACTCGGCATTTGAATTGGCAACGGCCCGGAATGTGACATTCTCGGCAAGATAGGTTGAAAGAGCCGTGCTGCCGGGACTATTGACATAGGCCGTACCCAAACTCTCGCTACCGGTCACGTAGTCGGCGGCACAGGTGATGACAGGATGTGAGAACTTGGCATAACGATCCCAACGGGACTCTCCCGTCGGTTGATACTTATGCACCAAATCCGTGGATTCACAATTCGTAGCTGTTTCCGTTTCATACCAACCGACAAACACATAACCTGGATTTGGAACTGCCGAGACAATCGTTGACTCACCCGCGGCGACTTTCGTGGTTGAGATGCTGATTGAACCAGCATTTGTTCCACCCTCAGAGTTTTTGTGATAATGAACCGCACACGGAAGAATTTGGCTCTTAGTAAAATGAGCATAAAGCGTGGATCCATCAGAAAGTTTTGAAGTGTTCGCGTCCAACGAGTAATCGTAAAAGCCCGCATCATCGGTTGTCCACTTGATAAAACTATATGTACCGCTTTCACTCCACGTCGCTGAATTAATTTTATAATATTGATATTTGAATCCAGGATGATTGCTGGTCAAGTCTATATAATAGTTACCATTATACAACTTCACCTCATATTCGTTTCCTGCAATCGTTATATGTTTTCCCTCTGAAACAACAATATTTTTCGTACGTGGAAGAGCAGCATACGCCAATTGAGATCCCTTGACAGTCTCAACAGATGCACTTTCTTCAAAGAGTTCAGGATCTTCTGCATAACCAGCAGTCTCTTCTAGAGCGACAAGACCTGTGGCCGATACAGATTCTGTTCTTGAAGTGGTTTCCTTATTAAATTTTTTATCATTACTTCCCTTCAAGGAAAATGTAATCGTACCATCCTTCTTCGAACCTGATGCTACTTCAGCACGGTCCGTCACCTTGTTGGATGGGATGAACTCGATGGAGTAACAATAGTAATAACCGCCAGAAAACGAAATCACCAACTGCTCATTGTCCAAACTTTCATCGATATCAACTGAAAGGGTTTTAGGTTTATTGTCTGTTGTTCCATATTCTATAGTGTTATACGATAATCCTGAACTACTCTTTGTCACACTTAAGATGCCAGGTTGACCTTTATAGTCCTTATATCGAATAATCAATTTACCACCCTCTCCTGAAGTGACAGGATCGATGGCAAAAGAGCTAACTGCATTACTTCGAGAACCATATACTGCATAATTACATTTCACATCGACTCCAGTAACCACACAATCATTAGTTCCGGAAGTAGAAAAAATAATATTTTTTCCATAAGTCTGAGAAATAGCATATTGCATATTTCTCACAAAATTCCATCTAGTTTCTGAAGTAGACCCTGTCACATTATGCGCAATAGCCTGCTCATCCCAAGTCCAAAAATAACTGCTTGGTTCCCATGTGACAGAAAAAACCATAGCTCCATCGAACGAAGCCTTAATTTCAATATCCTCATAAACCAAACCGGTCAAATCCCAACTTACAGTCTGCACGGAACTTTGCCCGGTCGCTGGCTTCGACACACTATTAGTTGCAATCGCACCCTTTGCATTACGACCCAGAACAGTAAAAGTTCCTGCTTTCGGTCCGACTAGAAGAGTCAACTTACCACTACCTGAAATTTTAGGAATAACGAGCGTACCATTGCCATTATTCAGTTCGACATAATATTTGTAGGAAAAGCCATTGGACAAATATGGGTTAGCCTCGTGGCCGAATGTACACTTTCCATTGGTTCCAGGCACATAGAAAAGCTCCAGTGCCGTCTCGCCCGTCAAGTCAAGCGTATTACAATTGACTTCCTGCGTTCTACCAATACCGATGCTGAGTCCATTATCAACATCATCAACAAAGTCCGCAATCGTCCACGTATAGGTGGCGACAGCGGCCCATGCGCTACCACTCATGACAGTTGCCGAAAGCACGACAGCAGCAATGATGGAATAAAACTTCTTCATAATCCGGGAATATTTGAAATTAAACATAAACATTGGGAAATAGCACTGGACCTATGCCAGGGAAAAACATTTGGGTTGTTCAGATTGACTACGTTGGAGTATTTTTTGTGGCCAATGGACATCGGCCATTATCACAAATCCGCATCCACCAGTCTTTCATCAAGCGTTCAAAGAATACTCCTATCTTCTATCGGCCGTCCAGAACTTCTCAAAACAAATTAGAAACCAGGCGCAGAATCATCCCACAAACCTCGATAGGCAGCTGCTTCAGGAATATCGCCTTCTTCGCCGACACCGCCATCCATAAAACCAGAGCCGGAATCATCGATTACACCCATATTACCCTTGTTTGTAGCAGAGATCAAACCGCCATACTCATGTCCGCCATCAGCCACCAGTTCGTACTTAATTTCAACGATTTCAAACGTGGGTCGATTGTAAATTTTCATATTTTCTTCAGTAAATTTAGTTATTCAAAAGGTCATTCAATGCGCCAGCCGGAACGCACCACAAATAAGCGAAATGAGATTTTCCATAACATTTGGGCCAATGTGGAATTTCGCGCGTCGCCTGCTCGCGAGTGTGGCAAAGATATTGATTATGCGTGAGAAAAGGAAGAAAAATCATCAAAAAAGACATTTTCAAGGGTGTTTTTCTTCTCATTGGCCAATTTTGCAATCCTACAGCAACGATTTTATGCACGTTTCTGGCTACAGATGTTGGTCAATTTCAATGGAAAACTTCAGTCCGACATCAAACGGACGGATGCCGATAAAACCATAAAACAGGCTCACGTTGAAATAATTATTGCCAATGCCGTAGCCCAATTCCTCATACAGACTCTTGCTGCGGGCCCAGAGCATACTGCCATAGACTCGCTCCTTGATGATATACTTTGAAATCCATCGCCAACGATGCAGAAGCAGGAACGGACACTCGAACATGACATGCTGCTGCACGTAGCTGGCCGATGAACTGTACCAATAATCATCAAGCAGCGCGAATGTACCTCCAGAGGCACGTCTGTCCCACGTCGATGGATACTGCGAACGGGAGAAATAAGTATAATTCACAAAGTATTCGTCACGCTGCTTAAAGAAACCGCCAGCACCGAAATGCCATGAAAGATTCCGGGCTTGGCCAATGGGGATAATTTGTTGGGCATCAAGCTCCAGACGGCAATAATTGGCCCGACTTTTCAGGACATGCTTCACCCCTTTGGCCACCTCGAAGGAGAAAGTCGGCCATTGGCTCTTCAGATATAGCTTCTGCCTACCCTCGAAATAGTAGTATTGGCGCGGAGTCCAAACGAGACGCAAGTAGGGATTCATGTCAAGATAGCGGTTTTCAATCGTTGCATCGGCCACAAGCTGCGCCTGAGCATGAGCGCCATATTTGACCGGTCGACGGATGCTGTAGGTCGCGCCGAAATGAAACATCAATCCAGTGGCAAGTTCAATGGAATTTTCAAGCATGAACTCGTAGCGATGAAAGAATTGCAGGCCTAGAGAATCAAATGAAAGGCCTGTTGAGCGTGCCAATTCTCCATTCTCGGCCAACTGCGCGCCATATTGACGGATACGTCGGTTGACAGCTGCCCGATAGCGCGACGAAAAGCCATTAGATCCATTCTGCAAACGCAGCAAAAGTGAGGCGCGACGCTCGGGACAATATGTCCACTCGGACATAAAACGGTAACGCAATTCCTTCAAGCGGAAAGAGTAGCCCACTTCAGGCGAAATGCACAGGTTCTGACCATTGGCAAAAAGATGTGTAAAACGAAGCGGCTGGCGAAGCGTTATGCCGTTCACATGATCGTAGCCGACGCCTGCAGGATTAAGCGGTCCATAAATGCGCACATCAGTGCCAAATGCATTGAAATTGGTCGTGCTGACCATCCGCTGTGGCAGTTTCTGGATGAAAAGGCGGCGACGTTCTGACGAACCATCGGCCATAATCGAATCTTTGTTTTTGGCCAATGTATCACTGTTCACGAACACCGCAGGATCGGAATGATATACGGCCGACAGGTCCAGCGACTCAAATCTTGGGTCGAATGCCTTACGCGGCAAGAGTTGACGTGTGTCGATTTCGTAATCGAAATAATTGTGACCCAACATCTTGCCATATTTATAATCGAGATTCACACGGCTGCTCACCGGCATCGGGAAACCTTCAGAACAGTCGAATCTCGTGGTATCGGTCACCCAACCGAAATCGACACGCCCCCTGAAACGGACCTCCTGCGTCATTAATGTCTGCAGGTTAAAGACGACATCTCCCTCCACAAGTTCGTGGTGCGCACGTTTTGGGCAGAAATGGATTGTGACAATAGAATCGTTGCCTATGACAGCTGTGTCGGTCGCCTGGAAGTCGTATTGGCGCAAACCATCGTACGAAAATGGCAGAATATAATTCTTGTCATCCCCCTTATCACGCATGATTTTCATCGAATAAAAGGGAAACATCACCTGATTCAGTTCTTTCAAGATGCGTCGCGAACGGCGACGGTGCGATGCCGTCATCGAAAGCGGAGTGATAAGCAGGTCACAAGGAGTCTGATAGGCCACCTTACAGGTCGCCTCAAGCTGGAATGTATCATTTGCATGGTAGTTGAAAGGCAATAACTCGTGGGCCAATGGCGTCCACCAGCGCGTATTTTCGCAATAGGAACTGCCACGGATCTTGACATAGCTGTCCAATGTTCCGACGCCCTCATTCTGAAGCCATTCCGTCCGTCGGTTCAGGCGCAGGATGAGCGAATCCAACTGCGCATCGCCCGTATTTATCCGCCCTGCTGACGCACCTTTCCGTGCCATCAGCGGCGTGACGGCATACAGCAGCAGACAAAACATCAGCAGCAGCTTTTTCATTTGTGTTTTCGAATGATAAGATTCGTGTCTTTCTGGAGATCTGGGACATTGGCCAATGTCTTTCACTCGCGGTACTTGCCCTCGCTCTCGTCCTGCAGGATGCTCAGATAACTGTCATAACGGGACTGGGCGATACGATGCTCCTCGACAGCCTGACGCACGGCACAACCCGGCTCATGCGTGTGCGTACAGTTGCCGAACCGGCAGTCGGCCGATGTGCGGAAAATCTCCTTGAAATAATGGCCGACGGATTCGCGCTCGAACTCAATCGTGCCGAATCCCTTGATGCCTGGTGTGTCAATAAGGAAAGACTGACCATCTGGCATCCTGTACATCTCGCTGAACGTCGTGGTGTGCATTCCCTGGTCATGCACGTCGCTCAACTCTGCCGTACGCGTATTCACATCCGGAATCAGCACATTGAGCAGCGAAGACTTTCCCACGCCACTATTGCCCGACAGCAGGGTCACATTGGCCAACAAATCTTCCCGCAGTTCATCAATTCCCTGCCCCGTGACAACGGAAATCTGACGCACTTTATAGCCAATGCCCCGATAGAGGTAGGCCAACGCATCGGCATAACGCTGTTCATCCTCGTCATGCAGGTCGATTTTATTGATGACCAATATCGCAGGCACGTTATACGCCTCGGCCGTAGCAAGGAAGCGGTCGATGAACGTAGTGCTCGTCTGCGGATGACTCACTGTCACGACAAGCAACGTCAGGTCGATGTTTGTGGCCAATATATGCGCCTGCTTCGACAAGTTTATCGACTTGCGGATGATGTAGTTCCGCCGCTCGCGTATCGCCGTAATGAAGGCAAAACCCTCACGGTTCGTCTCGTAGGTCACCCAATCACCCACCGCAACGGGATTGGTCGTACGGATGCCCTTCAAGCGGAAATTTCCCTTTACCTTGCAAGGGATAAGGCCTCCTTCGGCTGGCTGCTGCGTGGCATCCAACCGAAGGAGGTCATTGTGTAGTGTCTGTCCTTCGGGAAGGACAAGATACCAAAAACCGGTATTTTTTACGACAAGTCCTGTCATATTGCGGCTCACACGGCCATGATTTCAGCGTCCTTGTCCTTATAGAGGTCATCCACCAGCTTGATGAACTTGTCGTGCGACTTCTGCATCGAAGCCTCAGCATCCTTCTCCACATCCTCTGGCAGGCCATTCTTGATATCCTTCTTGAGCACCTCGATGATGTCGCGGCGGATATTACGGATGGCGACCTTGGCATTCTCTGCCTCTGTTTTTGCCCTCTTTGAAAGTTCACGACGACGGTCCTCGGTCATTGGAGGAAGGCCAATGCGGATATATTCACCGTTATTCTCTGGCATGATGCCCAATGACGAGTCGATAATGGCCTTCTCGATAGCCTTCAGCATCGACTTGTCCCACGGCTGAATCAAGATGCTCTTCGCATCGGGCGTTGAACAGTTGGCACACTGGCTGATTTCCATCATCGAACCATAGCACTCGGCCTTGATGCCGTCCAACAGCTTGACAGTAGCGCGACCTGCGCGAATGTGGTCGAACGTATCTTCCAGGTGATCGACCGAGGCCTGCATCTTTGCTTCAGCCTCCTTAATAGTTGCTTTAACGTCTAACATAATATAAACTAAATAATTATAAGTAAATCTCCTCTTATTCCTCGTAAACGAGCGTACCGATATTCTCACCATTCATCACCTTGACCAGATTGCCCACCTTATCCATGTTGAACACAATGATTGGCAACTTATTGTCACGGCACAGGGTCGTCGCGGTCAAATCCATGACCTTCAGGCCCTTCTGGTATATTTCGTCGTACGTAATCTTGTCAAACTTTGTGGCCGATGGATCCTTCTCCGGATCAGCTGTATAGATGCCGTCCACACGTGTACCCTTCAACATGACATCGGCCTCAATCTCAATGCCACGCAGAGCCGAGCCCGTATCCGTCGTAAAATATGGGCAGCCGGTTCCACCAGCCAAAATCGCAATTTCACCCTGTTCCATCAATTCGATAGCACGCCACTTGCTGTACTGTTCGCCGATAGGGAACATATTAATGGCGGTCAATACGCGGGCTTTTTGGCCAATGGCATTCAGTGCAGATGACAGACCCAACGCATTGATTGTTGTGGCCAACATACCCATCTGGTCGCCCTTCACACGGTCAAAGCCCTTGCCCGCACCACTCAAGCCACGGAAGATGTTACCACCACCGATAACAATACCGATCTGGATACCCATATCGGCAATCTGCTTGATCTGCTGGGCATATTCGGCCAAACGAACCTCGTCAATGCCGTACTGCTTGCTCCCCATGAGCGACTCGCCGCTCAACTTCAAAAGAATTCTCTTGTACATAATCTTGAAAAAAGTAAAAAATAGCGCGACAGGTTTGCTGCCGCGCTATATTATCGGGATAATGTGTCTTACTTGTTGCGGCGAATCTGCTTCTTGGCAGAATAGCTGATTTTCAGACACTGGGCCTTTCGGAGCTGGGTCTTGAGTTCGGTCACGACACCCATCTTGGTCTCGCGGTCGATCTTCATTGAAACCTGCATCTTAGGCTGGTCAACCTCTTTCATTGACTGACGCTGCTGTGTCATCTTTGGCACTACGTTTTCAATGTCGAGGAAGTCATCGTTGAACTGAATCAAAGATTCAACGCCGTACTTCTTATCCTTTGGCTTACCGACCAATACGGTGGTGACCAATGATTTATTCTCCAGTTTCACTACTTCTGATGCCTGAGGCGTGTTTACGCTGACCTTTGCGGTCTCCTCACGCATGTGAGTAATGGTCATGAAGAAGAACAGGATAGAGAACACCAAGTCAGGAAGAGATGAGGTGTTCAATTCAGGCATTCCTCTTTTCTCGCCTTTATTAAATTTACCCATAGGATAAATCTTCTTGTTTGGTGATTAATACTTGGCGTTAGCCTCGGAGATGTTCATAGGATAATAATCCTTGATAGCCTGCATCTGCTCTTTAGAGAGATCCTCTTCGTTGTATGGCTTACCGAACTTCTGCTGTGACAACTCTTCACGCAACTGATTGTAGGCTGCAACCAACTCGTTCTGTACCTTGATGTACATTTCGTAGCTGGTACCATAATCAGACTGAAGAGAGATGACATGGTTCTTTGGGGTCTTGGTATCTGCACCAAAGAACTGCACAAGTTCAGGACTCTTTTCTGGATTGACCTGAATGTACTCAGGACCGCGATCACCTGCAAAGTCGCCCTCGGCCTTGATGAAGTTCTTTGCGATTTCGCAGAGATCTTCAACCTTACCGAAATCGTCGGCCACCATCAAATCATTGTTGGCGTTGACGAGGACATTGAGGATGTTACGCTTCTTAATATCCTGATTGGTCTGCTCTTCCGTCCAACGTGGCAGAAGTCGAGTCAGACCTTCATCCGTATCCATAGAGGTGACCACGAGGAAGAAGATAAGCAGGGTAAATGCCAAGTCGGCACTTGATGACGAGTTGATACTCGGCGCTTTTCTTTTCTTTCTTGCCATAGGTCAAATCTTATTTGAGGATTGCACGTTTCAGACCGAAACCGATAATAAGTGCTACAGTTGCAAATACAAGAGCATAGATGCTATAGAGCCATGCGTCAATCATCTGCATGGTTGACTCGGTAAATACCTGGGTCTCGCCATTGACAACGCGGCTGAATTCGACCTCACCACTGGCAAGCTTGCATACGAAGTAGAGTACGACAACCGACGCTACAACGATAAGCAGACTCCAACGCTTGGCCATAATTGCATCGACAAGCACAGATACGGGGAGCAATACAGCACCCAAGCCAATCACGACATACAGCCAATAGAGGAAGCTATCAAGCTGTGTCGAAACCTCAGAATATGCTCCAGTTGTCAATTGCACGCTCTCTTTTTCACCTGCGAAGAAGAGGATAACGAATACAAATGAAACTGCGAACAATACCCAAAGGATAATACTACTGATACTACTAATCTTCATAGGTAATTCTCCTTTTTAGGATTGTTTGGGTTACTTACTTCTTAACAGTGAACTTGATGATTGCGTCGAGCAGTGAGATAGAGGCATCCTCCATATCGCTGACGATAGACTCAACCTTAGAGAGCAAGTAGTTGTAGAAAATCTGAAGGATAAGGGCTACGATAATACCACCGATAGTAGTGATAAGGGCCACCTTCATACCGCCTGCGACGACTGTTGGAGAAATATCACCTGCCTTTACGATATCATCGAATGCCTGGACCATACCGACGGCAGTACCAAGGAATCCGAGTGAAGGAGCAGCTGCGATGAAGAGGGTAATCCATGAGAGGTTCTTCTCGAGGTAGCCACTCTGGAGAGCGCCGTAAGAGGTGATTGCCTTATCAACATCCTCAAGGCTCTGGCCATCCTTCAGACGGATGAGGGCCTGGGTGAAGATAGAAGCGATAGGACCACGAGTCTTCTTGCAGATTTCGAGAGCCTCGTCAATGTTGTTGGCCTCAAGGGCATCCTCTACAGAAGCGACGAGCTTCTTGGTGTTAACCTCAGCGAGGTTCAGATAGATAATACGCTCTACAACGAACGCAACACCGAGTACGAGTGCGATGGCAACGGCTGCCATGAATTCAGGACCACCATCGATGAAGTAGGTCTTGAGCACCTGGTGGAAAGAAACTGTTTCCTCAGTAGCTTCCTGAGCAAATGCTGGAGCCATCGATACGACAGCAGCCAGAGTTACGAAAAACTTTTTCATTGAGTTTTTGTGTTTTTAAAAAGTTAATTAATTGGGTTGTTTATGCATTTAACAGCGCAAAGTAAGTGTTTTTTTCAATATGTTGTGCATTTTTTACTCGAAATAATTGGCTTTGCGGCTGTTTTTTTCTTGTTTTGGCCAATTTCCCTGTTTTTTCCGACTGCTTTTCCCTATAATCCGAGCATCCGGCGGGCATTGGACGTGGTACGACGCGCCACTTCATCGGCCGAAAAACCGAGCGCATCGGCCAATGCACGGCAGGTATCGGCGGTGTAGGCGGGCTCGTTGCGGTGACCACGATGGGGCACGGGAGCGAGATAAGGCGCATCGGTTTCAAGCACGATTCTGTCCAATCCGACAGCTCGCGCGACATCGGCCACAAGGCTCTTTTTGTAGGTCAATGTTCCGCCCACGCCAATCAGGAAATCGCCATATTCTATAGCTTCCCACGCATCTTCGACCGTACCGCTATAGCAATGCAGGATGCCTCGCAAGGGCTTGCCATGTCGTTGGCCAATGTTCTTCAGCTCGCCCCGACACAAATCCAGGAACTGCGGCATGGCATCGCGGATATGGAGCAGCACGGGAAAGTTATTGGCCAACGCCCAGTCCATCTGCCACACGAGCAGGCGGCATTGGTCATCAAAACGCGTCTTGTCCCAATGCAGGTCAAGGCCGATTTCGCCCACTGCCTTGATTTCAGGAAGGGCATTGGCCAAAGTCTCACTTGAAAAAAGCTTGTCGAACTGAGCAGCAATGTCATCGGCCATATTCTCCGGATGTATGCCGACGGTAGGATAAAGCACGTCGGGATTATGCCGGCTGAGGTCAAGAATCGGCAGGAATTCGCTCTCGTCACAACAGGCCAGCACTATCTTCTGCACATCGGCAGACTTGGCACGCGCTATAACGGCATCCACCTCACCGGCGAAAGCTTCGTCAATGAGGTGGCAATGTGTATCAATTATCATTGTTCGTCAAAAATCAATTGAATGTTGGATTTTTTCAGCCTGGACACGGGCTTTCTCGCTCGTACGGTAATAATAGATGAAACCGAAGGCCTGACACTTGGCCATCTTTTCGGCGGGCGGATAGTCTGCATAGAAAGCCTCGACCTGATTCCAGATGTCGAGAATGATGTCATCGGCCTGCGAACGCATGGCAGCGACCTCGTCCAACGCCTTGGTCACATTGTCGCGGAGCAGCTTCTGGCTGAAGAAATGCTCATTGAAGTCACCCCAATGCACCTTGACCTTACCGATTGACGGATTGTAGATTGGCACACCACCGTTCAATGTCCGCTCTTCCTCGGCCTTAATGACACGCTCGCCCCATTCCTGGACAGCAGTCTCACTGGTCAAATCGGGTGTACCGTAGTTATCGAGCGGCAAGCCATACGGCACCTTGATTTCCTTGCGCAGTTCACCGCGCATGACAGCCATGTTCAGCACCTGAATGAAGTGAGAGACATAGAGGCGGGCCAACTGAAGCTCCTTGCGATAACTCTTGCTCGACTTGGTGTGCAGATCATGACACTGCTGGTATTTCATGTGAGCACGCTGGAACACATTCAGGAATTGTTGGGCATCCTGCGTCGTCTGGTAACTGAGCACCAGTTCGCCCTTTTCGCGGAACCCTTCCATCTCTACTGCCTTCTTCAAGGCGTAGATGCGGGCCATGTCAGTGTTGGGAAGTCTGCGGTACGGCATAGCAAATCAGTGTTAATGGTTTCTGTTTTCTAGTTTGTCGGTCAAGGCCAATAGGGCAGCCACTTTCTCAGCCGGGAGACCCAGCTGTGAGAGGTTCTCCTTGGCCTTACGCGCATAATCGGCAATGGCCTCGCGGCACTTACGCTCGGCTCCGGTCTCCACATAATAGTGTTTATATGCCTCAATATAGGCCTCTTCACCAAGGGCCAATGTCACATCTGGGCGCGGCGCCTTCTTCTCGGCCTGAATGCGGAGGAACGTCTTCTTGTCACACAAGATATCGCCGCCGATGCGCTTGCCGAATGTACGCGGGTCGCCCCAGCAGTCGAGCCAGTCGTCCTGCAACTGGAAGGCCAATCCGAGGTTGATGCCGAATTCATAGAGCTTGTCCACCTGAGTTTCATTGGCCTGGCCAATGAGAGCGCCCATCTTCAGCGCACAAGCCAGTAGGACACTGGTCTTCAACCGAATCATCTCGATATATTCCTCGACCGAGACATCGTTGCGCGTCTCGAACTCCATGTCAAGCTGCTGCCCCTCGCCTATCTCGATATTGGTCATATTAAAAAGGTCGATGACAGATTTCAGGCAATAGGCCGGAGCTTCGGCAATGAGTTTGTAGGCCAATGCCTGCATCGCGTCGCCTGAAAGGATGGCCGTATTGTCATTCCATTTGACGTGGACGGTAGCGCGTCCGCGGCGATCGGGAGCCTTGTCCATCACATCGTCATGCAGCAGGGTGAAATTATGATACATTTCAAGGCCGACGGCAGGCACGATGGCAGGCTTGACATCCTCCTTAAAGAGATTGGCCGCCATAAGTACCAGCATTGGCCGCAATCTTTTTCCTCCCGTCTCTAGCGTATAACGGACGGGGTCATAGAGGTGTGGGGCCAATGTGGGGTATTCAATTCGGTCGATACCCTGCTGAATGAGTTGCGAAAGTTCTTCGGACGTGTACATATTTTAAATAAGAAAGAAGCCCCGCCCGCGATGGGTAGGGCTTCGATATTGGTTGATTGTTTACTGCAAACGGAAGGTAACTGGGAGCACGTACTTTACACGCACAGCTTTTCCACGCTGCTTACCAGGTTTCCACTTAGGCATTGACTGCACGACGCGGATAGCCTCTTTTGAAAGTTCTTCAGCTGGAGAACGCATTACCTCGATGTTGGCGATAGAGCCATCCTTCTCGACGGTGAACGAAAGGGTAACACGACCCTGAATACCGTTCTCGGCTGCGAATGCAGGATACTTCAAGTTCTTCTTGATGTAGGCCATCAGTGCGGCTTCACCACCAGGGAACTCTGGCTGCTGCTCGACGACGGTGAAGATCTGGTTGCCTTCAGACTCCTCTTCTTCCGATGGACCTGAATCGGCACTAAGGTCAACGACCTCGACAACGGTATTGTTGTCATCCTCGAGACTCTGCATTTCAATTTCTTCAATCTCCACGTCATCCTCGACGACGGTCAACTGCTCGATGACGTCAGGCATTGGCGGCGGTGGCGGCGGTGGTGGAGTATTGTTCTGTACGGTCATCACGATTTCCTCTTCCTCCTCGACGACGTCGTTACGGGCAGCAATTGAGCTGATACGTCGTGAAGTGTTGGCCCATTCAAGTCCAATGAAGAGAATCGCAAGAGCTCCGACGAGACCAGTCAGGACGTAGGTCGTCTTTCTGGTTTCGAGATTCACTTTGGGATCTTTCTTGATTTCCATGTTGGGTTAAACTTTTGGTTAATTTTGGTAAATTTGTAGCACAAATGTACGCCTTTTTTTCTTATGTCGGACAAAAAAGTACAAAAAAAACTTGATTTTCCCGAAAAACATTGTTGTTTCGATAAAAAAAGGGTACTTTTGCACACAATTTTAACGCATTTGACGTTATTTTTGTTTCGATGGAACAATCCATTGGC
>JAEEGH010019258.1_pt1 | contig 14331 bp, 14 predicted proteins | sample 9134181 | NCBI WGS metagenome assembly JAEEGH01 (sample SAMN16246544, study PRJNA631951) | gut metagenome | biome: gut microbiome; feature: rumen; material: DP-attached | host: Bos | place: Iran: Karaj | collected 2018-10 | reverse complement strand
TTAACGTACTATAGAAAAGGTCGGTAAACTCTTTACCGACCTTTTTTAATCTTATGACATACGACAGGCAGATTCTTAAAATACTTTCCGATGTGGGTGAACAGGGCATCAGCGTGCAACTGTTGGCTAAGCATGTCTATAATCAGAATGTGTCTCTGTTCTATACGCCAGATATGGATGAAATCCGTTCGTATGTCCAGCAGTATTTGTTGAAGAATTCCAAGTCATCAGCATCATTGGTCGAGAGTATGGAACGTCGTGGTTATTACCGTCTGAATACGCAGAATAATGCCGATGCCCGTCAGTTAATGATCACTTTCCATGAAGAGACCAATCCCGAAGAAAAAGAGGAGAAGCCCGCAAAAGACCTCTCCCTTGATTTGTTTGCCTGAATAGGTATCCTTTATCTTTGTTTGTACACTTTCTCGTAGAGGTCGAGCAGATGCTCTGCTGTCTGTTGCCATGAGAATTGCTCGGCCCGTACGAGTCCTATCTCCTTTTGTAGCTTATAGAACTCGTTGTCTTCTTCCAATCGGATCATCATATCTGTAATTTCGTCGGGATTCTCAGGGTTGATGAGGATGGCATCAGGCCCTCCGATCTCTGGCATAGACGAGGTGTTTGAGGTGATAACTGGCGTTCCACAAGCCATAGCTTCCAGCAAAGGAATACCGAAACTCTCCCTAAGAGACGTGTACAAGAAAGCGAAGGCGTTATTATATATATAAGGTAGGTCGCTGTTGATGATATAACCGGGCATAACGACATGCTGCATCATCTCCTCCAAGTGGTTGCGTTTGACAATGTCATCCAGATATGCCTTGTCGAGATCAGCCATCAGCAACTTACGTTTCATACTCGACCTCTCCAAATATTTGGCATAGGCAATTAGTGTGCGCTCGGTATTCTTCTTGGGATCGGTGTTGCCTAAGAAGAAGAAATAGCCAGGCTCTTCGATGTATTTTTGATAGATATGTTCGGTATCGGCGGTGGGCTTGAACCATTCGTTATAACCATTGTAGATCATCGCCATCTTCTCTTTAGCGATGTTCAACTTCGACATGATATTGTTCATCTCATAGTTGGATACGGTGATGATGCGTTGGCATTTATTGAGGATCTTGGGTACGACGAGTCTCCGGTAGAACCATCCCATATTCTGATAGAGCGATTTGTTGTTCTTATCCCTCGGCTCCAGGAAGATGATGTCGTGGAGTGTCAGAATCAAAGGAACCTTGCAACGGATGGGGGCTGTGTTGCTCGTACAGTGCAACATGTCGAGATTCAGTTCCTTAACAGCCTTTGGAAGAGTAATTTGTTCCCAGATAGGGTAGAAGGTGCCTCCGATTTCGATGATGTGGAAATTCTTCGTGTCTTCTAAACAGTCATCCTCTCCAGGGGCAACGAACACGAAATACTCGTTCTTCGTATCCATCTTCTGCAGTTCCTTGATTTCCTGCAGCACGACATAGTCCATGCCGTGTTTGTTCTTGCGGAAGATGCGCTGAGCTTCAATACCTATTCTCATAACTGTTTGATTACTTTTGCGGGAACCCCTGCCACCAATGAGTGTGGCGGGACATTCTTGGTGACGATGGCTCCTGCAGCCACCACCGAGTGTGTGCCGATGCTCACCCCCGGCAATATCACTGCATTGGCACCAATCCATACATCATCTTCTATCGTGACAGGTGTTGTGCTGACACCTTGTTCGTCAATTCGCTTGTCGGGTTCTGAGAAGTTGTGGTTCAGGGCAGTGACCGTGATGCCCTGGGCCAGGTTGACATGACTCCCGATAGTTACAGGGCCAATGATGGTATTATGCAGTCCCACTCTGGTATAGTCACCGATGATGACATCACCCACGGCATTGTTGATGCAGGCACCTGATTCAATGACCGAATAACTACCTAAACGGAACTTCCGGTAGGGTGGCGTATCCATCCTCACAGAATGGTGAATCACTGAGTGTCTGCCTCGGTGTTGATAGAGTGGAGCCAGCAAGCGGACATACCATCTTGGGCGTGTCTCCACCTGGTTCATGATAAGCCAGTCCACCAGCCGTTTCAGCTTCGGATTGCCCTTGAACTTTTGTCTGACAGATTCGTTATTCATCTGATAATTCAGTTTACGACGACAAAAATACGAATATATTTGCATATATCCAAATTTTTTCCTATTTTTGCAGAAAAATAAGCGAATAATGGATAAACAGTATGATTATTTGATTGTCGGAGCAGGTATCTATGGTGCTACTTTTGCTTGTATGGCACACCGTCAGGGTAAGCGTTGTCTGGTCATCGACAAACGAAATCATTTGGGCGGAAACATCTATTGTGAGAACATAGAGGGCATCAATGTCCATAAGTACGGTGCCCATATTTTCCATACCTCCAACAAGCAGGTGTGGGACTTTGTGAACTCCATCGTTGAATTCAATCGATACACCAATTCGCCCATTGCCAATTACAAAGGCAAACAGTATAACCTGCCTTTCAATATGAACACCTTCTATCAGATGTGGGGTGTGCTGACACCGGCTGAGGCTCAAGCTAAGATTGAGGAACAGCGTCAGGAAGCCTTGGAACGTATGAAGGCTGATGGTGTTACCGAGCCTCGTAATCTGGAGGAGCAGGCACAATTGTTGATAGGCAAGGATATCTATGAGATCCTAATCAAGGGCTATACTGAGAAACAGTGGGGGCGGAAGTGTAGCGAACTTCCTGCATTTATCATTAAACGCCTGCCGGTTCGTTTTGTCCACGACAACAACTATTTCAACGACCGTTTCCAAGGTATTCCGATTGGAGGCTACAATAAACTCATTGATGGTATGCTTGAAGGTGTGGATGTAATAACAAATGTTGATTTCTTCGATTGCCAACGGGACTATGATGAAACCCTGGGTGTCTATAAAGTTCAAAGTTCTTCGCAGAGCGAAGCGGCAAAGCCGAGCGCAAAGTTCAAAGTTCAAAGTTCAAAGATTCTTTACACCGGTAAACTCGATGAGTATTTTGGCTATCGTTTCGGTAAACTGGAGTATCGTACGGTACGTTTTGAGGAGGAGATTCTTGATATGCCCAACTATCAGGGTAATGCTGTGATGAACTTTACTGATGCCGAAGTTCCCTATACCCGTATCATCGAGCACAAGCATTTCGAGATGTTTGGCGACGATGTCTATAAGTGTCCGAAGACCGTCATCTCCCGTGAATATTCATCAGAGTGGAAAGAGGGTATGGAACCCTATTACAGTGTGAACGACGAACGGAACATGTCCCTCTATCAACGATATAAGGACTTGGCAGACCAGGAGCCGAACCTTATCCTCGGAGGTCATCTGGCTGAGTACAAATACTACGATATGGCTCCGATCGTGGAGAAGGTGATGGGGCTTAATATTTAATAAGGTAAGGAGAGTTATGAAGATCCTTTTCTTAGTTTATCATGGCTTTTCTGAAGTCAGTGGTATCAGTAAGAAAATACATTATCAGGTTAAGGGACTTCGTGAGAATGGTCATGAAGTACATCTTTGTTATTATGATTTCGATAAAAACGGCCATCGCTGTCGCTTTGTTGACGATGAAGTCATAAAGGATTATGGCAAAGGTGCCTTTGCAGGAATCCTTCAGCGCATCAGCTATGATTGCATTTATAACTATTGTCGCCAAAGAAACATTCAGTTTGTATATGCACGTTGCTTTCAGAATGCTAATCCTTTTCTCATTCGTCTTTTTAAGAAACTCAAGAAACTGGGTGTTAAGTCTGTTACAGAAATACCAACCTATCCCTATGATCAGGAGTTTGTAGGTTTTCCTTTGATGACCAGACTAGGCTTGAAGGTCGATCAGTTGTTCCGTCATCAGTTGTCTTGTCAGATGAATGCGATCGTTACCTTCTCTGATGCTGAAAGTATTTTTGGTCAAAGAACCATTCGGATCAGCAATGGTGTGGATATGGATAGTATTCCTTTGCATCAATACCAGAAACCGTATGATGGCTCCATCCATCTGATAGGAGTTGCAGAGGTCCATTATTGGCATGGCTTCGATAGGTTGATTGCTGGTTTAGGAGAGTATTACAAGACTACCCGTTATCCTCGTCAGGTGTTTTTCCACATCGTAGGCGGCGTGTGGAAGAGTGAGATGTATGACTCCATTCACGCGCCGGGTTTCTCAGAGCTGATGGATAAATATGGGATTTGGGATAAGGTTATATTCCACGATCAGCTCTTTGGCGAACAACTAAATACGGTCTTTAATCAGTGTTGTTTTGCCATAGGTAGTCTGGCACGTCATCGCAGCGGTATCACTGCAATCAAGACCTTGAAAAACCGTGAATATGCTACTCGTGGAATACCTTTTATATATAGTGAACAGGATAGTGATTTCGACCAGCAGCCTTATGTCATTAAGGCAGTCCCTGACGAATCTCCAATAGCTATTCAGCAGATAATTGATTTCATCGATCTACATCAATTCCATCCACAGGAGATTCGGAATACGGTGGAACACCTGTCGTGGAAGATTCAGATGAAGCGCGTGCTTGATGAGGCTTAATCCCCTATCAAGTCCTTCCATTGTTTTATAATTGAAGAAACTTCAAATCTATGTGCCATTTCGAGTGCTTCTTGTGATTTCATTTGCCAGTCGATAGTGGTTGCCTCTTCAAGTTTCTTAGACAGATCCTGCACATCTCCATTTTTAAAGAACAGGCCAAAATCACCGAGGATCTCTTTGCATACGGGAAGGTCTGATGTGATGAGGGGGAGACCGTGCGACATGGCTTCTACAAGAACCAAAGGCATTCCTTCCCATCGTGAACTCAATACAAATATTTGGGCCCTTGAATAATAAGATTGTATATCGTTGGTGAAAGGGTGGATATGGACTCTGTCCCCTAAATGGAGTTTGTCAATGAGAGATTGATAATTGTCTCCTTCTGGACCTTCTCCTACAATGTCTAATTCCCAATCAGTATTTTTTTGAGCAAACAGATGAAATGCAGAGATCAATAGATCTATTCCTTTGTGTAAAGGAGTGAAACGTCCGACAGCTAGGAAATGTTTGGTATTTCCTGTGGAGGGATTACCTGGATGTAAAGTCAGTGGATTATAAATAACTATTGGCGTGAATTGTGAATCGTATTGATGAAACTGTTCCGCATCGTTTTTACATAAGACGATGACTTGGTCTAATTTCCGGAATTGATAGATATAATGTCTTTTCCTTTTCTCGCCGAAATACATGGAGCCTTCGCCGAAAAGTGCGTGATAGGAATTGTGTAACCATCCTATGAGTTTCACCTTTTTGAGATGTGGGCGGATTGTGGCTAATCTTGCTGCTAATGGCGCATGGACACCAATAATGATGTCATAGCCTCCTTGTTTTAATTCTTCAACAAGTGCATTCCTGAGTTCAGAAGGGAAAGAACTGTATGAATATAGATCCGATGCCCATTTGGATTGGGGTTTGCATTTGAGATATAGGCCGCTGTATAGCTTGCAACATAGATTCTTGATGAATCCGATTTGGGGGTATGAAAAGAATCTGTAATGAATATCTGCTTCATGAAGACCGTATAGAGTGGTGTCTTTATCTTTCTGGTTGTCAAACGTTACAATCGTCACATCATACTCTTTTGCCAATTCTTTGGCAATGACGGCAGTCACGCGTTGTACCCCTCCAATAGAGAAGATGGAATCTACAAGAAGACATATTTTCTTATTCATAAGTGCAAAAATAGACATAAAACTTGATAATTCCAAATTTTTTATCTATATTTGCACAAAAATAGAGAAGATAGCCCAATTGAAAGCAGAAAAGCGATATAAAATAGTATATTGTACACCAGCTCTTTATATGGCTGGTGGAGTAGAGCGAGTCTTGACAATCAAGGCTAATTATTTTGCTGATGTTCTGAATTATGATATTACGATTATATTGACAGAGGGAAAAGATCGCCCCTTATATTATCCGCTTTCAAAAAGGATCAAAGTTGTCAATTTGGATATCAATTTTGAGGAACTATGGTCATGCTCTTTTCTGAGAAAAGTAATTGTTTATTTAAAGAAACAAAGGAAGTACAAAAAGAGACTGACGGCAGAATTGATGACGATTAGACCTGATATAACAATAAGTTTATTGAGGCGTGAGATCAATTTTATTACAAAGATTCATGACGGTAGTAAAAAGGTTGGAGAATTGCATGTAAATAGAGCCAATTATCGTAATTTTGAATCAGGAGATTCTAATATCATCAAGAATTTGTTTTCTAAATTTTGGATGAATAGTTTAGTGTCCCATTTGCAAAAATTAGATCAATTTGTAGTTCTCACGGAAGAAGATAAGCAGAATTGGCTTGAGATACAACATATTGGAGTCATCCCCAATCCGTTGGCTTTCAAGATGGATCAGAAAAGCGACCTTACTTCAAAACGAGTCATTGCTGTTGGAAGATATGTTTATCAAAAGGGTTTTGATTTGCTGTTGAAAGCATGGTCTATTGTTGAAAAACGAAACACAGATTGGAACTTGGTAGTCTTTGGGCAAGGTTCGAGGGAACCATACGAGAATATTATAGAAGATCTTAAGATAGATAAGAAACGTTGTCATCTTCTAGGCCCGACTAATGATATCAAAAAGGAATATTTAGATAGTTCTATTTTCGTATTTAGTTCCCGTTTTGAGGGTTTTGGTATGGTACTTGTTGAGGCGATGTCTTGTGGCTTGTCCTGTGTTTCATTTGATTGCCCGTGTGGCCCAAAGGATATTATTTCCGATGGTGTAGATGGGTTGCTAGTCCCCAATGGAGATGTGAAGCTGTTGGCTGACAAGTTGTCGGAACTGATATGTCATCCAGATAAGATGTCACGTTTATCCGAATCGGCATTGTTGAAAGCGGATTCCTATTCAATGGATACGATCGCTTTGAAATGGCGAAGTATGTTTGATTCATTATTCGACTAATAGTAGTGTATATGTTAAGCAAGCGATATAAAATAGTTTATTGCACGCCGTCGTTATATATGGCTGGAGGAGTTGAGCGAGTCTTAACTCTTAAGGCTAATTATTTTGCAGACAAATATGGTTACGATGTGACTATTATTACAACGGATGGTAATGATAAACCCAATTTCTTCCCACTGTCTAAAAGCGTGAAGGTCCTCAATTTGGATATTAATTTTGAAGAGATGTGGCATCGCTCTTTTCTAAAGCGCTTGTGCCTTTATATTCCCAAAGAAAAGCGATTTAAGAAAAGATTGGCAGAAGAACTATATCGAATAAAACCAGATATAACCATTAGCCTGTTACGTCGTGAAATTAATTTTTTGACGGATATTCACGATGGTAGCAAAAAGATAGGTGAAATACATATCAACAGGGCTCATTACCGTAATTTCACCCCAAATAGGAGTAATCCTTTCAAGGCCATTTTTGCCAGTTATTGGAAGCATGGCTTGGTAGAGAAACTGAAACGCTTGGATCGTTTTGTTGTTTTGACAGAATATGATCGTCAGGCATGGCAGGAAATTCCTCGTGTAGACGTGATTCCCAATCCGTTACCATTTTATCCTGATCAGATTCCTGCAGTTCGGCGTCAACGAATTATTGCTGTTGGGCGCTATTTTGATGAAAAGGGTTACGATATGTTGTTGAAGGCTTGGGCAATTGTAGAGAGAGTCTGTGATGGTTGGGAGTTGGATCTATACGGAGATGGAAACAAACCCTATTATGAGAAGATCGCAGCATCATTAAACTTGGATAAGAAACGATGTAGGTTGAATGATAGTATCTCCGATGTTCAAAAAGAATACCTGAATAGTTCTCTTTTTGTGTGTACATCCCGTTTCGAAGGTTTTGGCATGGGTATTGTGGAGGCAATGGCCTGCGGTTTGCCTGTCGTAGCCTTTGACTGTCTATGGGGCCCTCGCTCTATTATAACAGATGGTGAAGACGGCCTTTTGGTTGAGAATGGCAATATTGAAAAGATGGCCGAAACCATTCTGTCATTGATCAATCACCCTGAAAGGATTTCTGAGATGGGTAATAATGCCAGAAGGAATGTTCAGCGGTTTAATATAGATGCCGTTGCCAAAAAGTGGAAGCGTTTGTTTGATAGTTTATGAAAGAGCAGTATGAAGTAACCATCGGCATTCCTGTATATCAGTCTGTTGATTATATCCGGGATACGATGAATTCTGCTCTGAATCAGTCTTTTTCTGATATCGAATTTTTGATCGTGGATGATTGTGGTCATGATGGGACGATGGATGTCATTTCACATCTTCAGACAAATCTTCCTCGTGGCAAAGATATTCGTATTTTGGTAAATGAAAAGAACGAAGGTGTCAGTTATAGTCGAAACCGCATCATCGACGAAGCCAGAGGTCGTTTCCTCTATTTTATGGATTCTGATGATACGATAGAACCAAACACGATACAGCTTTTATATGATGCAATTATACAGCACCATGTGCAAGTGGCCTATGGCTCTTATGAGATTACAGACGGTATAGGCAATTCTCCAAATGAAATATATCAAAAAGACGCTTTGGTATTGAGAGGAGAAGATGAATTGGCGATGTATGCATTTAAGAATAATCATATCTTTCACGTGTCAGCATGCAATCATCTAATAAATTTGGAATTCTTGCGTCAATCCAATGTGCGGTTTATTGATGCCTCGTATTGGGAGGATATGGTATATACAACAGAATTAGTGACTAAAATAGAGAGTGCAGTTTTGTTACCTGATATAACCTATCATTATTTGCGCCGTCAAGATTCTCTTTCCCATTATCAAGGCCGTATTAATTATGAGAAATCTGAAATATTAAAGAACGCCTCCATACTAAAACGACTTAAGAATAAATGTATAGCATTACGAGGGAAGTCATATTTGCCTTACCATTGTTATAATTTGGAGATGAATAGTTTCTATATGGTATGTCATATTATTCAAAAGAATGATAGGATTGTACCCAACTTTACTTATGGTGAAATGCGTATGATACTTCAACACCCTATGACATTGAAGGATATTCTTTTGTTTCAGGAAAGGATAGTTCCCAATCTCTTATTTAGACTAATTGGACATCTGCCTATTTTTTTGTTTATTCCATTCATCCGACTAATAGGTAAGTTAAAAAAAGCAATATAAGCTGTATTTATCCACAAAAATAATTGTTATGTTGAAGTTTTTTCGTAAATTTGCCGAAAAATGATATCATAGACAAGGATGGCTAAGAAAATATTGTATATTTATGGAGGGCTATATACCCCTAATGGTATGAGTGCTATAATTAGTCAGAAGATTAATTATTTGGCAGATTATACAGATAATGACATGTATATTGTCCTAACGGAGCATCCTGAAAAGAAGACGTTTTATCAATTGTCAGATAAAATACATCGAAAAGATATCGTACTGAATTTTGATGATTTGGATACAATGCCATTGTTTAAGAAGATTATCTGCTATTTGATAAAACAGAGGAAGTACAAGCGGATGTTAACACAATATTTAATGGAATTGCGTCCAGATATAACAGTGTCTATAACACGCCGTGAAATTAATTTCCTTACAAAGATTAATGATGGGAGCAAAAAAGTTGCTGAAATTCATTTCGCTCGAACATTTTATAGACAATTAAATTTGAGTATTTTACCAAGAAGAGTAAATAAGTGGATTAGTAGGATATGGATGAATAATCTTATTCGTAGTTTAAAACAATTGGATCGCTTTGTTGTTTTAACGAATGAGGATAAGCAGAATTGGACTGAGTTGGACAATGTGAGTGTAATTCCGAATTTTGTTACTTCCGTTTCAATGGACAAATCCGATTGCAATTTGAAACGTATTATTGCAGTTGGACGCTATTCATGGCAGAAGGGTTTTGATATGCTTATTAATGCATGGCAAATAGTTTATAAAACTCATCCAGACTGGCTTTTGGATATTTATGGTGATGGCGATTCTGGTATTTATCAAAAAATAGCAGATGATTTAGGCTTATCATCTGTTATTCACTGTAATCATGCGATACGAGATATTAATAATGAATATATTAAATCAAGTATATTTGTATTAAGTTCTAGGTATGAAGGGCTTCCTTTGGTACTAATAGAAGCGATGGGCGCTGGTCTTCCTGTAGTTTCCTTTTCGTGTCCTTGCGGTCCACGTGATCTGATTCACGATGGTTATAATGGATTGTTAGTTGAGAATGGTAATATCAAAGAATTAGCTAAAAAGATCATCACTCTTATTGAAAAAAAAGATTTGCGGTGTCATATGGGGCAGAATGCTGTTTCTTCTGTAGCACTCTATACAAAAGAGAAAATTATGCGGCAGTGGATAAATCTTTTTGAAGAATTGTAGATAAAATGGTAAAAATAGGTAAATATGTGATAATAAGCTTATGAAACTTTTATACGTTTATACGGCACTTACAACAAAAGGTGGAACTGATCGTATTATCTCAAGTAAGGCGAATTGGTTAGCTGAACATGGATATGATGTTTTAATTGTTACAGATTCACAAATCGGAAGAAAACCGGCATTTCCATTATCTTCAAAAGTGAGACTTCATGATTTGGCTATAGATTTTGGTAAAGAGTATGGTCATATCTTCCTGATAAGAATATTGATCTATTATTGGTTAATGTTTCAGTATCGTATAAAATTGGCAAACGTCATTCGTTGTGAGAATCCTGACATTGTTATTACTACTTTAGGAAGAGATATTAGTTTTATTCATAAGATAAAGGGAAATAGTAAATGTATCGGAGAAGCTCATACAACAAGATACTTTATTAGAAATTTTCATTTGTTGGAGAAAAAGAATTTTTTCTTTAAATATCTGACTAAATTCTTTCGATGGAGGATGGATTGTGATGTTGATAAACTTGATGCTTTGATAGTTTTGGCAGAAGAGCATCGCACGGATTGGAAATGTCATGTTCCAATATTTGTTATACCCAATTCTCTTTCATTCTATCCAAAGGAAGTTAGTCGTCGCCCAAATCGTAAGGTTATCATGGTGGGCCGCTATAACGATGCCAAAGGTTATGATCTTCTAATTCCTGCCTGGGAAATTGTCCATCAGCGTCATCCTGATTGGATATTAGATGTCTATGGCTCAGGTGAACTGCGTGATCAGGTAATAGAATTGATTCGTGAGAAACATCTAGAAAGTTCTGTCATGATGCATGATCCCGTAGACAATATTATGGAGAAATATCTGGATAGCTCGATATGTGTATTAAGCTCACGATACGAAGGTTTCTCCTTGGTTATTCTGGAAGCAATGTCCTGTGGCGTTCCTGTTGTATCATTTGATTGTCCACATGGCCCTCGTAATATTATTAAGAATGGAGATGATGGCATCTTGATAGAGCCTCTTAATTATCTGGCATTAGCAGATGGTATATGTAAGTTGATAGAAGATGAAGCCCTGCGAAAACAGTTTGGGACTAATGCTCGGAAAAATGTATTACGTTTCTCCCAAGATTCAATAATGGAACAATGGGAAAATCTGTTTCAGAAACTTGTTAATGATAGGACTAATGAGTAGATTTTTTGATTTTATTAAAGCTACAAAATACAATATAGGTTTTGTAGATGGAAGTTTGGAGTCTGTTATTCATGGTGAGCCAATCAAAGTGAATTGGATGAAGCATCCCTATAAGGACAGGTGGTTTGCCGATCCTTTTATATTGGATATTACTGATAATGATTTCATTGTGTTAGTTGAAGAGTGGTATGACCCTATTCAAAGAGGACGGATTACTAAACTAATCGTTGATAGGAATACTTTTGAGTTGAAGGGTATGAAAGTGATGCTTGATGAAGGCTCTCATCTGAGTTTCCCTGCAATCACAAGGATGGATAATGAGATTTATATACAGCCGGAAAGCAGTGCGACCGACCAATTGGTGGAGTATAAATATCATCCTGAAACTGATAGTCTTGAGAAGTGTTCAATTATATCAGACCAACCATTAACCGATTCTGTTAGAACAACATTTTTTGGTGAGGATCTTCTTTTCTCCACTAAGTTGCCTGATGCCAATGGAAAGGAATTGGGAATTTATTTATGGGACGAAGTTCAAAATAAGTATTGTATAAGAGAACGATATCATTTTAGTGAGAATATCTCTAGAATGGCGGGTAACTTTTTTACTTGTAATGGGAGAATCTATAGACCTGCGCAAGTCTGTATTAAATCATACGGTGATGCAGTGTCTTTACAAGAAGTGAGTAATGAGAATGGAAAATGGGACTTCAAAGAAATTCGAAGGGTTTACTCCCCGTCTAAAGATTTCGATTTGGGCTTTCATACATTTAATGAATATAAAGGTGTGGTTGTCGTGGATGGTCTTGGATATCGTATGCCAAGATTAAGTCGTTTTCTCAGAGGTATTAAAAATATGGTTAAAAATAAGAGAATGGTATGACTGCATGGCATGATAAATACTTAAGTATATACGGTAAACCTTTCAGTGAAGTTCCTCAAGAAGTTATTGATGAGACTAGGACACGTTTGGCAGCTCTCCAGTCTAATGAGCCTTTGGCAAGTATTGTTGTCATTGGCTACAATGAAGAAACTCATTTACAAGCTTGTCTATGGGCAATTAGTGAGATAAAATGTAAATATCCCGTGGAGATTGTTGGTGTTGACAACGACTCGAAAGACCGTACAGCAGAAATATTTGAGAAGTCTGGCATCCCATATTATACAGAGTATCAACATTCCTGTGGTTATGCACGTCGCTGTGGTTTACAACATTCCCGGGGTAAATTTTATTTTGATGTCGATAGCGATACTCTTTATCCTCCCTTGTATTACGAACTGATGCTAGATCAGTTGTTGAAGCCTGGCGTTGTGGCAGTTTCTGCCACATGGAGTTATTTCCCTGATGCTAATCATTCTAAGCTCGGTCTGAAGATGTTTGAACTATGCCGGGATTTGTTTCTTTGGATTCAACATTTCAAGCGTCCAGAGCTCAGTGTTCGTGGTTTGGTTTTTGCCTATAATGCAGAGTTAGGCAAGAAAGAGGAATATCGAGTCGATATTATTCGTGGCGAAGATGGCTCTATGGCTCTGTCATTGAAGAAATATGGTAAGATTAAGTTTGTCAGAGACCGTCGTTGTCGTGCTATAACAGGTTACGGCACAATTGGAAATCAATCAATGTGGCAGAGCTTCTTGGATCATGTGAAGATTCAGAGTAAAGGCATTACTCGTATTTTTCATAAGACGGATCATTATATTGATTCTGAAGACAATATGGTAAAGAATAAATAGGAAGGTTATGGTGTCAATCTCTATTATCATACCGATATATAATGTGGAGGCATACATTCGGCGATGCCTTGAGTCTGTGATAACGCAAGAGTTCACTGGAGCAATTATTGAGTGTATATTGATAGATGATTGTACGCCTGATAGAAGTATGGCTGTTGTAGATGAAATGGTTAATAACTATGATGGGCTTATTTCTTTCGTATTATTGAAACATGAAGAAAATCGTGGTTTGTCCGCAGCCCGGAACACGGGTGTTCTGCATGCTAAGGGTGATTATGTGTTCTTTATGGATTCCGATGATTATATTATGCCTCATTGTCTTCAATATTTTGTGGATAATCAGTCCAAATACGAAGATGTGGATATGATAATAGGCAATGCAAGAAACTGCAAAGCAAACAATAATTTGATTAATGATGTTCATGATACTCGCCTGATGACGAATCGTGATTTGATCTTTCAGCGCATGCTCCAACATAAGATTTATCTGTATGCATGGAATAAGCTGATTAAACGAGATGTGCTCATGCGTCATCATATCTTTTTTGAAGAAGGCATTCTTTATGAAGATCAATGTTGGTCATACTTACTGTTTTCAAAAGTTTCATCAATCTTGTTGTTATCTCAGATAACTTATGTATATGAGTATAATCCAAACTCCATTGTCCATACGACTTTTACTATAGGAAATGCTGATAAGGCAGTATGGAGTTATACTGTTAGTACAAATAGAATGTTGGATTGTCCCCCAGATTCTAGATTATTTCAGAAAAACTTAACAGTGGATTATCTCCTTTTTATGGCTAATTTCTTGATGAATGGAGTTGATGTGCTTTCACGTTTCAAGATTTCAGATGATATTGCTCGCGATTTCTTCTTAGTTAGGACTCGACTTTTAAAACGTTCTCTCAAAAATGGTAGAGTGATGTTAGCTTGTTTTTTTTTTATTGCTATTCTCTCCATTAAGCCATATACAAAGATTTCGATTCTTCCGTCATCATTATTATGATTTGGAGTCTGTG
>JAEEGH010019256.1_pt1 | contig 14332 bp, 11 predicted proteins | sample 9134181 | NCBI WGS metagenome assembly JAEEGH01 (sample SAMN16246544, study PRJNA631951) | gut metagenome | biome: gut microbiome; feature: rumen; material: DP-attached | host: Bos | place: Iran: Karaj | collected 2018-10 | reverse complement strand
TGCCAGGATGATATTGAAGGGCATTCTTCCGAACGCACGGAGTTCTGAAGAATGCCAGGATGATATTGAAGGGCATTCTTCCGAACGCACGGAGTTCTGTCGGAAGGACCTGCGAGGAACCGCCGGCGACAAAGCTCGCAAGGGATTCATAGATCAGCGCCAGGCCGGTGGTCACGATGATCGACGGGATCTTCAGTTTCACACAGAGGAAGCCATTGATAAAGCCCACCACCGTTCCGCAGCCCACCGCGCCCACGATCAGGCCAAAATACCCGAGCCCGAGCTTTGAAGCAAGGACGCAGCCCACGATAGCGGACAGCATGATATTCGCGCCGACGGAAAAATCAAACATCCCCGCAGCCATAACAAAGTAAAACCCGATGGCTCCCACGGTGGCGATCAGGCTGACCTGAAAATACCCCAGCATATTCGAAGGGGACCCGAAGTTTCCGGGCGTGAGGAGCTTAAACACCAGCCACGAAGCGAAGATCAATGCGATCAGCAAAAGATAGCCCTTGACCATTCCCGAAACGGTTCTTTTTTGCGCCGTTTTTTCTGTACCCATCATTTCTCCTAAAAACTGAGCCGGTATTGCCTTTCGCAACATCGGCCCGTAAGTATCCTTAGTTTCCGGCTCTTGCAGCGGCATCCGCAATGGAAAGCGCCGCAGCCTTTTCTCTCAGAGCATCCATATCCAGCTCCGCCATTGACTTCAGCTCTTCCTGCGTGTACGGAAGCCGGTCCACAAAATACTTCTTATATTCATCATAACTGGCATAGCCCTCCACATCGGCTACATAAAGATAGGGGAACTGGATCTCATTGATCTGCCCGTCAAACCCTGTGTATTTGCCGCGGATCGCATTGTAGACCATCATAAAGGCAAACAGAGGATCACAGTAATGCCCGCCGGATTCTCCGGTCATACGGCCATCCTGCAGCGCTTCGCCGAGGTCATCCAGAAAGTCTGTGGAAACCACGCCGATCTCCCCCGTCTTTCCCGCGGTAGCGATCGCCGCGATCGCGCCAAGGAGCGGTTCTCCGCCGCCGCCCGCCGGGATCATCGCATCAAGCCCCGGATCCGCCGCCATCAGCGCATCCGCCGCCTTCGTGCCGCCCTCTGCGGTCGTTCCGGCGTACTGCGGTTCGGAAAGCGTGACCGGATCATCCGGATGCGCGCTGTTCCAGTCATTCGCTCCGGCCTGATAGCCTTCCCATCTGCCGAGCCAGGTCGCATCGCCCTGCTCCCAGCCGATAAGGCCCACGTCGCGATAACCGGCGTCAAGAAGCATATTGATCAGTTTCCTGCCGTTCTCGGGTTCGTTTTCATGGACAGCGCCCACATAATAGGGAGATTCCTTCGCCGCCTGATAGACCGCAGGGCTGTTGGTTTCGCTGATGATACGGAAAAACTGCGCCAGATAGACCTGATTGTCGGTACAGGTCTTGATCACCGGCGTCATCTCGCTATCCGAAGAGTTGCAGATGATGATCCCCTGGCAGCCCGAAGCCACGAGCTGGTCCACGGAAGCCGTCACCTGTTCGGAGACATGCCCCTGGTCCACATACTGCACATCCACATCCAAAGCGTCCGCCGCCGCGTCAATGATCTCCTTGCACTTGCTCCCGAGCGCGTCCGTGGAATTCCAGATCGAAACACCGATCTTGATCTTTCCGTCTGCGGGGGCCGTGCCCACGCCGGAACCTCCGGAAGAAGTGTTGGCATTCGCTCCGCAGCCGGCCAGCATGGAAACCGCCATGACCGCCGTCAGCACCAGGCTGGCAATTTTCTTTGTCATCATTCGTTCTCTCCCTGTTTTATCTCTTTTTCCGAATTTCATCCAGTTCCGAAAAAACAACGTCGTTCTGCACTTTGATGTAGGTTCCCTTCATCCCCGAGGAGCGGGATTCAATGACACCGGCGCTTTCGAATTTGCGCAGCGCATTTACGATCACGGAACGGGTGATCCCGACGCGGTCCGCGATCCGGCTCGCGACAAGAACGCCTTCACTGCCCTCCAGTTCCTCAAAGATATAGAGGATCGCTTCCAGCTCCGAATAGGAAAGTGTGCTCAGCGCCGACTTCACGACCTGCACCTTCCGCTCTTCCTCCGCGTTCTCCTCATGGACCGACCGCATCATCTCCAGCCCCACCACCGTGGTGCCGTATTCACAGAGAATGATGTCATCGATATCAAATTCTTTTCCGCTGCGGTACACAAAAAGGGTTCCCAGGCGGTCACCGCCGATGTCGATCGGCGTGATGATGGCGGAGATCCCGGGCTCGGCATCTTCAAAGCCCAGCGTCTGCAGGTTCACGTTTTCCTTTGTGGAAAGGATCGAAAGAAGCCGCTCGTTCAAAAGATTATCCACAAACTGCCCCACCTTGTCCGTCAGCAGTTCCTTTAATTCCGTCTCCTTGTCCACATAGGATGTGCCGAGGAGCTTTCCTTTATAGCTGATGACCAGCACGTTGGCGCCGAGTGTTTCCGTAAGAACGGCGCAAATGTCGTTAAAGACCACCTTTGAAGAATGGTTGTTATGAAGCAGCCGGTTGATCTTTCTGGTTTTATCCAATAATTGTACGCTCATTCTTCCTCCTTCCCATTCTCTTCAAAATATCCGCAGGCCGTGTCCGCGCAGACAAGGCGCTTTCCTCTTTCCACCATCACACCGCCGCACCGCGGGCAGGGCTTTTTGCTGGGCTTCTGCCAGGACATAAAATCGCAGTTCGGATTGTCTTCGCACCCGTAATACTTCCGCCCTTTTCTGGTCTTTCGGAGCACCACTTCTTTCCCGCACTTCGGACACTGCACCCCGATCTTCTCGAGATAGGGCTTCGTGTTCCGGCAATCCGGGAAGCCCGGGCAGGCTAAAAATTTCCCGTGCGGGCCGTATTTGATGACCATGTTTCTCCCGCAGTTTTCACAGACCACATCCGTCTCTTCGTCTGCGATCGAGATCTTTTCGAGCTCACTCTCCGCCTTACTCACCGCCTCCTGCAGATCCGGGTAGAAATTCCGTATGACGGTCTTCCACTCCACATCGCCCTCTTCGATCTTATCAAGGAGCTGCTCCATGTTCGCCGTGAACTGGAGATTTACGATCTCAGGGAAGGAATTGACCATGATGTCGTTCACGGCCTCGCCGATCTCCGTCACATACAGGTTCTTCTCTTCCTTCACGACATACCGCCGCGCAAGGATCGTCGTGATCGTCGGCGCATAGGTGGACGGCCGCCCGATCCCCCGCTCTTCAAGCGCTCTGACGAGTGAAGCCTCGGTGTAATGCGGGCTCGGCTGGGTAAAATGCTGTTTTCCTTCCAATGCTTCCAGTTTAAGCGCATCCCCGGCTTCCAAAGATTTCACGGAAAGGCCGCCTGCCTCTTTTTCTTCCTCATCATCCGTAAAGATCAGGCGGTACCCGTCAAACACCACGCGGGACGCAGACGCGGAAAACCGGTATTTCCCGGCGTCGATCCTGGCCGTCGTGATCTCAAAACGCGCGCTCTTCATCCTGCTCGCCGTAAACCGGTTCCAGATCAGCTGATACAGCCTGAACTGATCCCTCGAAAGAGACTCCTTCACCCGGGAAGGGATCCTCTCGATATCCGAAGGCCGGATCGCTTCGTGCGCATCCTGGATCTTGCTGCCGGTCTTTTTCTCGGTTTCCCCGGCTGCCGCATATTCTTCTCCGTAATTATTCACAATAAAGGCTCTGGCGTTGGTCTTCGCCTCGTCCGAGATCCGGGTGGAGTCGGTACGAAGATAGGTAATGAGACCGACCGTCCCCTCGCCTTTCAGCTCCACGCCTTCATACAACTGCTGCGCCAGCCGCATTGTCTTCTGCGTGGAAAAATTCAGCCGTTTGCTGGCTTCCTGCTGCAGCGTACTCGTCGTGAACGGCAGGGGAGCCTTCCGCTCCCGTTCCGTTTTCTTCACTTCCGCCACGGTAAAGGCGGCTTTCTTCAATGCTTTTTCGATCGCATCCGCCTCTTCCTTGGTTTTGATCTCCACTTTTCCTTTATCGTCCCCGACGAACTTCGCCTGGATCTTCTTTTTCTCGCCTTTAGCCGCAAGGCTCGCTTCGATCGTCCAGTATTCTTCCGGAATGAAGGCGTTGATCTCATCCTCTCTGTCGCAGATCATGCGAAGCGCCACCGACTGCACGCGGCCGGCGGAAAGCCCGCGTTTCACCTTTGCCCAGAGGAGCGGACTGATCTGATAACCGACCATACGGTCCAAAACACGCCGCGCCTGCTGCGCGTCCACGAGGTCCATATCGATCTCCCGCGGATTTTTTAAGGAAGCCTTCACGGCCGTCTGCGTGATCTCGTTGAAGGTAATGCGCTTTACGTCCTTATCATCCAGATTCAGCGCCGCCGAAAGGTGCCAGGATATTGCCTCCCCCTCGCGGTCAGGGTCCGTTGCCAGATACACGTGATCCGCCTTCTTCACTTCCTTCCGAAGCTTTGAAAGTATCTCGCCCTTCCCGCGGATGGTGATGTAACGCGGTTCGAAGTCATTCTCGACATCGATCCCCATCCGGCTTTTCGGGAGGTCTCTCACATGACCGTTGCTTGCGCAGACCTCATAATTTTTCCCAAGAAATTTTTTTATCGTCTTCACCTTTGCAGGCGACTCGACGATCACAAGATTTTTAGCCATAACCTGTCTTTCCTTTTTATCTGTAACTGTTCTTGGCCTTATACGGCTGTATTTCACTCACTGAGTTGTAAATATACACCTGTCTATCTTGAATTGCAAGCCAAATCAGCAGAAAGAGATTGTTTATTCAGTTATTTTGCTTAATTTTTCCTTCGGTAGCAATTTTTGAAACTTTCTTCACAAAGCCCCGCAGCGGTCAATCTTAGCAGGCTTTCCGTCAGCTCCGGGATCTTCAGCCCCGTCTCCTTCAAAAGCTCCTCCAGTTTTTTCGCGGACTCCGTCAATTTTCCGTAAACAGCCGCTTCTTTTTCGGGAAGGGCGGGATCGCTCCTTTTCTCTTCTTTATAAAATGGGGCAAAGGTCAGCTTCAGATTATTCAAAAGGTCCTCCATGGATACGATCGGGGTCGCGCCCTGGCTGATGAGGCGGTTCGTCCCGCCGGAAAGCGAATCCGTGATCCTGCCCGGCAGCGCATAGATATCCTTCCCCTGCGAAAGTGCAAGGTCGGCCGTGATCAGCGACCCGCTCCGTTTTCTCGCCTCCACAACGATCACGGCGTCAGAAATCCCGCTGATGATCCGGTTGCGGACCGGGAACAGCGCCGGCCGCGGTTCTTCATCCGGCGAGAACTCCGAAAGTACCCCGCCCATTTTGGGGATCTCCTCATAGAGCTTCCGCGACGAGGCGGGGTAACAGATGTCTACGCCGCAGCCCAAAACCGCGTAGGTATCCCCTCCGCTCATCAAAGCCCCCTCATGGGCGTAAGAATCGATCCCCCGGGCCATCCCGGAGATCACCTGCACCCCGTTCTCCGCCAATACCCTGCCGATGGTCTTCGCCATTGCCCTGCCGTAATCACTGCATTCCCTTGCGCCGACAACCGCCACCCTGGGCCTTCGTTCCGTCGGAAGCTTTCCCCGTACGAAAAGGCACCAGGGCGGGTCCTTGATCATCTTCAGACCTTCCGGGTACTCCGGGTCCTCCATCCCGATCATGGACACGCCGCTTTTGAGCAGCGCCTCGTATTCCGCCACCGGATCCGCCTTTTTCCTGCTCTCTAATATGTTGATGACATCCTTCTCTTCCAGCCCGTAGATCCTCTGCAGAGAGCTTTTTTCCATCAGAAAACAGTCCCTTGCCCCCGGACAGGCGGCATAGATCCTTGAAAGCTTCGCCGGGCCCAGCCCTTCCACGCGGCAAAGCCAGTATTCATATGCTTTTTCTTCTTCCATTTCATCTCTCCCAATATTGTTTGTCCAGACTACGGTAACAGGCGGCTTCGGAAAGGTCGGCGATCTCCACCCCTTCATGGCCGTTTAGATCCGCGATCGTCCGCGCCACCTTGAGGATCTTAAAATATCCTCTGGCGCTCAGCTCGAGCTCCCGGAAAAGGTTCTCCATCAGCGCCATCTCCTTATCCCCGAGCGGGATATAGTGCTCGATCTTTTCCGACGGGATCCGGCTGTTAAAGCGGAACTCCTCTCCCTGAAAGCGCTTAAGCTGCTTCTTCTGCGCCGCTATGACCCGGCGCCGGATCGCCTTTGACCCTTCTTCTCTCTTTTTCCGCCCCGTCAGCTCCCGAAAGTCCATCCTTGAAACCTCAACGCAAAGATCGATCCGGTCCAGGATCGGCTTACTCAGCTTCCCGATGTACCGGTCCAGCTGGCTCTTCGTGCAGCGGCAGCGGTTGCGGTCCGGGAACTCCCCGCACTGGCAGGGGTTCATTGCGCAGACCAGCATAAAGTCCGACGGATACGAATAGCTCCCGGAGACCCGGACCAGCGTGATCTTGCCTTCCTCAAGGGGCTGCCGCAAAAGCTCCAGCGCGGACGGCATGTACTCCGTGAACTCATCCAGAAACAATACGCCGTTATGCGCAAGACTGATCTCGCCCGGCCGGATCACCCCGTTCCCGCCGCCGGCCATCCCCTGCGGCGTGATCGTATGATGGGGGCTCCGGACCGGCCGCTGCATCGAAAGTGCTTTCTTGCGGTCCACCTCTCCCGCCACGCTCTCGATCCGTAAAAGCTCGATCCGTTCCTCCTTTGTCATCGGCGGCAGAATGGACGGCAGGCACTTCGCCGCCATGGATTTCCCCGCGCCCGCGGACCCGATCATAAGCAGGTTATGCATTCCTGCCGCCGCGACTTCACAGGCCCTCTTCAAAACCTTCTGCCCGCAGATATCCTTAAAATCAGGCTCATTTTCCTGCGGTTCCTCTTCATCGTTCGATTCTTCTTCCTCCGGCGGCTCCTCTTCCCCATTCAATATCGCCACCGCCTGTTTCAGGCTTTTCACGGGCAGGATCTTAATCCCCTTCGAAAGCTGCGCTTCCGCCAGATTATCATAGGGCACCATGCATTTTTTGATCTTCTCCCCGGCCGCATCCAGCACCATGGGTAAGATCCCGCGGACCGGAAGGACGCTGCCGTCGAGCCCCACTTCTCCCGCCACAAACACATCCTCCAGGTCCTCCTTCGCCACAAAGCCGCAGGCGGACAGGAGCGACAAAGCCACCGCCAGATCATACGCCGTCCCCGACTTCCTCACATCCGCCGGATAGAGGTTTATCGTGATCCTTTTCACCGGCAGCGTAAACCCGCTGTTCCTTATGGCAGTCTTCACCCGTTCCCTGGCCTCTCTCACCTCCGAGCCGAGAAAGCCCACCATTTCAAACACTGGCAGCCCGTCGGAAACATCCGCTTCCACCCGCACCGGCACCGTGCCGATCCCGGCCAAAGCCGCCGTTTTCGTAACGCTATACATATTCAATTCTCTCCTTTTCTTATCAAAGGAAACCTGTGGCGAACTGCCACCCAGATAAAAAGACGTGAATATAATAACACAACTTCCCGAAAACGGGAAGTTGTAATTTTTTACGCGGTTTCTCCACGGTGTTGTCCGGCCCAGGGACATTTCCATTGTATATTCCGCTGATAAAGGCAGCTCTCTTCTGCAGCTTTGATCATATCCGTAAACTCGCTGCTGCAATCGCCTGATGTGCTGTGTACCTCTCCAAGGGTCTTATATGAAAAGCGCTTGTCCAGCAGTCTTTTCATCAAAGGAACTACATTATCCGTGGCAGTCAGCATGGCAATTCGCATGTCTTTCTCCCCCTCCTGCTCCACAGCCCGCATAAAGCCCTGCAGTCCGACCAGAATAAACTCGGACGCCTTTGTCGCGCCGATAAGAAGCTCCACCAGGGTCTCTTCATCTACGGTCCGGCACAGGAGCAAGGAGCGTATATTATCTTTTTTATCAAACACGATCTGGCTGAGTTTTCTGTCCAGACTATCCATATATCCATTATCCAGCTCCATGCCGAACTTATTCAGGAAATTCAAAACCTGTTCAAACTGATACTGCCAAAGTTCCGCGAAGGCTGTACTCGTCTTCAAACGGAGGAATACACATGGTATCATAATTGTCATGCCAGTACGAAAACAGCCAGTCGAAGGATTCATATTCGCCCACGTTTCTCCACGCTGCCAGTATGCTTTCCGAAAGCTTATTCTTCATGTTCTCCATCGCTCTGTTTCGAAACAGGGCAAAAAGCACAACGCCGCTTAAGAACATGGCGACGACCGCCATCAGGATCGAAATGACCGCAAATTTTTTTCAAAAGAGATTTCTTTTTCATCCTTAACCCCGTCATGCGTACTTCAGCCTATCGATCAAATACTGAGCAGGAACTCCTGATAATGCACACGATCCGTAGTCTCGGGAAGAAGCGCAAACGTCTCTCTCCTGTCCGTCAGTTCATCAAAGGAAAGCTGTATCCTTGTCTCCTCCGGCAGGAGATCACCGGCTGAGGAAATGAGCGCCGCAAGAAGAGCGTGAAGATACATCAGTCGTTCTTCCTTATCCTCCGCCCGGATCAGCAACGTCACGGAGGAAAGAAGATCCCCTGCAAGATTCATGCATAAGACGCCGCCTTTTTCTCCGTCCTCTGTGCACAGGAAGCTGAAGTCCGGAGAATACAATCTGTTTTGAAGGTGCTCGGAATCTTTCGACAGGAAAAGCAGAAGCTGTCTTTCCTGTATGGACATCTTCTCCGATAAAGAGATGCAGTCAACCCACGCCGCAGGATCCAGCGCATACTCTCTCATAAACCGGGAGCGACGAAGATCCCCCAGTCTGCACTCATACAGTTCTCCGATAAATACCCTGGGTTCAAATCCGCATTCAGTCAGAAGCTCATGCCTGATGATCAGTTCTTCCATCGTTCCGGTCGATTTATGATAGATGCTTTCCATCCCGTTTTTTTTCAGGGCCTTCGCACAGCTTTCAAAAAACCTCTTCAGATATGGAATTTCTGCTTCCTCTTCCCGCGAAAGAGTATAGAGCACCGCTTCCGTCGGCCGTGCTTTTTCCCTGAAAAACACCGCCAGCGCAATCCTCTTTTTATCCTTTGTAAGCTCATAGGAAAATATGTCATTCACCTTCGACAGTTCCGGGTAAAGACCGGTTATTTCCTCCTCCCGAAGCGCAGCAAAATCATATTCCCTTCCCATCTCATCCTCCAAATGCCCAGAGATATTCTGCCTCAAGCGGTGCCCTGAAATTAATGACCGTGCTTATATACCTGCGGTAGGTATCTCTTACCAGATGCCCGTCATCATCTATGGAATCCATGAAAAGATCCTCGATCTCATCTTCCTTGCCGCAGGGTACATCCGGTTCTTCCTCCACCGGAAACTGCCGGATATCGAAAAAGGACAGCGCTTCATTTAAGGTCAGCTGCTCTGCCTCCCCGGTCTCCGTATTATACAGGAAGACACGGGTCGGAAAGAAATCTCCGGCGGAAGACCCCAGATAGACCACATAGAGGATCCCGTCCTTCTCCGAAAGCAGGGGGGCTGAAAACCGGACTTTAAGATCGATCCCGGTTCGAAATTCCGGAAGTTGATATATTTCTGTCATTACATCCATCAATGAAAATTCTCTCATAACGTATCTCCTTTCTTTGTAAGCTTCAGACAGTCGTGACCCGTAACTCTTACGTTCCCATCACCACGCATAGCCAGCGCCATACGATGCACATCCACAAAAGTATACTGCGCTTCCGGTTCCACATCTTCATACAGATCGCTGGAGTTTGCGCCGGTATTCTTGATCATAAAGCCCATCAGCATACCTCCGTCATAAACAGCGCTGCAGACATTGATGGTATGGTTCATGGGAACCACCTGCCCCAGCTTGCTTTTTTCAGCAACTCCGTTGAGGAGAAGTCCCGCATGCACGGTGAGCAGGAGGGTACAGTTTCCCTGCTTCAGCGCCTCCCCGTATTTGCCGCAAAGTGTGTATCCGTCTTCCTGTACGTTTTTAGAGGTTGTCAGCATTTCACTGTCAAGATCAAAGACGAGGGCATTTCTCTCCAGAAGCTGGATCGGGGTGCCGCCGGTTTCATCCGTTCTTCGCTCTTCCGTATACACCACTTCATTGTTTTCCTTAATTATCTCTCCGGTAGAATCTCGCTTGGGCTGGTAGGTATGCTTGATATATCCCCCAAGTTTTTCCGTCAGATTGGTATTCAGGTTTTCATTGGTCACATCGATCCCATTGAACATCTGATTGATGGCAAGGGCGCTGCTGGCAAGACTGCAGTTCCCGGCAAACTTCAGCGTGTTGTTGAAGCCCTGACTCGGAACATAGTTACTGTGGGTCATGGGGTTCGGATAGATCGTATACAGTTTATTCCGATCAAGAAACGTCGGACTCTGCTGATCCTGCAGCTGGATCCAGGCATAGTTTGAAAGCACGGAACCATCCTGGTTTGCATGCACGGTTCCGCTCATTTTGTAGAAGTTGACGGATTTCGACTGCTGCGCAAGTTGTGTCTGCGGGATCTGTCCGCCCGGGAACTTGTCCTGAAGACGGCGTCTGTTCAAGAGCATCTCCGACCCCAGATAATTCACCTTCTTCAACTCGTCAAACTCTTTTGGGGTCAGATCCTCAATGTTCAGCGTTTTACCATAGTTTTTTCTGTACTCCTTCATGCGCTTGATGAGTTCGAGCTGATCCTGGTACATTGAAAGATCCAAACCATCACCGGCATGCAACATAGTATTATAGGCCTCGAGTTTTTGGGGATCGGCGCCTTTTTTCACGCCTTTTTTGGAGAATTTGACTTTTTTCTCATAATTGTCATGCTCCGCCATCTCGCGTTCCATGTCACTCTTCTTTTTCTGCCCGCGTTCTGTATGCTCCTGCAGATTCTGAAGATATGTAAACTGTATGGAAGAATAGTATTCGCTGATAGAATTAGCAAGCTGCTCCAGTCTCGCCTGATATACTGTGTCAGTCAACAGAAACTGGTATTTGTGCTTGAGTTGTCTGATATATTCCGATGTTTGTGACGCTTCCCAGAAAAGTTGCTTAAACTCCTTCCTTTGGTCCTGACTGTAAACCTTAACAGCCGCCATCTTCTTTTTGAGTTCTTCGATCTTCTGGGCGCCGTATCTTGCGGCTTCCTGTGCCTCCTTCAGAGCGACGAACCGATGGATCTCATCTGTGGACATGCCTTTTTTCTTCACGATGGCAGCCACTTTCGGATTTGCCGTCTTCAGCTTTTCCCATTCTTGAGCCAGAAACTGATGATCCTGGCCGTTCATCTTGGTAATGAGCTGGAACCGGGCAGGATCTTTCAGCATCTCCGTCAGATCTGCCGGTTCAGTAACCGGATCCTTGCTGTCCCGTACGATCTCATGGACAGTCTTTACCTGCGCTCTCGCCTGGGCTGTCTTAGGATCTCTTGAATCAAGCAAAGGTTTTTTGGATTCTACCACCTTTGTCTTAGGCGCTTTGAATTTGACCTCAAGATCCTCTCTGGCCTCCAGCATCTTGTCCCGGGTTTCCAGAGCATGCTTCTGCAGCTGATCCCGCATGGATTCATAAATCTTATCTCCGGCAAACCGGCTGTCCTGTCTGGTCAGAACCTCCACCACCGCATTCATCTTCCTGATGTTTATGTCCATAGCCGCATTATGCTGCTGCAGATCATTTGAGTTGTAACCGGTTCGCATCTTCTGCAGCCATCTCTGAAGTTCAGTGTTTATGGCTGTAGAATAGCCGATCGCAGCGCAGTACAGCTCGCTTATGCGTACCATTTCGACATAACGCTTTTTTTCATACTCCGTCCAGTTCCCGGACACCTGCGCCACGGTCGTGTAATTTGCCGTAACCCTACTCCATTCCGCTGCAAACGCGGCATCCTTTTCTTTGGCTTCCCGCTTCAGATCTGCTTTGGTCTTTTTTTTCGGTTTCGCCTTCTTCTTTGATCCCTGCTGCTGTGTCTGTTGCTGTGCCTGCTCGGCCAGAAGATCCTGGACTTCCTTCGAATCCTGATACCTGTTGTTTATGATGTCGCTATTATGCTTTTCAAATGCAAGACTGTAGGCTTTGTCAAACTGCCATTCGCTCACCTCATCCGCACGGTTTTCCTCAGCCTGAAGGCCGACGAGCTGCAGCGCTTCCTTCACCGCATCCATGATTTTGCCCGCCTCTTTATACTTCTTTGCGTGGAAGAACAGGAAACTGTGCTTTTCCCTGTATGTTTGGGCCGTCAGGATCAGTTCTTCCGCTGCTGCCTTCAAGGTTTTGTTCCCAAAAGTCTGATCCGTGATCATGGTAAGGAAACCATTCAGCTTGTCCCGAAGCACATTCTTACTTTTGGATACGGTGGTGTCACTGTCCAGGATCACGGACAGGTCACTGAGTTTTTGCATGACAAGCGTAAGCTTCTGCCCGTTGTTTAAGGATTTGCTCCCCGGTTCCACTTCTTCCCTTGCTCTTTTCTTCAGATATTCCCACTCTTTTTTTTCTCTCTCTTCAAGCTGGCGTTCCGGCTGGGCCATTTGCACCTGATCTCTGCGCTGATTCAGAAGATTTGTCGGCACATTCTGCGCCACCACCTGATTCATGGGGCCTGCGGGCACAACGCCTCCCGTATTCTGCACCGTCTGCTGCACAAACCCCTGACCGTTCTGCACAGGAACCGGCTGGTAGAAGTTCTGTGTCTGCTGCGTCTGCTGTGTGTTCTGTGTGTTCTGATAGTAATTATTCACCGGCTGGAAAGACTGGTTTTCCTGCTGATTGTAATAATTCACCGGCTGGAAAGACTGGTTTTCCTGCTGATTGTAATAATTCACCGGCTGGAAAAACTGGTTTCCCTGCTGATTGTTCTGATTGTAATAAGTCACCGGCTGGAAAAACTGGTTTCCCTGCTGCTGGTTTAAATTTTGCTGATTCTGCTGATTCTGCTGCTGATTTTGATAATACTGCTGGCCATCAAGATTAAAGTTCTGGTCACCCATAAAATACTCCCCTCCTTATTTGAAAATTTGTTTTCCTTTTATACTTCCGTAAGCCCGACCTTTTTTCTGACCTTACGCAGCGTTTTATTCGCGGCGTACGAAGCTTTTTGGTCGTTCTCGCGGATCCGCTCCTCAAGATACGTTTTTTCCGTCATCAGCTCGTTGTAGCGCTTCTGCAGCGGCGCGAGCTCATCCGCCACGACTTCTCCGACAGCGGCCTTGAAATCCCCATACCCTTTTCCTTCAAACTCTTTTTCGATGTCCTCTTTCGACCGTCCTGTCACGCAGGAATAGATGTTTATGAGGTTCGATACGCCGGGCTTTGTTTCGGGGTCAAAGCGGACTTCGCTTTCGGAATCCGTCACGGCGCGTTTGAATTTCCGAAGGACGGTGTCGCGGTCATCAAGGAGCAGGACGGCGCCGTTCGGGTTTTCGTCGGATTTACTCATCTTCTTTTCGGGGTCGCTCAGGCTCTGGATCTTGGCGCCGGTCTTTGCGATGTAGGGCTCGGGGATCGTGAAGACGTCTCCGTAAATCCCATTAAACCGGGCGGCGATATCGCGGCAGATCTCGAGATGCTGCTTCTGGTCCGCGCCCACCGGAACCAGGTCCGCTTGGTAGAGGAGGATATCAGCAGCCATCAGGACCGGGTAGGTATAAAGGCCGGCGTTCACGTTATCCGTATGCTTCGCGGCCTTGTCCTTGAACTGGGTCATGCGGTTCAGTTCCCCCATGTAGGTGAAACAATTTAAGATCCAGGCCAGCTCCGCGTGGGCGCTGACATGGGACTGAAAGTAGAGGATATTCTCTTCCGGGGAAAGCCCCGCCGCCACATACAGCGCATAAAGGCTTTTCGCATTCTTGCGGAACGCGGCCGGGTCCTGGCGCACCGTCAGGGAATGAAGGTCCATGACGCCGTAATAGCAGTCATATTCTTCCGAAAGGTGTACCCAGTTTTTGAGTGCGCCGAGGTAGTTCCCCAGAGTCAACGTGTTCGTGGCCTGCATGCCGCTGTAAAGGATCTTCTTTTCTTTTTCCATAATAATTCTCCCGATCTAAAGACCGCCCGGAGTTTTTCCCTCCGTTCTGTAGTCTTCGTATTTTTTTATAAAGGTTTTATTCAAAATATGCCGGCGGATATAACGGAAGGTTTCTTCCTCGCCTCTTTCTTTCAGCATCCTGAGCATGCGCTCTAATAGCTTTCTGGTGCGGGGATGGAGAAGCAGGTGCTTCCTTCCCCTCTCATAATACTCATACGGGCTCGCATCGGTATACTCTTCCTTCTGATACACGATGCAGGCCGCGATCCGGTCGCAGAACATCTCGACCACCAGATTCACGGGCATCCGC
>JAEEGH010019255.1_pt1 | contig 14332 bp, 7 predicted proteins | sample 9134181 | NCBI WGS metagenome assembly JAEEGH01 (sample SAMN16246544, study PRJNA631951) | gut metagenome | biome: gut microbiome; feature: rumen; material: DP-attached | host: Bos | place: Iran: Karaj | collected 2018-10 | reverse complement strand
GCCTTGGCCCAATGACGCAGCCGCCGGGCAGCGCCAGCTCCACCTCCCCATAGGCGCCCAGCATGGCCCCCAGCAGATAATAGGAGGCCCGCATGGCGCCCACCTCGGGGAAGGTGGCGTCCACGGTGGTGATGGGGGTGGGGTCGATCCGCATGCAGTCGCCCCGGGTGAAGTCCACCTGGGCGCCTATGCGGGACAGGATATGCTTCAACGTCTGCACGTCCTGGATGGCGGGCAAATTCTCCAGGATACAGCACTCCTGGGCCAGGATCGCCGCCGGGATGATGGCCACCGCCGCGTTCTTCGCCCCGCTGATGGTCACGGTCCCCTCGAGCCGCCGTCCGCCCTGGATGCTATAGTATTGGTTCATATGCTGCCCTCCGAAAAGTAGGCGTTGAATGCCTTATCTTTTACTATACAGATTTTTCGCTTTCCCGTCAACCGATTTCCCGCTCAGGAGAGATCGTAGAGCAGGTCGTAGGCCTCGTACCAGGCCCGCAGCGTCCCGTCCTGGGCCCAGCGGACGAGGAGGCTGTCGATGAGGGCGATGAGGTCCTTCTCCTCGCTGGTGCCGATCACGTGATAGTCCACCGTGCCCAGGGCGTAGGCGGAGAGGGACATGGCCTTCTCCCGGTGGGACAGGGCAACGGACCTTGGCATGCACACCGCGTCCAACGACCCGGCCCGAAGGGCCACCAGCATGTCGTAGTAGGCGGCGAAGGTGACGATGACGAGGCCGTTCTCCTCGTCCTGCTGATACTGGCTCAGCACCTTGTTGGCGTCGGTGTCGTGGAGGACGCCGATCCGCTTCTCCCCCAGGGCCCCCTTTTCGGGCAGGCTATAGCCCATGAGCACGCAGGGGTCCCGGTAGAAGGGGGCCTCGGTGACCAGATACTTCTTGCCGGTGAGCTTGTCGAGGCTCATGACGGCCACGTCGATGTTCCCCTCCCCCATCTGCCAGGCCACGGTGTGCCGGCTCACGGGGGCCATCTCGCACCCGTCCTGGCTGTTGAAGATGACCTGGGACAGGGCCATGCACAGGGCCGGCTCCAGGCCCACCCCGTTCTGGTTCAGGCCGTAGACGTTCTCGTCCACCCCCACCCGGAGGGTGCCCTTCTTGCGGAGCACGTCGATCTCCGCGTTGTTGAGGTAGCTGTCGGCGGGCTGGTTCACCAGAATGGCCAGGAACACCACCACCAGCAGCCCCAGCAAAAACAGCACCGGGCGCAGGGGCAGCTTCTCCTGCCAGTTGTCGGGCAGGAGCCGCCGCCGATGCTTTTGGACCTTTTTGTTGAACCTGGTCTCCATCCGGTCCAGTATATCAGAGAACGGCGCAAAAGAAAAGAGGGGGAAAGTCCTGTACAAGGCCGGGAAAATCCGGTACAATGGAACCATCAAAACTGGGGGAAAAGGGACATGAGACTGTTTATCGCCGTGCCGCTGCCGAAGGACGTGCAAAAGAAGGTGTTCGCCTTCGAGCAATCGCTGAAGGAATGCTCCACCGGGGGCCGGTTCGTGCCCCAGGGGAACCATCACGTGACCTTGCGGTTCATCGGGGAGAGCAACGACCTCGCCGACATCGCCTTCGCCATGGACCAGGCGGTGGCGGACGCCCGGCCCTTCACCCTGCGGCTGGGGGGCTACGGCTGCTTCGACCACGGCGGCGCCCGGACCAGCTTCCTCCGGGCGGAGGGGGATTTGGACGAGCTCTTCCGCATCCACGAGATGCTGGAGGCCAGCCTGTGGGAGCGGGGCTTCTGCAAGGGCAAGGGGCGGCTCGTCCCCCACGTCACCCTGGGCCGGGCCGTGGAGCACGGGGACATCTCCCACCTGCAGCTGCCGGAAAACGCCAGCTTCCGGGTCAACTCCATCGTCCTATACGAAAGCACCAACGAGAAGGGCAGGATGGTGTACACGCCGGTGCACACCGCCAGGTTCTGATGGCCGCGCCCCTCACCGTTTGGATGGGCCGCTCGGGCAGCGGGAAGAGCACCCGCCTGTACGACCGGCTCATTGCCCACGCCCAAAAGGGGGAGCGGGCCACGCTGGTGGTGGCGGAGCAATACACCTTCGAGGCGGAAAAAGCCCTCTGCAGTCGGCTGGGAGGGCTGTTGGGGGTCCAGGTCCTCTCCTTCTCCCGGCTCTGCGAGCGGGTGCTCCAGGAGCGGGGGGCGGAGCTCCCCGTCATCGGCGGCCCCGGACGGCGGATGATCCTGCGCCGGGCGGCCCTGAACCGGAAGAAGGAGCTGACCCTCTTCGGCCGGGTGGCGGAGAGCCGGGGCTTTGCCCAGCGGATGGACGAGATCATCACCCGCTGCAAGCAGAGCGGCGCCGGGCCCGAGGATCTGCGGCAGGCGGCCGAGGCCCTGCCCGAGGGGAGCCAGCTTAGGGGGAAGCTGGCGGACATCGCCCTGCTCTTCGGGGAGAGCGAGGATTTTTTGCGGGATCGGTATCTCACCCAAAGCGACCTGTGGGACCGGGCCGGGGAATCCCTGGAGGGCTCCTTCCTCACGGGGACGGACCTGTACGTGGACGGCATCGACATCCCCAGCCGCCAGCTGTTCCGGCTCATGGGGCGGCTGCTGGGGGTGTGCCGGTCCGTGACCGTCACCTTGCGCATGGACCCGGACGGCCGGGATGGGGAGCTTTTCGCCCCGGACGTCCGCACCTTTTATAAGCTCCGACAGGTGGCCCAGGAGGCGGGCAGCCCCTTCTTTGTGGAGGGCTGCCGCCGGGACAAGCCCCGGCCCCCGGAGCTGAAGCATTTGGAAAAGCACCTCTTCGCCCAGGACGAGGCCGTCTTCCCCGGCCCCGTGCCGGCCCTGACGCTGTGGGCCTCCCCGGATCGGGAGACGGAGGCGGAGCGCTGCGCCCAGGAGGTCCAGCGGCTGGTCCGCCAGGGCCACCGGTATCGGGACGTGGCCGTCATGGTCACCGACGGGGGCGGGTACGTGTCCCGCATCCGCCGGATCTTCGCCCGCATGGGCATCCCTCTCTTTTACGACGCCACCCGGCCCGTCACGGGCCACAGCGCCATGGATATGGTCCTCTCCGCCGTCCGCTTCGTCCAAAGCGGCAGCATGGAGGACGCTTTGCGCATCCTCAAAAGCGGCTACGGCCCCTGCACCGTGGGCGAGGGGGAGATCTTCGAAAATTACGTGCTCCGCTACGGCCTCTACGGCGGGAGCCTGGCCGCCCCCTTCACCTTCGGGGAGGTGCCCCCGGAGGCGGAGAAGGTCCGCGCCGCCCTCTATCCTCCCCTTGACCGGCTGAAAACCGGCTGCGGCCGGGGCACCACCGGGGCCCAGAAGGCCCAGGCGGTCTACGCCTATATGGAGGAAACGGACCTGCGGGAGCAGCTTCGAGCCCAGGGGGAGGCGTTGATCGCCGCCGGCCGGCCCAACGCCGGGGAGCTGTTCAGCCAGGTCTACACCGTTTTAAGCGGGCTCCTCAGCGACATCGCCGCCATCTGGGGCCGGGACGAGCTGAGCCAGAAGGAGTTTTTGTCCCTGCTGGAGGAGGGGGCCCAGTCCTCCACCATGGGGGTTTTGCCCGGCATGGCGGACCAGGTCATACTGGGTGACTTTGCCCGGACCCGGACCCCGGCGGTGCCCATCCTCTTCGTGCTGGGCTGCAACGAGGGGCTGCTGCCCCCGGCCCGCACCGACGACGAGCTCATCTCCGACGGGGAGCTGGAGCTGCTGAAGGAGCAGGGGCTGGAGCTGTGGACCGGCACCGAGGCCCTCACCGAGATGGAGCGGCTGGAGCTATACACCGCCTTCAACAAGGCCCAGCAGCGGTTGTACTTCAGCTACAGCTTTTCCGCCGACGGGGAGGAGCTCTCTCCCGCGCCCCTCTTGGGCCGGATGCAGCGGCTGTTCCCGGGCCTCGCCCCTCGGGACGGGCTGGAGGCGGAGAGCTACCCGCTGGACCGGGAGGGGGGCTTCCGCCGCCTGGTCCGGGAGCTGGCCCTCTACGAGCGGGACGGGTTCGTCAGCGAACAGCTCCCCGCCCAGCGGGCCTACTTCGCCGCGGACGAAACCTACGGCCCCCGGCTCCGACGGGCGGAGGCCGCCCTGAACGGGGGCATCTCCCCCGCGCCCTTCGGCCGCGCTCTGGCGGAACGGATGTACGGCGCCGCCCCCAGCATGAGCGCCAGCCGGCTGGAGCAGTTCAACCGCTGCCCCTTCGCCCATTATCTGAAATACGGCCTGAGGGCCAAGGAGCGGCCCGAGAGCCGGGAGGAGGCCGCCGACGCGGGCACCTTCCTCCACGACGCCTTGGACGCCTTTTTGAAGCTGGTGAAGGAGCGGGGCCTCAGCTGGGCCGCCCTCACCGACGAGGACGCGGATGAGCTGGTGGACCAGATCCTGCCCCCCCTCGTGGCCAGCCACAACGACGGCATCTTCCTTCGGGACGTGCGGCTCCGGGAGGCTCTGTTCCTCAGGATCGAGTCCGTGAAGAAGTGCGCCCGGTCCATCGTGAAGCAGATGCAGGCCGGCAGCTACCGCCCCTACGAGACGGAGCTGGCCTTCGGCCCCGAGAGCCCCTTCCCGCCCCTGCTCCTCCACAGCGACGACGGGCAGACGGTGAAGCTCTACGGCCGGATCGACCGGGTGGACACAAGCCCGGCGGGGTACTATCGGATCATCGACTACAAGATGGGGGATCGAAAGTTCGAGCCCGCCAAGATCGCCGCGGGACTGAGCCTGCAGCTCCCCCTGTACCTGGCCGCCGTGGCGGGGCTGGAGGGGGAGATGGGCGGCATGTACTATATGCCCCTGTCCCTGCCCGCCGCCAAGGAGGGCGAGGAGCAGCGCCACGTGCTGCGGGGCGTCACCGACATGAGCGAAGGGTCCCTGGCCGCCCTGGAGCGGGACTTGGACGGGACGTCGAAGATCGTCCAGGGCCTGCGGCGCAAGAAGGACGGGACCCTCAGCGGGAACGTGTGCCGGGCGGAGGACATGCACGTCTTGACCCAAAAGGCGGTCTCGGTGGCGGAGCGAACGCTGAACGACATGCGCCGGGGGGAGGCGGACGTGATCCCCTACAAGGGGGCCTGCGACTGGTGTCCCTACCAGGCCGTGTGCCGCTACGACAAGCAGCAGAAGGGCTGCCGGGAGCGGGACACCAAGAGGATGACCATAGATGAACTTTTGGCTTTAGCTGAGGGATCGAAATGAACTGGACCAAAGAACAGCAGCGCGCCATAGAGGAAAAGGGGAATTTGATCGTGTCCGCCGCCGCCGGCGCGGGCAAGACCGCCGTGCTCACGGAGCGGGTGGTCCGCCTGGTGGAGGGGGGCATGGACATCGACCGGCTGTTGATCCTCACCTTCACCCGGGCCGCCGCGGCGGAGATGAAGGAGCGCATCCAAAACACCCTGCAAAAGCGGGCCGCCGACGCCGAAGACGAGGCCCTGAAGGCCCGGCTGTACCGGCAGAGCGCCCGGTGCCCCAACGCCAGCATCTCCACCATCCACGCCTTCTGCGCCCGGGTGGTGAACCGATACTTCCACCTGGTGGGCCTGTCCCCCACGGCGGCCACCATGGACGAGACGGAGAGCCCCGTGCTGCGGGACCAGGCGGTGGACCAGGCTTTGACGGACCTGGCCACGGAGGACGCCCCGGCCTATCGGCTCCTTGCTCGCGCCTTCGGACAGGAGGACAACCTGAAGCAGGCCCTGGACAGCCTGGACGGGTTTTTGATGGCCCAGCCGGACCCGGCGGGATGGCTCCGGCAGGCCGAGGCGGACTTGACCAGCCGGGCGGCCTACGATCAGGCGGTGGCCGTCTGCTTCGAGGAGGACAGAGGGACCTTCGAGGCGGCCCTCGCCGACCTCGTCCGGCTCCGGGACAGCTACCCTCCCGCCTGGGGGAACCTGATTTCGTACCTGGATCAGACCATCCCCCACGGTCGCGGCGCCCTGCTGCAGAAGACGCCGGAGGCATACGCCCAGGCCCTTTCCGCCGTGACCTTCGGCAAGATCACCTGGCCCAAGGACATGGAGCAGCGGGATCGGGACGCCTTGGAGAAGGCCCGGAAGAAGGTGAAGGAGGAGGCCGCCAACCAGGCGAAGACCTACGGCCAGGACGGGGAAAAGCTCTGGCAGATCCATCTTTCCGGCGCCCGGGTGCTCCTGGCCCTCACGGACCTTTGGCGGCGGCAGCAGGGGATCTACGACGGCATGAAGCGGGAGCGGGATCGGATCGACTTCAACGATCTCGAGCACTTCTGCGCGAAAATATTGGAGAACGAGGAGGCCGCGGCGGAGTATCGGGACCGGTTCACGGCCATCATCGTGGACGAGTACCAGGACAGCAACGCCGTCCAGGAGGCCATCCTGAACCGGATCAAGCGGAGCGACGACCTGTTCTTCGTGGGGGACGTGAAGCAGAGCATCTACGGCTTCCGCATGGCGGAACCGGGGCTGTTTTTGGAGAAGCTGCGGACCTTCACCGGCGATGCCGGAAACAGGATCGACCTCAACCACAACTTCCGCAGCAGCCCGGAGGTGCTGGACGCGGTGAACCGGGTCTTCGAGAAGCTCATGCAGCCCGGCCAAAGCCCCATCGTCTACGACGAGAAGGCGGCCCTGCGCCCCGGCATGGCCCAGCCCCAGGGGGCGGTGGAGCTGCATCTCATCGAGCGCAGGCAGGCCGAGGACGCGGAGGACGCCGAGGACATGGAGAACGCCGAGGCGGAGGCCCGCTTCTGCGCCAGGCGCATCCGGGAGCTCATGGGGAGCGAGCTCTACCGGGAGAAGGCGGAGGGGGACCCCCGTCCCTATCGGTACGGGGACTTCGCCATCCTCCTCAGGGGCATGAACCATGCCCGCGTCTTCGCCCGGACGCTGGCCCTCGCCGGCATCCCCTGCTACGCCCAGCTCACCGGGGGCTATTTCGAGTCCGTGGAGGTCATGGTCATGCTGAACCTCCTCAGGGTCATCGACAACCGGCGGCAGGATATCCCGCTTCTCTCTGTGCTGCGCTCCAGCGTGGGGGATTTTTCTCATCAGGAATTGATCGATCTGCGCACGGATCACCCCAGAGGCGATCTGTTGGACTGCCTGCTTTCAGCGGCTGAGGACGATCCCGCCTGTAAGGCCGCCAGGTTTCTGGAACGGGTCGAAGGCTGGCGGCGGGAAAGCATGATCGCTTCCGTGGAAGAGCTGTTGTCCCATTTGCTGGACGAAACCGAGCTCTATGTGGAGATGGGCGCCATGCCCGGCGGCGCCCAGCGGCAGGCAAATCTGGACGCCCTGGCGAGCAAAGCGCGCAGCTATGATCTGACCGGCAGCTTTGGCTTGCACGGGTTTTTGAAGTATATGGACGACGCGCGGGACTCCGCCCGGCTGGGCGCCTCTCAGACTGTTGAAGGGGATGTGGTCCGCATCCTGTCCGTCCACAAGTCCAAGGGACTGGAGTTCCCGGTGGTGTTTCTTTCGGAGCTGAACCGCCAGTTCAGCCGGGAGGGGGAAAACGCACCGCTGCTTCTCCACCGGGATATGGGCATGGGCCTCAACTTCGTGGACGAGACGGGCATCAAACGGGAGCCTCTGTCTCGCCGGGGCGTGTTGCTCCTCAACCGGCGGCAACAGGTGGAGGAGGAGATGCGGGTGCTGTACGTGGCCATGACCCGCCCGAAGCGGCGATTGATCCTGGTGGGTACCGTAAAGAACGCCCGGGAGGCGCTGGATAAGCCGGAGGCCTCGACACCCTACAGTCTGCTGCGCGCAAGATCTTACCTTGCCTGGCTGCTGATGACACTGAAGCAATCTGTCCCTGCCTTCGTCCACGCGCGGGAGGAATTCGCGCTTCTTGCGGCGGAGGAGCGGCCTCCTTTGCCGGAAGCAGACCCGATCCTGGTCCGGGCCGTTGCCAGCCGCTACGCGTATGTATACCCCTTTACGGGGGTGGCGGGCGTGCCCAACAAGACCTCTGTCACGGCTTTGGCGGACAGACACACCCTGACCTTTGCCGAACCCGCCTTCGCCGAGGAAGAAGGGGCGCTGCGCCGGGGCACGGACGTCCACGAACTGCTGCGGCGGCTGCCCCTGAAGCCCTGGACAGAGACCGAATTGGATGCGTTCCTCTCGGCCCGCAACGGAGAACGATATCGGGCGGAACTGGACTATTTCATCCGCACGGATCTCTTTGCCCGGCTGTGCCGAAGCCCCCGAGTCTATCGGGAGCTACCCTTCACGTTGGCCATGGATACCGACGAGCTGCTGGGCATTCCCTCGGAAGAACGGGTGCTGCTCCAGGGCGTCATCGACCTTTGCTTTCGGGAAGGCGACGGCTTCGTACTCCTGGATTACAAAACCGACCGGGTGGAAGGCGATCCCGTCCCATGGGCAGAGCGGCATCGGCGTCAGGTGGAGCTCTATGCTCGGGCGTTGGAGACCTTGACCGGGCGACCGGTCCGTGAAAAGCATGTGGTATTTCTGAACGGGAGGGCCTGCGTACGCCTATGAATCTGCCTCAAGCCTATATCGACAGAATGAAGATACAGCTGGGTGAAGCCTTCCCCGCCTATCTGGCGGCCATGAACAAGCCGGAGAAGCGAGCCGCTCGGGTGAACGATTTAAAGCTGGACGCGGCGGCGTTATCAACCCTGCGCCCCGATTTTGTTCCCGCAGGCGGCGGAAGCTTCCTGCTTCCCCCGGGTTTTGCTCCGGGAAAGGATCTGCTCCATGCAGCGGGAGCCTACTATGTGCAGGAGATAAGCGCTCAAATGCCCGCGGGCCTCTTCGATCTGGAACCGGGCATGGCGGTGCTGGACCTCTGCGCCGCGCCGGGCGGCAAATCCTCCCAACTGGCGGCAAAGGTGCCGGACGGGGTGCTGTTTTCCAACGAGATCGTGCCCAACCGGGCCAACGTGCTGTTGGGCAATCTGGAGCGCATGGGCGCGCGGAACGTCGTGGTCACGGCCATGGATCCGGAAAAGCTGGTCTCCCTCACGGGTCCCGTCTTCGACGCCGTGCTGGTGGACGCCCCTTGCGCCGGGGAAGGTATGTTCCGCAAGGATGCGGAGGCCGTGGCCGCCTGGTCTCCCGAGCACGTGGAATCCTGCGCCAGGCGGCAGAGGGCCATCCTCGCTTCGGCGCAAAGGGCCCTGAAGCCCGGCGGCCAGCTGGTCTATTCCACCTGCTCCTTCTCTCCGGCGGAAAACGAGGAGAACGTGGGGTGGTTCCTGTCGAGCTACCCGGACTTTGAGCTGGTGGAGGAGCACCGCCTCTACCCCCATACCTCCTTGGGCGAGGGCCAGTACGCGGCGAAGCTCCAGCGTAAAGGCGCGGCCATGGACACGGTCTATCTCCCCGCCAAAAGCGACAAAGCCCTCCTGGCGGAGGCCTTCTTGCGGGCGGAGACGGAGGGCCTCGCCGGCCCCCTGCGGCAGCTCCCCGACGGCCGGGCCCTGCTGCTGCCGTCGCTGCCCTGTTCTCTGGACGGGCTTCGGCTCCTGCGGGCGGGGTTGCTGTTGGGAGAGACCGTCAAAAATCGGTTCGTCCCGGCCCATGCCCTGGCCATGGCGGCGGGGGTGCCCCTCAAACAGCGGGCGGAACTTTCCGAACTCGACGCGGTAAAATATCTTCACGGCGAGACCTTGCCCACGGACATTTCCGGCTGGTGCGCCGTGACCTATGCGGGCCTCCCTCTGGGCCTGGGCAAAGGCGCAGGCGGCGTCCTCAAGAACCATCTGCCCAAGGGGTTGCGTCTCCTGTAAAAACGGCATGCAAAAGCGGAAGGAGGGACCTCCTTCCGCTTGTTCTTTGGGACTCAGACCTGGGACAGGAACCGGTCCATGGCGTCCAGATGCTCTTCCCTCCGGGTGCCGATCACATTCACCTTCAGCAGCCGCCCGTCCTTCAGGTGGATCCAATAGAAAACCTGGTTCTTCTTCCGCTCCTCCTTCTCGAAGGAGGCGATGTCCTCCGGCCGGATGGTGGCCAGGAGTTTGCCCTTGCCCTCGATGGCGCTGCCGATGAGGCCGAAGGCCATCCCCACCGCCTTGCTCTTCCGGTACACGGTCATCCGGGCCGGCTCCAGGTCGATGTAGCCCACGTCGTCGGCGCCACCCATCTTGAATCCGGTCTTCAGCTGGCTCTCGGGGCAGAGCTGGAATCCGTCCTGGAAGCTGATGGGAGCGAAGGAGGCGGTCCTGCGGGATGTTTCAGGCGGGGTCTGTCTGACAGGCGGGGTGGTCCGGGCCGCGGCCGTTCTGACCGGCTGGACCGAGGCGGTCTGGGAGGGGCTTTCGCTGACCTGCAGCACCACGATCAGCGTCCGCTTGGCGCCGGTGGGCGAGGGTTTCAACGCCACGTTGGGAAGACGCAGCTTAGACCCATTCTTCATGTTGAACCGAAGGCGGATGTGGGCAGGCTGTACCAGGGCCCCATCGTTCACATCGATCCATTCCTCCGCTTTGATTTGGGCAGCGGTCACGGGGACACGGACCGTGTATTCCTCCTCGGTCGGGACGGGCGTTTCCTGGCGCACGAGCGGCGCTTCCACGTGGAGGGTCAGGATCAAGGTCCGTCTGGCGCCGGTGGGCGAGGGCTTTAGATTGGCGTTGGTGAGCCGCAGGCGCATGCCGTCCTTCATCTCCGGCCGCAGCGTGATCTGCAGCGGGGCCTGCAGGGCGTCATGTTCCAGCACCATGGACGAACGATTCTGGAGCTGTTCCCGGGTCACCGTCAGGGGCAGCACGATCCTCTCTTCAGGCAGTCCTGCCGCAGGCGCAGGTGCAGGTTCAGGCGCGGGCGCAGGTTCCGGTGTTGGTTCAGGTTTCGGCGCAGGCGCAGGTTCCGGCGCGGGCACGGGCTCCGGTGTGGGTTCAGGTTTCGGCGCAGGCGCAGGTTCCGGCGCAGGTGCGGGTTCCGGCGCGGGCACGGGCTCCGGCGCAGGTGCAGGCTTAGGCGCGGGCTCCGGCGCAGGTGCAGGCTCCGGCTCAGGCACAGGTGCGGGTTCCGGTGCGGGCATGGGCTCCGGTGCGGGTGGGGGTTCCGGCGCAGGTGCCGGCTTCGGCGCAGGTGCAGGCACAGGAGCTGACGGGACGGCAGTGGCCGCCATCTCCTCCACGATCTCCAGGGGCACGGGCGCCCCGCACCGGGAGCAAAAACGGGCCCCCGACATCAGTTTTCCACCGCACAAATGACAGAACATACATCCTCCTGACAACGGCGCGGGCTCCGTGCCGCTATGCTGTATTTCAATAAAATAGTAGCATTTTGTCGAAAGCCTGTCAATCGCCGCGACTTTACAAAGGAGGCGGGATGTCATATAATTATAAAATCGATGAGGATAGGAGAACCCCATGGAACGATGCAAATACTGCGGAGAGCCCCTGACGGAGCGCTCCAAGTTTTGTCCCAACTGCGGACAGCCCCGGGCCGCCGTCACCGAAGCGGAATTCATGCCGGAGGAGGACCCGGCCCAGGACGAGATCACGGAGGCCGAGTTCGTGATAGAGGAGCCGGAGGAGGCCTCGGCGGCACAAAGCCCCCGGGTGGACCACGTGGTGGTGCCGCCGGAGAAGCCGAAGGCCGAGGCGAAGCGAAGGGAGCAGCCTCCTCAGAGGCCTTCCGACACGGAACGGGTCGAACCGCTGCAGCCTTCCGGGGAGCGGCCACCGTTGGAGAAGAAAGCTTCGAAGCTGTCCGTCTGGGCGTTCATCTGTACCCTGACGTTGCTTCTGTCCGGGCTGGGGATCATCCTGGCCATCGTGGATCTGGTGAAGGGCGATCGGCAGACCAAACACGGCCTGTCCAAAGCGGCCCTGGTCATCGGGGGCGTTTTCCTGGTGCTGGCCTGGATCGGCAACACCTTCATGAAGCCCAAGATGATGGCGGAATACGAGACGCCGTCCCAGGGGGCCGCGGCCGTGTCCGGGAAGACCACGCCCGCCCCGGCCAAGACGAAGAAGTCGCAACAGCAAACCAAAAAAGCCACGGCAGCACCCAAAGCGGTCAAGAACGGCACCCCCATCCAGGCTTCCGAATACGGTCTCACCGCGGTGCTTACCGATCCGAACTGGACGTATTCGGTCACGTCCGACGGGATCGTGGTCGTCCGTGCCAGCGAAAAAAAGGAGACGACGTCGCGCATCCTGCTGACTTCGGAGCGCACGGCAAACCTGCCGGAAAACATGCGTACGCCCGAAGCCTTGATCGCTGCGTACATGCAGCATCAGTTTGACATAAAGGATGTCTCCCCCTTCACGTCCGTCACCGTCAACGGCGGCTATGCGGGCCGGTGCTTCGAACGTGTGGTCCAGGAGGGCGGCGTCAACATGACCCTGAAGGCGGTGGCTTGGTCAGCCGGCGAACGCTCCTATCTGGCTTTGCTGGGGGACGCCAGCGGGAAGGCCGACGCAAAGACCGTCTTCAACGACATCCTGAACACCTTCCAACCGGCTCAGGCGGCAGCGCCTAAGCAAGCCACGGCCGCGCCTAAGCAGAACGAGGCGTCTCAAAAGGCCCCCGCCCGGGTCGTCTCCATCCTGTATGGTAACGGTACCCTGGCCGGCCTTCGGTCGGACGGCACGGTGGCCCTTACCGGCTTCAAAGCCCACAAAAACAAGATGGACGTTTCCGATTGGACCAACATCGTCGCCATAGACACCAACTATACCGGCGATTATCTGGTGGGCCTCAGGGGGGACGGTACGGTGGTCGCCACAGGCGAGATCCGGCCCGAAGCCCTGCAACAGCTGCGTTCCTGGCGGAACATCGTGTTCATCGATGCGGCCGAATCCTATGACTACGTGGCGGGCGTCCGGGTGGACGGCACGGTGACGGCGGTGAGAGTGGACCGGGAGCCAGGAGCTTACGATAGGCTGCCGGAGGAAATGGTGCAATGGACGGATGTCGCCACCGTGAAGCTGTTCTTCTACGATGCGTATGGGCGAAGGAAGGACGGCACTTGGGTCAATACTGCCTCCTTTCATCGTAATTACTGGACGAAACGGTATGAGGATGCCGCTGATATCTTATATTCGGGCGACGACCCAGTCATCCTGTACCCCAACGGCGATCTGAAGATACTGTGGGAACATATAAGTTATGACATCTCCGACTGGCGGAACATCCAAAAGCTCCTGCTGAAATCCTCCTTGGCCGTGGGCCTGAAGAAGGACGGAACGGCTGTGGCCGTCTGCAGCGACCGGATGCGCGAGTATATGGAAAAGGACTGCGAGGCCATCTCCTCCTGGAGGGACCTGATCGATGTCGCCTCGGACGGCACGACCACGGTGGGCCTGAAGCAGGATGGGAGCCTGGTGTTCGCAGGGTCCAAATTCGACTTCGACGAGAAGGAGTGGACCAAGGCGAGGCCCGCCGCCGGTCAGAACCAGCCCCGCCTGACGCCGGCGCCTATGCGCAGCGCCTCCAAAAGGGACGACAGTGCGGATAGGCAGAAGGCCGTGGCGAAGCTCCTGGAATTGGGAACAAAGAACTACTATAAGGATGAGGTCCCCTACTATTCCCGCCGAGACTATGTGGTGCACATAGATGAATTCTCAGAGGACGTAATCTGGTACGCCCTCAATCACAGCGGCATCGACTGGAAGGCCAACGCTGTCCGCTACGCAAGACGGCGGATACTGGAAAAAGAAAGGTACTGTTCCGAAAAGGACCTGATGCGGGACCTTAGGTTCGAGCTCTATTCACCGGAGGAAATCGAATACGCCAGGACCCATTGGAATCTGAACTTCAAGACAATAGCCGTAGGCGTGGCAAAGCAGTATATAAACAGCCTAAATACCGAGACCTGGACCAAGGAAAAGATGGTCCAGCAGCTGGAACACGACGGGTTTACCCATGAGGAGGCCGTTTACGCGGCAAACAAGCTGGGGCTGAAATAGAGGCGTAACAACAAAAGGGGGCAGCTGATGAAGCTGCTCCCTTGTTCTTTATGCCTGTTTTGTCTTGAGAAGTTCGAACAGGGTCTGATACTTGCGCACGCAGCGGAGGCGTGTGGCTGTGACGGCGAAGTCCCCGTCGGCGGTGGAGAAGACCATGCCCTGGCGCTGGATGAGGCCGATGCCCCGCAGCTCTGGGAGCGGGAAGGACATGTCGCCGATGGTTAGCCGATCCCGATAGAGGGCCATGGGCCCGGTGGTGAGGGGCGTCAGGCTGTGATCGTCCTCCTTTCGGTTCAGGGTCTGGTCCTGGTCCGAGAAGGCGGGACCGTCGCCCAATGTCTCGGCCAGTTTCGCCATCTCAGCCGTCTGCCATTTGTCCCAGTCCAGGGGCGTTTGGAAGGGCAGGTCGTCGCCCCGGAAGAACCCGTATTCGTCCAGCGTCATGGTGAGGCCGCAGTCGCAGCCG
>JAEEGH010019248.1_pt1 | contig 14334 bp, 13 predicted proteins | sample 9134181 | NCBI WGS metagenome assembly JAEEGH01 (sample SAMN16246544, study PRJNA631951) | gut metagenome | biome: gut microbiome; feature: rumen; material: DP-attached | host: Bos | place: Iran: Karaj | collected 2018-10 | reverse complement strand
TAGAGATAGTCTTGATGAGCGTATTCTTATCATCAAAGAACGGACTTTCAGTGAGTTCTATCTCGATGAGATTTCTGGGAGCCCCGGCCTTATCCACGGTATCCCTTATCTGTTCGGCCAGATCCGATTCTATAAAATGAGCTCTCGAGATATTAACCGAGATGGGAACACACTCTATTCCCTGATCCAGCCATTTCTTCTGATCCATTGCCACATGCTCCAGCATGTAATGATCGATCTCGGTGATAAATCCGTTATGTTCAAAGATCGGTATGAACTTTCCGGGAGATACAAATCCCAGTGCGGGAGACTGCCATCTGATAAGCGCCTCAGTGCCCTTCATTATTCCCGTAACAGGGTCATACTTGGGCTGATAATAGACCAGGAATTCCTGATTGGTAAGAGCTTCCCTGCAATGTTCTTCAACCTGATCATGCCACTTTCTTTCTTCAACAAGCTTCAGATCGAAATAAGCGATACCGCTGTCTTCTTTTCCGTTAAGGGTATTTCTGGCAGTGACCGCATTATTGTAGTCCTGCTCAAGATCGATGTATCTTCGGCGAAGGATACGGCCGTTGGCATCTCTGGGAGGAAGAAGTACAGAAACTCCCAGATGATATGTAAATGAATGATTAACATCAATATTCTCAAGATCTGAGATAAGAGAATTCAATCTCGAATTCAGTTCCTCCTGATCCTTTACCCTGAGAAGCAGCATAAAACACTCGGGTGATTCATGTGCATACACTTCCCTGCGGGTTACATGCTTAGAGATACAGTCACTGACCTTTCGGATGATCATTTCACCCTCTGACACCGAATGGCACATGCAGAAGGTATTGTATTTAACGCTGAGCAGACTGACAACGGCATACTGATAAGAAGACGAAATTTTCTTTTTCAGAATTGCCTCACCCTTATAGATATACCAGAGCCGGTTGTGTCCGCCGGTTGCAAGATCCATGAAAAAGAGCTTCATTGATCTCTTCTGGTTCCTGATGTTTCCTATCATGTTTACCAAAAAGAGCATAAATATGATAAAGAAAAGAATACCTAGGATCATCGTAGTTATCATGATGATCGAAACGTCAGCCATCCTGATATAGATGAATCCTTTCCCGATAAAGGTTTCTTTTCCCTCTGCGACCTTCATCCCCAGCCATACGGGAAGTCTCAGATAACTGTCCGATACGAATATCAGCACATTGGAAATATCCTCATGAACCTCTGCATCATCTATCAAAAAGAACAGCTCTGGATCTTCCTGATGATCCCGGATATATTTAAGCAGGTCGTTCAATAAAACCGTGGCTTCGCCCTTTTCGTTCAGAGTAACGTAAGGGTATTGTTTATCAACGTATAATTCAACATTTTCCTGAATTGAACCCTGCATCAGAACATTGCCTTCTTCGGAACAGGTGTTGTCTTCTTTTCCTACAACCAGTTCCCCGGAATTATTCCTGATTATATATTCCCTGCCGTCCTGATCAAGGACCTGCCATACATCCCCTTCGTAGGCATCTGCAAGGCTCTGTTCATAAATCCTTGCCATATACGATATGGACTCGCATTCCGAAGTAAGCTTTGCTTCGAGCAAATAGAATACGAGGGAATAAACAAAATATGAAAGCATCATCGTTGCCACAAAGCTTGTCAGCAAAAATGCCAATATGGCAAGAACTCCGTGCTTTTTCTTTATCTTCTCTATTTTTCTTGTATTGGTACTTTTCATTACTTCTTATTACTCCTGATCATTTCATCATCGGTTCAGAAAACTGATGAATAACGGCATCAATACAGGTGATGGCTATCTCATAGTACATCCTTCTCTCGGATCTTTCGCTCGGATGTTTTGAAAGCTTTCCCTGAAGATATTTCTTGGCCTTTTGCATATCCTCGATGGAATACTTGGTTCCGGACAACATAAACGTAACGGCGCTGGTAGCACTGTCTATCTTGGAAACAATCTTTCCCTTTTCGGGACCGTCGTTTACATTCCCGGACATTTGTCTGGCAAGCTCATCCAGCAATTGTTTCTTTGCATCGTTATCCATAAATACTCCTTATTATCAGAATCGGTTCTCTTTGCGGGGTGTAAAAAGCATCGCTACGACGGGGATAAGGAATACAAAGTACGGCAGGCTGTAACGTGCTTTGGCTTCCCATATAAGGCTAAACAGTATTCCGCCGATAAGAAAAATATGGAAAAACCATCCGTATATATAGCCTTTATCCTCTTTTATGATGACGATCAAATCCCTGATAGCAGCAATAAGGCACAGAAGATATATGAATGCCTGATATCTGTTCATGAATTTAAATATATATTCATGAAGCTTTCCTTTGTACAGACTCTCATAGAATCCGTTTAATACGGTCCCTTCCCTGAAGCTGTACATATGGGTATTGCACTCAAAGAGCGGATCGTTCCATTGAAACAGCAGTTTCGACTTATAGAACTCATAAGCCATATGGGGATCTTCTTTAAATTCCTCAAGCCTGTTACTAATGTAAAGCTTGGCTTCCCCGGAAGCCGCTTCCCGATTTCCGTTATATTTTTCATAAAGATCCTGATGGTACCTGTTATAAACTCCGGGACATCCGTCCGAAACCTGCATTCCCATGGCAATATATGCAGTCACGGGACTTCCCGTATGCCTGTCATAACCCGAAAGTTTTTCATATCTGATGTTAATCGCCGTAAGAGCCAGATATGAGACCAGCGCCACAAAAAGAGCACAGGCAAAGGGATATAATTTCCCTTTTTTCAAAGTCAGGAAAACGGCAGTGATGATAAGTGCCACTACTGCGATCCAGGCAGCGCTTCTGTTAAGTATGGCAAATGCCGCACCCGCCGCAGTCATCAGAACGTTAAGTATACTTCCGCCGTTCATATATCGGATGAAAAAACGGAACATGACCATTATCCCGAATATGGAAGGAAGATCACCATAAGCATAAGGTATCAGCCAAAAATACGGCACACAAGCGGCAATCAAAACCGTGTATAAAACTCCGGAAAACTCCCTTCCGCCCAGATCCTTTATAAGGCGATAACCCATAAATATTGTCAGAGCATTCATAAAAACAGTGACGATCCTGACGGGGGTGTAATCAAGGGGGCCGAAAAGCCTAAAACAGATCTCATAGAAAAACAGCAGTCCCTTCTGGTGCGGGCATATATCTATATAACCCAGAGGGCGGAACATCTCATAATTGCCTTCAAGAGCATACATTGCACCGGCGGTTGTATTTATCTGATCTCCTGAAGGGTAATAAGGATTTGTAAGTGAAAATGCAATTCCTCCGATGATATATACCGCCATAACACATACAAATATCATCTTCTCAAATCTCGCTGCCTTAGCCGGATATTTCCTGTCCAGCAGGGAAAAGAATAAAAGGACGGCAAGCCCGGCCCCGCAATAAAGTGCATTCTTGATCAGACTGTCGGGAATCGGAAAAGCCCAATTATACGGGATATACGTCGTCGGTGCGATCATCGACGAAACAAATGAGTTATAGGTGAGAAATGAATATATGAGTATCGCAAGGGCGAGCATTAAAATGCCCGCTGCCTTGATTATTCCGTTGGTTATGTGCCCGATCTTATTCATGTCTCATTCACCGTTTTTACAGCAATCGATAACAGCCCGTCATAGGATATCGATCAGTGCGTCTACGTCCGCATCAGCTGTACCCCAGTCCGTTGCCAGACGGATCACCGTATGGGTATCATCATATTTTTCCCAAAATGTATAAGCTACTTTTTCACCGAATTCTTTAAGGTACTCATTTTCCATGATACAAAAGATCTGATTGGTCGGAGAGTCGATCTTCAAACTATACCCTTTTTCCTTAAGTGCCTTTTTGATCCTCCCGGCTACGGCTATCGCATGCTTTCCTATTTCAAAATACAGATCTCCGGAAAACAATTCGGAAAACTGTACCCCAAGGAGCCTGCCCTTGGCAAGAAGCGCTCCATGTTGCTTAATGATGGTAAACAAATGAGGAAGCGCATCAGGATCCGGTATTACTACTGCCTCACCAAGAAGAGCTCCGCATTTTGTTCCTCCGATATAAAATGCATCGCACAACTGAGTCAGATCCTTAAGATTCACATCATTATCCGGACATCCCAAAGCATATGCAAGTCTGGCTCCGTCAACATAAAGAGGAATATCATGATCATCGCATACCTGTCTGAATGCCTTTAACTCCTCAAGAGTGTATAAAGTACCGTATTCCGTCGGCTGGGACAGATAGATCATCCCCGGCATAACCATGTGTTCATGTGAATCATCTTTATAAAAATCTTCCAGATACTCTCTGACCTGAGCGGCAGAGATCTTACCTTCGCTGTGAGACAACGTAATAACCTTGTGGCCCGAAGCTTCTATTGCTCCTGCTTCGTGTATACTGATGTGTCCGGTATCCGCTGCGATAACTCCCTGATAAGAGCGAAGAAACGCATCTACCATTACCGCATTTGTCTGAGTTCCTCCTATCAGGAATTCCACTTTGGCATCAGGGCATCCGCATGCTTTACGAATCTTTTCTCGGGCTTCTTCCGTAACTTCATCTCTCCCGTACCCTGTGGTCTCCATCATATTTGTCTCTGACATTCTCTTTATGATGGCCGGATGAGCCCCTTTCATATAATCACACGCAAAACCAAGCTTTTTATCCATTCTGAAATCCACCTTAATAAGACAAAATTACATATCTATATATTTTATCACAAAATCAAAAAGCCCGACATTACTGCCGGGCCACCGTAGTGCACGTGTATATCGTTACATTCCTGCTTACAATGCCAAAATAGTCGGCCTCTGCTACAAGTTTCGCATCATCTCGACAAACTCGAAGCTATGCACCCCAAATCATCTTGCCAAACGCCGATTCACTTGGTTCTCGGGGGTTTTAATGCTTTCTTCTTCATCGTCCAACCTAAAAAGCATCTATTTTCCTGATTTACGCGGGTTTTGATGCTTTCTTCTTCATCGTCCAACCTAAAAAGCATCTATTTCCCTGATTTACGCGGGTTTTGATGCTTTCTTCTTCATCGTCCAACCTAAAAAGCATCTATTTTCCTGATTTACGTGGGTTTTGATGCTTTCAGCCCTGAAACTCTACAATCTGACAAAAATAAAAGGATTGATCTCGACAAACGCCGATTTGTCATTGTTTTCTATAAATTGCATCAGCGAAAATACGAAATCATATTCCCTTCACTTATTGGTTTCATTCCAAAAGATCTGTAAAACTGATTATCTCTCTCGTCTTCTATGTCTGTATTAACCTGAAACATCCTAACATGGATATATTTATCCCATACATGTTTTAATAGCGTAGTTCCGATTTTCCTCCGCTGATAGCCTGCTTCAACAATAAGATCCTGCGTAAAAACAACATGTTCTCCGTCACCGATACATCTTATAAAGCCCACCAGCTTACTTCCATCGTACGCACCTAAACAATAAAGTGATTTCTCAAATGCCCGCTTCAGTGCCTCATCATCATGTAAATACGCACTCCAGGCTTCGCCTTTGTATATTTCCTTGATTCTTTCAAATTCTTCAAGTCCAAATTCTTTATATTCAATCATTGTCTTTCCCAACTTCGATTCCAGCATTTTAACTCAATGTTTTTGTAACTGAAATATATTCCAAGATAGTCGTTTTTACTAGAATATATTCTTACAACCGAAATGCTTTTTCTGCCAGAGCAACCGTCTCTTCTATTGTTCTGTTTTCATCACGCAGGATCGTAGTAAAACCGGAATTCAGAAACTCATCATATGTCTCTTTAGAATTGATCAGTTCGAGACCTTTACGATAATTCTGCATAGCATATTCCGGGTCAGGTTCATCCAAAATCAGCTTATAGAGAAATTGTTTTTCAGGATCCGGCCGTTCAAAAAATCTCCGCACAGAAATCATCGGATCTGCAAGCATTACAAGCGTATGATTCTCAGGTGCTATTCTCTTCAATGTTGCAATACTGATATTTGTATCAACAAACACCGGCTTCCCTTGATTGCAGATTTCCGGAAGCATACGCAGTTCCAGTATTTCACATTCTTTTTTCACTCCGTCAATCCATGCCTTGTACTCCTGGGGCGACCTTCTTATAAAATCATGCCAATCCTCAAGATCTCTGGTGTAGGTTAAGCAGGGAAATTCGCCTGCATCCAGTGTTTCCGGATAATTATCATGGTAATTCTCTTCGCAGGCGATACCGCTATGTCTTTTAGCCAACTCTTTTACCATTGTGGATTTACCGGCATATGCTGTGCCTATGATAAAATAAGCATTTTCAAAATAAGTCTTATCACTCATGTTTCAAGCTCCCAATTATCTCCAAGGAATCTATTTCAAATTCTCCCACTCATCACGCGTGATCATACAGGTGTATTCCCCGGATGTGATACCGGTCCGCGGATATGTCCGCGTGCCTTTATCATTAACACACTTCATTCCGATCTTACGCATCACTCCCAATGACGCCGGATTATTGATATCACACTGTGCATATACTTTATCTATTCCTATTTCTTCGAACGCATAATCAAGAACTGCAGAAGCAGCCTCTGATGCATATCCGCGATTTCTGTATGCCTTGTTAATAATCCATCCAAGTGTGGCATATGATCTGTCCTCGCTGTGTCCAAGATCACAGTCACATCCACCGATTATTTTTCCATCCAAAAGAATAACGAATTCAAAATTCGTCTGACCTTCAGAATTCCACTCCTCCGCATTTCTTTTGACAAAGTCGACCGTCTCTTCAAAAGTGTCATTTGGAAGCCAGAACATCATTGTTATTTCTCTATCACCGGCATACTCATGTATTTCATTTTCATCGCCTATGCGGATAGGTCTTAGTGTCAATCGTTTTGTTTTTATCTCCATTTGTAGTATCCCGTTCGGTCCTCATCCGTTTATCTTATAAAACCTATACAGTTCTTCCTTCTCATCATCCAGATCTTTGTACATCTTTGTTTCCGTCAGCTCAAATCCACATTTTTCTGCTGTCTTCCATGAAGGAATATTGCTATCCTTGATCGTGGCTATTATTTCTTTCTCGTTGTAATGATCGAAGAAATAGGAAATATATTCTTTAACTGCTTCACTGACATATCCTTGTCTTCGATATGCCGCTCCCGCAAAATAGCAAATACCTATCCTATCCGTATCCTCATAGTATGTACAGCCAACGTTTCCGATCACTTCCCCGGTGGTTTTGAGTACAATGGTGCAAGGTATATAATCAGCTCTCGGATTATCCTTTTCAGTAAGTGCAACTGCCTCGTTTATCCAGTCCTCTGCCCAATCTGAAAAGCTCTCATCAAACCCTATTTCAGTTAAGCTCCCATCCTTCGCCATCTCGGCATACGCTTTTTCATCTCCGCGTTGAATGGATCTTATAATTATTCTTTCTGTCTCTATATTCATAATCACTTCTCCTTATTCCGGAATAAAACTTACATCCATCATCCAAACATTTAAGTCTTTGAAACTGACCACCTGACCCCGTTCCCAGCTAATCAAACCGTGATCTCTATCTGATTTCCTTCAAAACCGACTATGCAGCTCTCATAATAACCATCGCCTGTAGTACGGGGCCCGCTCAACACCTCAAAGCCATCTTTCATTCTGATATCCATCATTTGATACCCCGCCGAGATACTTTACAAAGAAATCTCTTGCCGCTTCCAACTCATTCACATACATGGCAATATGTTCTATCTTCATACTCGATCCTCAATCATCCTGACAGAACTACATCTTCCTCGACTTTCGTTTTTATGTCATGTCTACTGTTTTCTCAATCCGAACAGCCCCGACCTTTCATGGGGTACGCTTTCGACAGAGAGGCAACGGTATCCCGTTTCCGCGATCGCGTCCCTGAGCTCTACTTCCGAAGGAATAGCCTCGCTCAAAAACGTAGCGACCCCTTTTGCGTGAGATGCTTGTACTTTTTTTGCATCCGGAACCGTCTTCCTGATCACATCCGAGATATGCGCCTCACACATGCCGCACATCATCCCCTCGATTTTCAGTGTTGTTTTGAACATACTGCCATTGATCCTCCCATTCTATTCCGGCAGATAGGTCAGCCGGAGTTTACTGATAAGATCTCCCAGGATGTAACGGGAGTCCGCCGTCTCGTATACGTCGATCATCGGCATGGCAGCGTCGAACCTGGAAGAGGTGTCCTCCAGTACCACAGGGGCGTGCTGCATGGAGTGTCTTCCGCAGTCCGGGTTTAGCGCGATCGCGATGGCCGGCGAATCACCGAGCGACCAGCTCTCGCCCTTGGTCCATCCGGCTTCCGGGGAGTTGTTGTAATCGACAAGATTCCGGTATAAATGCTCCCCGATCTTACCGCACGGAAGGATCTTCTCTTCGATCTCCGCGATGCCTATGGTAATGGTCGTATATACGCCTGACGGCACCAGGCGGATGTCGGCGCCGCTTCGTAATACGTAGTTGGCGGAGGCGATGTCGTTGCCGGAATTGAATTCCCGGAACGGAGCCTTAACATCCCCTGCCCCGTGTGTTCCGATCCAGACGATGGTCATCCTGGAGAGGATGTCGGGACATTTGCGAAGCGCTGCCGCCACGTTTGTGATCGCGCCCTGACACAGCACGTAGAGCGGATGCACATCGTCCGTAAGCGCTTCGCGGATGATAAAGTCCGCGGCCGGACTGACCGCATCGCTGTTTTTCTCCTTCAGGGGGCCTTCTTCCCCCAGATAGACCGGTACCTCCAGGCCCATCGCATCAAGGATCGTTTTTATCTCATCGTAACTCTTTTGGGTCGATCCGGGCGCGTGATAGTGCTCGGCGCAGATCCCCTTCACAAGGAGCTTCGGACTTAGCAGCGCATGCACGATCGCAAACGGATCATCTGCCTCGCATGCAGCGTCGGTGTCAAGGATGACACGGATCTTCTTATCATCGGGAATCGTGAACTTTATCACCATGACGATACCTCCTTTATGTAGCGTACCTTCCCCTATATTATATAAATAGTTTCCACTATTTCACAATTCCCAAACAAAGTTCGCGCAGGGATCCGTCTTACTTCCTTTACGCGATCTCCCAGTTTTCGGCCGTCTGCCGGATGGTTTCCCGTTTTCCCGGGGGCGTATGTGGCTTCAGCCGTTGATGAACGGACGATATTTGATTATAATGAAAGCAAGTATGTACGGTGGATACGTTTTTTCTGACATTTGATAAATCTGCTTGATCAGGAAGGAGCTGCACATGAAAAAGCTGATCCGTATCATTTTCGTTGTCTGCATGGCCCTGTCGCTGACTGCGTGCGGAGGTAAGCCTGCCGCAGAGGAAGAGGAGGGATTTGTCCCCGCTCTTGCCACGGATAAGGAATGCAGTATCACGGTAGCCGGAAGCTATGATAATTTTGAGGCTCTGGAAGCTGAATTTGACCGGTTCAATGAGATCTACCCGAATGTTCAGCTCAGCTACGTGAAACTGGATGACTATAACAATATTCTGGGGACGGTGCTGGATGGGGACGACAGCCCCAATATCTTCTTTTCCTATACCTGGATGATCGGGAACGAAAAATATGATCCCGTGTCAGCTCATATGGAGGATCTCTCCGATCCTGCGCTGCGGCTGAATCTGGGCTGCATCCGTCCCGGACTGATCAAGAAGGATGCGGACGGGCACGTGATGATGGTGCCTGTTTTCTCCAGAAGCTACGGCATGCTGGTGAACAACGATCTCTTCAAAAAGGAAGGTCTGAGCGTTCCCACCACCTGGAGTGAACTGGTTGCCGTATGCGATGCGTTCCGGGAAAAGGGATATTCCAGCCCCATGATGGGCTATAGCCTCGGTTCATCCGGCAGCTTTATGTACACGGTTGCCTATCCGATGTTTGTGGCCACACTCTCCGGTAATCCCGAAGCCCTCGCTCTGGCGAACGATCTGGATCCGAAGGCGGGGGAATATATGCGTCCCGCACTGGAAACCGTTGAAAAGCTGATTCAAAGCGGATACATTGATCCTGCCGAGTGTGACAAGATCGAAGACAGTTATACGAAGGTGATCCTTCGCTTTTTCGAAGGGGATGTTCCCATGATGATCTGCCAGGGCGATACCGTATCCGGCACCAGAAAAAGAGAAAGCCAGTCCGAAGCTTTCACGGCATCCCCCTTCGCGTATTCCTTTACGCCCCTCCCTTTATCGGAAGACGGCGGATATTTTATCGACAGTCCGTCCATAGAGTTTTCCGTCAACAAGGACTGTGACGATCTGGATATGACCAATGAATTTATGCGTTTCCTGATCTCCACTGCCGAGCTGGATCAGATGGCTTCCGTGAAGCGTCTGATCACTCCCACGGTAAATCTTTCTTCGGATCCGGTGTACGCTCCTTTTGGCCTTGTGTCATCCGATCGCACGATCTCGCCGGAAGTCCTCGGGATCACGGATCCTCTTACCGTGCAGATCAGGCTCGCATCCTTCCTGGTTGGAAGCGGTGAGATGACCGTAGAGGAAGCGATCGCAAAGTATGGAAGCCTTGAGTGATTGATGCGGAAGCATCCGGGAGATTTTACGTGAAGAAAGCACTGGTCATTATCCCCAATCTCATAATCATCGTATTCATCTTACTTTTTGTGATCAAATACGCGAATTACAAGGTAGAAGAAAGTAATCAGATCGTTATAGCAGATTATGAGAAGATGACGGTTACCGTAAATCAGATCATCACCAACTATCTGGAAGATGAGCAGCATCTTTGCGATATATGGTCGAATTACGTCAATCGGTCCGCGGAGAGCGGCACTCCCATGACAGCCGAGGAGGTTATCTCCTTTATCCGAAAAGCAAAAACTTCACCCGAAATATCCGGTCACCTTATTTTCATGGACAGCCCGGATCTTTCGGGTATTTCTACGTCCGGCAAACAGAGTCATCCGGATGATTTTTCCGTTTCCTACCGGAATATATCCCTCTTCGATCATCTGGAGAGCCTGGAGGACGAAAACAGTATGATCCACCTCACCCGGGCTTATACAAATCCCATGAACGGAGTCCAGTCCATCGCATTTATGCATTATGTGCAGGTCCAGGATCCGGAGACGGGAGATCTGAAGACGGCGCTGCTTATGAGAGTGGTCCCGTTGAGCCTCCTTGAGCAGAAGCTGGTATTTATCAAGGGGGAATATGAAACCGTCGAAATAAGCCTGATCGACCAGGACGGCAATTACATCATCCACGGGAAGTCCTTAAAAAACAGTAATTTCTTCGAATACTACAAGTCCTATAACACGGTGAGCGCCGAAGAATTCGAGCGATTTAAGGATGAGATCATAAGCGGCGTCGGTTCGGCCGTCATCCTTAATTCCAGGGGCGAGGAGTGCATGATCTCCTATACCCCCCTTGAATCCCTTGCGGGATGGATCCTGCTTTCCTATATCCCGAAGGATGACCTTGTGGGGAGACGCGTGGTCGACTGGCTGCTTCCCGGCGCTGTTTCTGCCGGCCTGATCCTGCTGCTCATCTACAATTTTACGATCCTGATGATCTACAACCGCAAGCTGGCGGACGCGGCGCAGGAGGCCAATCAGGCCAATGATGCCAAGTCCTATTTCCTTTCCACCATGTCCCATGATATCCGTACGCCCATGAACGCGATCCTTGGACTCAACGAAATGGTGCTGCGGGAAAGTCAGGACGCTTCCATTCTCCATTATTCCGAAAGCATCCGGACGGCGGGCAATACGCTTCTGGGCATCATCAACGACATCCTTGACTTTTCCAAGATCGAGGCCGGGAAAATGGACATTCTTCCCGTGGATTACAGCTTCGTGTCGGTTCTCAATGACCTTGTAAACATGGTGCAAAAGAAAGCGGAAGACAAGGGACTTGCATTCCATATCGACATCGATGGAAATATCCCTTCGATCCTTACCGGTGACGAGATCCGGATCAAGCAGATCATCACCAACATCCTTTCCAATGCCGTCAAATACACAAAGGAAGGATCCGTAACCTTCTCGGCGGGATTTGAGAAGATCCCCGACAAGGCGGATTCGATCCTTTTGAAAATAAGTGTTGCGGATACGGGAATCGGGATCAAGCCGGAAGACATGGACAAGCTCTTCAAGGCGTTCGAGCGGATCGAGGAGAAGCGAAACCGCAATATTGAGGGCACGGGTCTGGGCATGACCATCGCACAGAGCTTCCTGGCCAAGATGAACAGTCAGCTTCATGTGGAGAGCACCTACGGAGAGGGCTCGGTTTTTTCGTTTGATCTGGAACAGAAGGTGGTCAAATGGGATCCCATTGGGGATTATGAGGAGGCCTTCCGGGCATCGCTCGGTGACAGGCACCTTTATCGTGAAAAATTCACGGCGCCTCATGCAGATCTGCTGGTCGTAGATGACACACCTGTCAACCTTACCGTATTTACGAGCCTGCTAAGCCGCACGAAGATCCGTATCGATACTGCCTCGGACGGGGACGAAGCGATCTCGATGTATAAGAAGAAGCACTATGACGTGATCTTTCTTGACCACATGATGCCGGATAAGGACGGCATCGAGACACTGGCCGAAATGCATGGGCTGAAAAATACGCCCAACGACAGAACCCCCATCGTCTGTCTCACCGCCAACGCCATATCCGGTATGCGTGAGATGTTCATGAAGGCAGGCTTTGATGACTATATTACCAAGCCCATCGATCCCGACCGGCTCGAAGCCCTGCTGCTGCATTATCTGCCAAAGGGCAAGATCGCACCTGCATCGGATGACCGGGAAGATGACGATTATGTACTGCCCGACTTCCTCTTCCATCTGAGTGAACTTGATGTCGGCTCCGGTCTGGGACACTGTGGAAACGGCAAGTCCTATATGACAACGCTGGAGATGTACCTGGACACTGCGGAAAAGAACGCCGATGAGATTGAAAAGTTCTGGGCAGCGAAGGATATCCGAAATACCACGATCAAGGTTCATGCCCTGAAAAGTACCTCCCGCGTCATAGGCGCGCTGGAGCTGGGAGAATTCGCGGCAAGGCTTGAGAAAGCGGGAGACCTTGGGGACACGGAGACGCTGGACCGGGAACTGGCGGAGCTTGTTTCACAGTACCGGAAGCTGGCGGAGGAATTGAAACCGCTGAAGGAACAGGACGGTGCGGAAGAAAATGACGAAAGGCCCCTCATTACCCCTCAGGAACTGCAGGAGGCCTACCGGACGTTGTCCGAATTCTGTGAAAACTTCGACTTCGACAGCATGGTTCACGTTGTGGAATCCCTGCAGCATTACAGGATCCCCGAAGATGAAGCAACACGGGTTGACGCGATCATAAAAGCCGTGGATAATTTTGACTATGAATTGATACCCGGAATAATTGGGGGAGACGTGGGATAAAAATGACGAACGAGAAAATCCTTGTTATAAGCGGCGGGGCCGGCTTTATGGCCGACGCGCTCATCAACAATCTTAAGGAAGCGGGATTTACGACCGTATTATCCGAGCCTGAGATCGCCCAGATCGAAGCCGAAAGGGCGGAATGTGATATTGTGCTGGTCCTGGCGGGAGAGTACGTATATGATTCCGCGGATGCACTTGTCTACATCAAGGACATTACGGCAGATGACGACATCCCTCTGTGCATTATCGGTTACAGTCAGGAACTGGCGCAGATCGGAAAATATATCCCGGAAGAATTTATCAGCCGCTCGTTCAAGCGTCCCTTCGATGCAAAGTATATTGCCGATGAGCTAAAGCTGGTCTCCATGGCAGTCTCCGAGAACCGGCTCGGAAAGCGCATTCTCCTGGTGGATGACGATCCTACTTTCCTCAAAATGCTGCAGGGCTGGCTTTCCAAAAAGTATCGTATCACCGCTGTGAAATCCGGAATGCAGGCCATAACCTATATTGCCAATCATACCACCGATCTTATTCTGCTGGATTATGATATGCCCATCACTCCGGGCCCCCAGGTCATGGAGATGATCCGGAGCGAGTTCAACGCTTCCGAGATCCCGATCATATTCCTTACGGGAAAATCTGACCGTGAGAGCATTATGAATGTTATGCGTCTGAAACCGCAGGGATACCTGCTAAAAACAATGTGCAAGGATGATATCGTATCCGCCATCGATAATTATTTTGAAGAACACAAGTGGGATTATCTTCTCTGATGTCCCGTGCATGGGGAGCAGAAAATGGACGAACGAGTGGTTATAGTTGACGATGACGCCATCATACTGAAGAATGCCAATCTGACGTTGTCGGAAGCCGGCTTTAAGGTCACGTGCCTGAAGAGCGGAAAGCTGTTGCTGGAT
>JAEEGH010019247.1_pt1 | contig 14334 bp, 11 predicted proteins | sample 9134181 | NCBI WGS metagenome assembly JAEEGH01 (sample SAMN16246544, study PRJNA631951) | gut metagenome | biome: gut microbiome; feature: rumen; material: DP-attached | host: Bos | place: Iran: Karaj | collected 2018-10 | reverse complement strand
CAAGCGGCCTCTCGGTGCTGGTCAACCTTATTCCATGGAACACTGTGGAGGGAAAGCCCTTCCAGACCCCCGACCGCAAGGATATAAACGTATTCTGCTCAAAACTTGACAAGCTGGGGATAAACTACACCCTCAGAAAAAGAAAAGGCTTCGGGGTCTCCGGAGCCTGCGGTCAACTTGCCTATAAAGGCAGGGAAACCCTATAAATCAGTTTTTGTCCATACAAATGGAATTCTACTTACACCATTTTCTTCTGGCAATCCAGCAGGGCAAGTGAATGTGCCACCAGATGGGACACCAACAACCCAATTTTTTGTAGCATCAGTCCAGGAAGCATCAGTCCATTTAGTAAAACAGACAGAAATATTATTTAAGTTCAAACAGTTATAGAACATATTCTCATAACAACTATCTGCTAATGTTGTTGCTGGAAGATCTGGAGCTGTCGTAAGGCTTGTGCAATCTTCGAACATACTTTTATAACACATATCCTTTAATGTTGTTGCTGGAAGATCTGGAGCTGTCACAAGGTTTGTGCACATATTGAACATTCCTCTATAGCAACTAGCTGCTATTGTTGTTGCAGGAAGATCAGGGGCTGTCACAAGATTTGTACAGCCATAGAACATACTAGCATAACAACCATCAACTAATTCTGTTGCAGGTAAAGTTGGGGTATTAACAAGGCTTGCACATCCAGAAAACATAAAATAATAACAATAATCTGCTAATTCTGTTGCAGGAAGATCAGGGGCTGTCACAAGATTTGTACAGCCATAGAACATATAATTATAACAATAATCTGCTAATTCTGTTGCAGGCAACTCAGGGGCTGTCGTAAGGTTAGTGCATCCATAGAACATATTTTGATAGCAACCACTTGTCAATGTTACTGCTGGCAGGGCTGGTGCTGTCATAAGGTTAGTGCATCCAATGAACATATTTTGATAGCAACCACTTGTCAATGTTACTGCTGGCAGGGCTGGTGCTCTGGTCAATGCTGTACAATTCTCAAAAAGCCTGCAAAAACATCTGTCACAAGGTATTTCTGTTGAACCAAGCGACTTATCAAGAAGGCTCATTATATTGCCACTGGCTGCAATGGACCCATCTCCAGTGAATATTAATTGAATATAATTTAATAAATCTTTAGAGAAAGAATTATTAGAATTTCGTGCCCGCAGATATACCTTTTCTCCCTCTGAAAGAGCAGTCACCTCAACAGTACTGTCATTTACCAGAGCAATCGGGGACCAGTTCAGACCATCTTTTGAATAGTCAAGGGCAGGAATGTTATCAAGTGTTCCATTTATTCTGATTGAGACAACAGTTGATCCAGAAGAAGTAAAGCAGAGGCCAGCCGTATCACCATCGCCTCCTCCGTTGTCATCACTGCTGCTTCCGCCACTGCCTCCGCAGCCAGCAATTGCAAGGACAAAGAAAAGAAGAAAAATGAAATAATATCTTTTCATTTTTTTAGTGGCGAAGGGACTCGAACCCCTGACAGAGCGGATATGAGCCGCTTACTCTACCGACTGAGTTACGCCACCGATTAACGGAAAACACTTTACCAAATAATATAATTAAGGTCAATTACCCTCTTTGACATATTTAAACAGGTGCTGGGGCCTTCCCTTCTTGCCGTAGATTGGCTTCATCTCCAGTATTCCCTTGTCCTCCATGAACTCAAGATAGCGGCGCACAGAGACTCTGGAGATGCCCAGCTTGTCACCAAGCTCCTCGGCTGTCACGGGGGCATCCATAGCTTTTATGGCATTCAGGATAGCGTTATAGGTCTTCTCGCTCATCCCTTTCTCAAGAATATCCTTGACCTTGTCGTTCCTGCTCACAGAATCGAAGAAGATGCTGTCTATGTCATCCTGCTCCACACTCTTCTTCCCCACAAAGCCGTTCCTCTTCCGCTCGAACTTCTCCATAGCCAGCTGGAACCGGTCGAAGTCGAAGGGCTTTATCAGATAGTCCACGGCACCGAAGTTCATGGATTCCTCCACTGTATCGGAGCTCCGGTCTGCAGTAATAAGGATGGCATCGGTGTTAAGGTTCTCCTGACGTATCCACTTGAGGATTTCTGTCCCTTTTCCTGTAGGGAGGTAAACATCCAGGAGCACCAGGTCTATGTCCCCCTGCTTGAGCTTCTCCTTTGCGCTCTCTATGTCAGCTGCTGTATCCACATCCTCGTAGCCTGCCTTGTTGGCGAACTTAAGGTTGATGTGTGCAACCATCGGATCATCATCTACAATAAGAATCTTCATTTATCTTTCTCCTGCCTCATGGGGATAGTTATCACAATAGTGGTGCCGGACTCACACCATAATCGTATTTTTCCCCCGTAGGTGTCAACTATTTCCTTAACAATATATAGGCCATAGCCCCGGTACTCCCCCTTGGAGCTGTGCCCTTTCCTGAATATTTTATCCCGGGTCTTCTCCGGGATTCCCCGGCCGTTGTCGTATACAGTGATATTCATGTCTTTCTCGCCCTGGAAAATACCCACCTCTATTTTGCCGTCGGTACGGCCTGCCAGCTCGTCCAGGGAGTTCTCTATAAGGTTGCCCACGATGGAGCAGAACTCATCCTTGTGCATCTTCTCGGGCAGATCACGTATATAAGTGTCCTCGTTGATCACAAGATTGACCTTCTTCTCGCTGGCCTTGTTGCATTTTGAAAGTATAAGTCCTGCCACGCTGGGTTCCTTTATCTTGGAATTTATTGCACCGATAAGCTCCTGGTTTGATTTCGCCGACTGGGAGATGAAATCGATGGCCTCCTGATACTCCTTGAGCTGAATAAGACCGGAGATGGTGTGGAGCTTGTTCATGAACTCATGGTTCTGGGCTCTGACCTCGTTCATGAGCATCCGCATGCCGGTAAGCTCCTCGGCCCTCTGCTTTGCTATGGTGAGGTCCTCCAGGCTTGTGATTATACCTATAAGCCTGTCTGTATCAGGATCCCGCACCACATGGAAGCGGAAAAGGACTGTGTTTCCTGCCGAAACCCTTATCTCCATGGACTGGACATTCTCCCCCTTGTCCATTATCTCATGGAAAGGCTTGCCGAAATAATAGCTTCTGACATTTGTCCCCCTGGCTTTGTCATCCAGCTGCAGAAGTTTTTTTGCCACTGAATTGATGATCAATATCTTTCCCTTGTTGTTTGTGTAAATAATTCCTATCTTAAGGTTGTCCAGCACCATATGCTGCTGTCCTATAAGATGTGCCACCTGCTTCGGGGTATAGCCGAAAAAGATATACTTATGATATGCAGTATTAATGAAATATATTAATATCAAAGTAAAAAATATTACTATGGCAATCTGAATGATAAGCATTTATATCCCCCTTGGCAACGCAATATAAAACATGATGCCCAAATAGTGCATGACAGTGCCACCCAGCACAAACAGGTGCCAGATGACATGGAAACCCTTTATGTCCTGGAGAGCATAGAAGATTGCTCCCAGTGTGTAGAAAAGGCCTCCGCCCAGGATCCACCAGATGAACTTGGGATCCACACTTGCCATGAGAGGCTTCCAGGCTGCCACTATTATCCACCCCATTACAAAATATAATATCATGGATATCTTCTTTATCCTGTCGCCGAAGACAGCTTCCAGCGCCATTCCTGCAGCAGCCACGCTCCACATGATGATGAATGTCACCAGGCCGAAGGTGGTGTGAAAGTTCAGCAGGACAGGTGTGTATGTGCCTGCTATGAGGATAAAGATGGCACAGTGGTCAAATATCTGGAAAACTCTCATTGCAGGTGTGAAGACAAGGCTGTGGAACAAGCTTGAGAAAAGATAAAGGAGAATCATGGAGCATCCGAAGAGGACGCATCCTGTAATCACAGCCGGGTCATGAGTCTGCGCCGAGAACCAGCATAAAAAAACAAGACCCACGATGCTGGCCAGAAAGCCTACACCGTGGGTTATTGCATTGAAGATCTCTTCAAGCATGTTCACTCTATCACATCATACCGCCCATGCCGCCCATTCCTGGGTTCATGGCTGGTGCCGGTGCTTCCTTGGAAGGAATATCGGTTACTACGCACTCTGTGGTGAGCAGCAGGCTTGCGATGGAAGCTGCGTTCTGCAGAGCAGATCTGGTTACCTTTGCAGGATCGATGATTCCGCTCTTGATCATGTCCACCCATTCCATCTTGTTTGCATCAAAGCCTACGCCGGCCTTTGACTTCTTAGCCTTCTCTGCGATAACTGCTCCGTCCAGGCCTGCATTCTCTGCGATCTGGCGGATAGGCTCCTCCAGAGCTCTCTTAACAATATTGAAGCCAACCTTTTCGTCTGCTGTGAAGCTGTTGGTGTTTGTCTTGTCCAGTGTGTGGACGATCTGGATAAGGGTAAGTCCACCACCTGCGATAACACCTTCCTCGATGGCTGCTCTTGTTGCGGAGAGGGCATCCTCTACTCTGTGCTTCTTCTCCTTAAGCTCAACCTCGGTTGCTGCACCTACGTTGATGACTGCAACACCGCCTGCCAGCTTAGCAAGCCGCTCCTGCAGCTTCTCACGGTCGTAATCTGATGTTGTGTCTGCGATCTGTGCTCTGATCTGTGCGATCCTATCCTTGATGTCGGAAGCAGCACCACCGCCGTTGATGATTGTGGTGTTCTCTTTCTCTACCTTAACTGTCTTTGCCTTTCCAAGCATATCCAGTGTGGTGTTCTCAAGCTTGAGTCCCAGCTCCTCGGAGATAACCTGGCCGCCTGTCAGGATTGCGATATCCTCAAGCATTGCCTTTCTTCTGTCGCCGAAGCCAGGAGCCTTTACTGCAACTGCGTTGATTGTGCCACGGATTGTGTTTACAACCAGGGTTGCAAGAGCCTCGCCCTCAACATCCTCTGCGATGATAAGGAGCGGCTTGTTGGCCTGAACAACTTTCTCCAGTACTGGGAGGAGGTCCTTCATGTTGGAGATCTTCTTGTCGAAGATAAGGATGAACGGATTCTCAAGCACTGCTGTCATGGTGTCCCTGTTTGTTGCGAAGTATGGGGAGAGGTAGCCGCGGTCGAACTGCATACCTTCTACGAAGTCGATGGTGGAGTCGATGGTCTTGGACTCTTCTACTGTGATTACGCCGTCCTTGCCTACCTTGTCCATTGCATCTGCGATCTGGTTACCGATCTCCATGTCGTTGTTTGCGGAGATAGCTGCAACCTGGGCGATCTCGGCCTTGTCCTTGATCTTCTTTGCAGATTTCTTTATCTGTTCTGTGGCGATTGCAACTGCCTTGTCAATTCCTCTCTTGATTTCCATAGGATTGATGCCGGCTGCTACGCTCTTGATTCCTTCTTTTGTAATTGAGTATGCAAGTACGGTTGCTGTTGTGGTTCCGTCGCCTGCTACATCATTAGTCTTGGTGGCAACTTCCTTGACCAGCTGGGCACCCATATTCTCGTACGGATTCTCAAGCTCGATCTCTTTTGCTACAGAGACGCCGTCCTTGGTAACTGTAGGAGCACCGAATTTCTTGTCCAGGAGGACGCATCTTCCCTTTGGTCCCAATGTAACTTTAACTGCATTGGAAAGCTTCTCTACGCCTGCGAAGAGCTGTTTTCTGGCTGCTTCGTTGAATTCAAGCTGTTTTGCCATAGTAATTAACCCCTTTATGAATGATTAAAATTATTTGCTTTTTCTATAATTTACTAATAATATGCGAAATCATCAATAATTTTGAAGAAAAAAATTTCTGACATCCGTCAGAATGACGTTAGATTATTTCGCCGGTGAAGATTTCTTTTTGGGTGCCGTTGGGGGTCTGGATGAGCATCTGGCCATCGGAACCGATGCCTTTGAGGATGCCAGTGACTGCGGTGCCGGAGTCGGCCAAGCCGTCCAGGACAGTAATATTTTGATTGATTTTATAAAGCATACTTTTAAAATCTTTTAGCCAAGTATTGTTTTTCAAGTTTAGAATGAATTGTTCTATCATTTTTTTGAGGAGCTCTTCCCGATCGGGAGAGAGTCCTGTGAGGATTTTTACCGAAGTGGCCTTACGTCTGTAGGATGGGTCGAACTCGGTCTGCAGCAGGTTTACTCCGATGCCGCAGGAGATGTAGCCGTCTATGCACTCGGTGTAGATACCTGATATCTTGGCACCATCCACAAGGACGTCGTTGGGCCATTTTACCTGGCACTCTATGCCGTATAAGGTTTTGAGGCTGGTGGCGGTGACGTAGCCTGCATAGAGAGGGAAAAGGGAGAGCGGGAACGCTATGGACTCGGTCTTGAACAGGAAGGTGGCCAACAAGCTCGCACCCCGGGGGCACACCCACTTGCGCCCCTGAATCCGCCCCCGCCCCTGCTCCTGGTAATCGGCGTAGACTGCGGTGCCGTCCCCCGGGTGCCGGGGTATGAGCGCCCTTGCTGCATCCATGGTTGAAGATACCGTTTCCAGGTGTATTATCATAGGCCCGGGCCTCCGGCCGCTATTATGCCTCCGCCCAACACTATGTCGCCGTCGTAGAACACGGCGCTCTGCCCCGGCGTGATCACAGTCTTCTCGGCCAGGTGCACAGTGGCGGTGCCATCTCCGTGCCCCTCCACGGTGCAGGGGTGCTCGCCCGAGTTATAGCGGACCCGCACGCTGGCCTCCAGGCGGCCCGGTGCGTCGATGAACCAGTTCAGGTCCCGCACTGTGAACTCTGTCTGCCCCTGCTCCTCTTCCCGGCCCACTATAACCCGGTTCTTCTCGGGTATAACCTGGGTGACGTACCAGGGGCCGCTGCCCAGTCCCAGCCCCTTGCGCTGGCCTATGGTGTAGTGGATGTAGCCGCGGTGGAGCCCCAGTTTGTTGCCCTGGGTGTCGTATATGGAGCCAGGCTTGTACTGTTTGCCTGTGTACTCTTCTATGAAATCGCCGTAGGAGCCTTCGATAAAGCATATATCCTGGCTCTCCTTGACGCTGCTGGATGGCATGCCCAGCTCGGCAGCCTCTTTCTTGACATCTGTTTTATACTTATCGCCCAGGGGGAAGACACACCGGCTCAGGAGCTCCTTGGGCAGGCGGTAGAGCATGTAGCTCTGGTCCTTGGAAAGGTCTTTGGCCTTGGCAAGGAAGAGGCTGCCAGAGCGCTCCACCAGGCGTACGTAGTGTCCGGTCGAGTAGTAGAGCTGGTCATCAGCCCCCATTATTCCGTCCTTTATAAGCGCTTCCTTAAGTCTGTCGTAGAAAAAAGTGAATTTGATGAACCGGTTGCAGATAACGCAGGGGTTCGGTGTCAGACCGTGGAGATAGTCCTTTACGAATGCCGAAGCCACCTTTTTATCAAACTCGGCCGAGACATCCAGGCAGTAGAACGGGATTCCCTCCCTCCTGCAGAGATCCTCGGCCCTGGCTATGACCTCGGGGCTGGAGCACTTTACTCCGTGCCACACCACATGGTTGGCGCCCACTATGGTGTCCCAGTCCTTCCTGAGGTATTCCAGTGCCATGGAGGAGTCCACTCCACCGCTCATTCCAAGGGCTATAACCTTTTTCATGCTGACAGTATACAATTTTTCAAATTGATTGTAAAATAGTATTATGAGTGTAAATGATGCCACAATCATCAAGGCCACAGACTCCATAAACCGCGTCCTTTTCGAGAACAACTACCGCGGTCAGCCCAAGATTGCCATCATACTGGGCTCAGGACTGGGGCCCCTCACCAGCCAGGTGCAGATTGAAGTGCAGATTCCATACAAGTCGATACCCCACTTCCCTGTCTCCACGGCGCCGGGCCACATTGGCCGCCTTATCTTCGGCAAGCTGGAGGGCAAAGACGTTGTCCTTCTGGACGGGCGGTTCCACTTCTACGAGGGCTACGACGGCCAGGACATAGCCATAGTTCTGCGCACCCTGAAGGTGCTTGGTATAAGCTATCTGCTCCAGACCAATGCGGCCGGCGGCATCAACAAATCCTTCAAACCCGGCGACTTTATGCTCATAACAGACCACATAAACCTGTCGGGCACCAACCCGTTAATCGGAAAGAACAACTCCGACTTCGGACCAAGATTTCCCGACATGTCTGAATGCTACGATCCGGTGCTGCAGCAGAATGCCCGGAAGGCAGCCCAGGAGATGGGCATAGACCTTAAGGAAGGTGTCTACATCTGGTTCATGGGACCAAGCTACGAGACACCGGCCGAGATCCGCATGGCAAGGATTCTTGGAGCCGATGCCATAGGTATGTCCACTGTGCCCGAGACCATAATTGCAGTTCATGCGGGGCTCAAGGTCATGGCCATCTCTGTAATCTCCAACATGGCTGCCGGCGTCTCGGACGAGAAGCTGGATGAGAACGAGGTTCTGGTGACAGCCAACGCCAGACGTCATATATTCGCAGAATTAATAATCAGAATTATCTCAAAAATTATTCCGTAATACCGATAATAGTATTATGAAAAAGAATATTATTGTCGTTTATGCTATTTCGGCACTGGCTATTTTTTTACTCATCACCACCCTTTTCACCGTAAGGATGTATGGAATCCAGAAGGCAAACGCTCAGCGTGGAGATGACATGTTCGGTCAGATGAGCAAAGTGATCCGCAACGGATACCTTGCCGGAGACCGCTTCTTTCCTGCCTTCAGCAAGAATGTGAAGGCGCTCTTCAACTACGACAGGCGGCTCCAGTCGCTGGTGATCAGGAACAAGGACAATGCTGTCCTCTACTACTACTCCTCCAACCCGGACGTAGTTGAGTTCTACCCTGATAAGAACGAGGCCAAGTACACCTCAAGCCACAACTTCATGCTCTACAAGGGCCCTGTAAAGGTAACTGCAACTCCTCCGGTGCTCAACATCGAGATACTGTACAAGATCTCTGACCGCTCCCAGGCTGTATATATCTTAAAATCTCTCATGGTCTACACACTGGTGTTCATCATCATCACTGCTATTGCAATCGTGCTAACTTCCAGCAAGGGCTTAAAGCTCAGGCCAAAGACTGCCAAGGCTGCTGCTGATTCCGATATCGAGGCTATCCCCGCAATAGAGGAAGAGGATGTCAAAAACGAAGCAGTGGCTGAGCCTGTGACCGAGACAAAGGCAAAGGATGTAACCTACTACGAGCCGATTCCAGAGCCAATCGCAGAGCCGGAACCACTGGTTGCAGAGGCCGAGGAAGCTCCTAAAGCCGAGCACAAGCCTACCGACTTCGGTTTTGCAGATATCAAATTCTTTGACATAGCGCTCACCGACTGCCTTACCGAGTCCATCTCCCTTAAGAAGGACCTGGTTCTGGCAGATTTCAAGTTCACCTCCGCACCTACTTCTGACCATTGGAAGCTGGCCGGCGAGGTTGCAGCAGAATGCTTCACTCTCAACGACCTGCGCTTTGCAGTTTCCGATGACAAGTTCACCGTGATCTTCCCAGACCGGGACCTCCACGAGGGCCTTGCCCTTTGCCAGAACTTCGTAAAATCATTCAGCGTGATGTCGGGCAAGAACATGCTCTATGCAGGACTTTCCTCCAGAAACGGCCGCCAGATGGATGCAGAACGCCTTATGACCGAGACAAAGGCTGCCCTCTTCAAGTGCACCGATGAGGAGAATATTGTGGCTCTGGAGACAGACCCTGACAAGTACCGCGACTTTATCTGCAGCAAAAGCTGATCAAGGATAGAGGAAATCCTCTATTTTCAAACATATCCTATCTGATGATGTTATATCTCTCCTGGTTTCCGGGAGAGAATTAAAGAAAATCTTACCGTAAAATTTAGTTAATATCCGGGTGTCGGTGATGAGAATCACCCCCCGGTCGCTTTTTCTTCTTATAAGCCTTCCGAAGCCCTGCCTTAATTTAATTACAGCCTCAGGCAGCGAATATTCCATGAATGAGTTGCCGCCCCTCTTCTCTATAAGCTCCATCCTGGCCTTTATGACCGGATCCGATGGCACCTTGAAAGGCAGACGGCAGATAATGAGCACCGACAGGGATTCGCCGGGCACGTCCACCCCTTCCCAGAAGGAGTCGGTGGCAAAGAGCACGCTGTTCTTGTTGATGAAGAAGTTGCCTAAAAGCTTCTTGTTGTCATCATCCCCCTGCTTGAAAAGGGTTATCCCGGCCTGGGAGAAATCGTCCCGCACCAGGTCGTAGACAGTCTTGAGCATGGCATAGGAAGTGAAGAGCACAAGCCCCTTCCCCTCCGATATTATGAGCACATCCTTGATAAGCTCCGCCAGCTTCTGGTTGTAGTCGGCCCCCTTTGGCTCTGGCAAATCCATAGGAATGGAAAGGAGCACGTTCTTCCTGTAGTCGAAAGGCGAATCGAAGATAAACCTGGCCACAGGGCGCTCCACATCATGGAGTCCTATGCGGGTGGCAAAGAACTCGAAGCTCTTGTTCACGCTGAGTGTGGCCGAAACCAGAACCACGTTAGAGAGCTTGTTGAATATAATCTCCCGCAGTGTCTCAGACACCGACAGGGGCGCGATGAACAGGGATGAGTACTTCTTCCCTTTCTCTATATAGTTGATGCAGGTGTCCTGGTCTGCCACAAAGTCGTTGAGCATGCTTATGATGCCGCTCATCTTGTTCTTTACTATGGAGGTCTCGTACATCCGCTTGTCGTTCTTGACTTCCTTGTCCGGCAGTTTGGAAAGCTCCTCGTGTATGTCGGTTACTATGTTGAAAAGGTCGTTTATCTCGTTCCGCAGGTTGCCAACAGCCTCGTAGATATCGGCCTTGTTTATGGCGTCGCTCCTCATGTCCAGCACCGAGGAGTTGTCGTTCATCAGCACATTGGCCTGCACCACCTTCTCCAGGTCGTCGGTCCTGGCCAGTATAACCGCTATCTGCTGAGGTATCCGCTCCAGCTTCTCCTTCTGCTCTGTGTAGTAGCTCCAGAAGCGGTATAGACCAAATATCCTGTCCTTGAGCCTGCGGTAAATCTGGTGCATTACCTTGAGGATATAGCCCTTGTTCACACTCTGTGAAAAATATGATGTGGCTGCATTCTCCAGGTTATGGGCCTCGTCAAAAATCACTCTTGAATAGTTGGGCAGGATGCTGGTGCCGTTGAAGTCGTCCTCCATCCGTGCCTCCATGTCGGAGAACAGCAGATGATGATTTACTACTATAATGCTGGCGCTGGTGGCCTCCTTGCGGGACCTTATGACAAAGCACTTGTCCCGGTACGGACACTTTATGCCCAGGCAGCTCTCGCTCTCGGAGCAGATGTCGCTCCACAGTTCCCAGGTGGGGAAGAAGGACATGTCGCTCCGCTCCCCTGTCTTGGTCACCTCCAGCCACTTTCCTATGGCCTTAAAATCCTCCTCGGTATCAAAAAGGCTGGCCTCCTGGAACCTGTCGTTGAACCTCCGCAGACAGATATAGTTCTGCCTTCCCTTGACCAGCACAGCCTTAAGCTTGCTGCCCAGAAGCTTCTGTATAACCGGTATATCTTTCTCCAAAAGCTGGTGCTGCAGGTTTATGGTGCCGGTGGAGATTACAACCCGCTCCTTGTTCTGCTCCGCCCATTTGAAGGCAGGGATAAGGTATGCGAAGGACTTGCCTACACCTGTGCCGGCCTCGGCTATGGTGATGTTGTCCTTGTTGAAGGAGCTGCACACAGCTTTAAGGAAATCAATTTGCTCTGGCCTGGATTCGTAGTTCTCCACACCCTGGGAAAGGGCTCCGCCGTCCTCTAAGTAAGCGGCTGTGTCATCGATATTAAGGGGCTCCTTCTTGTTCCGCCTGATGATCTCGGCCACAACATAGAGCTTTGTGGCCTGGTTGTCTATTATGTACGCTCCTATGCCGTGGCGCCCCAGGCGGCCTGCCACATCCAGGTCTGCCTCGCTGGGTTTGAGATATCCGTTGGGATGGTTGTGAATGAGTACATCGCCGAAATCGATGACCGACTCGATGACAGGTACTGTATCCTCCTTGCCCCGGGCCGCCAGTATGATCTCGTCCACAATGCCGTCCTTATTGGCCTTGCCGGAAAAGAGCACCTCGTTGCCCTCGGCCTCCTCTATGGAGGTCCTGAGGTAGCGTATCATCTCGGGGGTGAAGTAATCTTCAATTCTCTGCATACTCGTCCAGCTTGCGGTGCAGTGTCTTTCTTCCTATTGCAAGCACTTCGGCGGCCTTGCTCTTGTTCCCCTTGCACATATCAAGAGTGGCCATTATAAGGGACTTCTCGGCATTGTCCAGGGTTGTGCCAAGCCGTATCTTAACATAGTTGTCCCCAGCATCCTTGCGCATGGCAAAAGGCAGGTCCTCCACTGTGATCATATTGCCGCGGCACATAATCACGGCGTTCTCCATGCAGTTCTCCAGCTCCCTAATATTGCCCCTCCAGGGGTGGTTGTAGAGTATTGTCATCACCTTGGAGTCCATGCCGTCAATCTTCTTGTTGTTCTCCTTGGCAAAGCGGTTCATGAATGCTGTGGCCATAAGGAGTATGTCCTCTTTCCGTTCCCTGAGCGGCGGGATCTCGATGTTCACAACGTTGAGACGGTAGAAAAGGTCTTCCCGGAAGTTCCCTTTCTGAACCTCCTGCCACAGGTTCTTGTTTGTGGCCGAGATTATGCGCACATCAACCTTTATGGTCTGCACACCGCCCACCCGCTCGAATTCCCGGTTCTGGATGACACGGAGCAGCTTGACCTGAAGGTCCTGGCTTATCTCGCCGATCTCATCCAGGAATATGGTGCCTTTGTCAGCCAGCTCAAACTTGCCTTTCTTGTCTGCAATGGCATTGGTGAATGCCCCTTTCACGTGGCCGAAGAGCTCGCTCTCCAGGATTCCCACAGCCAGGGCGGCGCAGTGCACTTTGATATAGGGCTTGTCCCGGCGGTCAGAGAGGGTCTGGATAGCATCGGCTATAACCTCTTTTCCTACACCGCTCTCCCCTGTAAGAAGGATGGATGCCCTGGTCCCGGCCACCTGCTCCACAGTCTCCATGATCTGGCGCATCTTGGGGCTCTTGCCCACAATCATGCTGCTGGATGCCTTCATCTTCTCCACCTGCGAAAGCAACTCCTTATGCTCAATCTGAAGCTGTCTGGTGGATAAAGCCCTTTTTACGATAAGGAAAAGGTGATCCAGGTTGAGGGGCTTGGTCATGAAGTCGTAGGCTCCGTCGTGCATCATCTGCACTGCTGTCTCGATAGTACCGTGGCCTGTCAGGATTATGACCGGTATGTTCTTATAGTTTGCGACAATGTGCTTCAAAAGCTCCTCGCCTGTCATCTCCGGCATCTTAAGGTCGGTTATGACCAGGTCCACTTCCTTGGCCTCCAGTATCTTTACAGCCTCAAGGCCGTTGCCTGCCTCATATACGTTATAGCCCTCGTCGGCAAGCCCCATGGCAAGACCTCGGCGGATATTGACCTCATCATCTGCTACCAGGATATTGAACTTCATTTTGTCTCCCATTCAATCTGTTTAATCTCTTTTTCCATACGCGGCAGTGTTATGCGGAATGTGGTTCCAGCCCCCTGCCGTGAATCGACTGCGATATCCCCGCCCATGCCCCTGATTATCTTGTATACCAAGGTAAGGCCGATTCCTGTGCCGCTTTTCTTGGTGGTGAAGTACGGGTCGAATATCTTGGTCAGGTTCTCGCTCTTTATTCCTGTGCCTGTGTCGGCCACAGAGAGTATGACGGAATCGCTGTTCTTCTCGGTGGATATAGTGAGGATGCCGCTACCTAGCTCTTTCATGGCATCCCTTGCGTTGCTTATAAGATTGGTGAGCACCTGGCGCATGAAGCCCCGGTCCAGCATAAGGTACGGCAGGTTCTCCTCCAGCTCCAGTTTGAGCACTATGCTGTGCTGCTCCAGGTCCGGGATCATGATCTCCACTGCATCCTTGATTATCTGGTTCAGGTCCTCCTCCTGCAGGTTCGCGCTCCGTGGGCGCACTGTGGAAAGGAAGTCCACCACAATGTCATTGAGGCGCTCCACCTCGGATTTAAGCACCTTTATCTTGGAGATAAGGCTCTCCCTGCAGGATGCCACATCCTCAAAGGCCTCGGGCTTCTGAAGCTGCCGCTCCATAAGCTGCAGATAGATGCTCATGCTGCCCAGGGGGTTCTTGAGTTCGTGGGCAACACCGGCTGTAAGGGCGGTAAGGGATGCAAAGCTCTCCTCCCTTTTCTGCTCCCTCTTCTCCTTCTCCCGCTCGGTGACGTTGGCGATGCTTATGATATGGCCTGTCCTGCCGGTGGAATGCTGCAGCATGGAGACTGTGACCTCCAGGAAGAAGTTCTTCTTCTCTATGCTGTAGTCGAAGATCCGGGATGTGAGCTTGGAGGCTCCTGTTATCGCGGTCTGGATGAAACCGGAGATATCCTTGTTGG
>JAEEGH010019240.1_pt1 | contig 14336 bp, 13 predicted proteins | sample 9134181 | NCBI WGS metagenome assembly JAEEGH01 (sample SAMN16246544, study PRJNA631951) | gut metagenome | biome: gut microbiome; feature: rumen; material: DP-attached | host: Bos | place: Iran: Karaj | collected 2018-10 | reverse complement strand
GGCGATAATGGGCTTCTTTATAATATCCATTATCCCGTCAACCCTGAGAAAGTCGGCAAAACCGCCCACGATTACGCAGGAGTACTGCAAAAGAAAATTGATGTTATGGAGTATTAAAAAATGAATATTCTTTGTATATTTCTTAAAGCAAAAAAAAAAGGGCCGGAACCCCTCTCTAATTCCCTATATGGAGATCTCGTTCAGTTCACGGCAAAGCGTCTGAGGACACATCACCTATCTTACCGAGGCTTTTACCAAGGCTGTAATATCTTCCCGAATAGATAACAGGATCAAGAACCGCAAGATCTACATCAAACGTGTCTTCCGGGTTAATCCTTGCATCCATCTGAATGTTCCGGATATGGCAAAAGAAAGTTGTTGATTCTCCGGTCTCAACTTTTTTGGCCACTTCGCATTCATATACCCACCTGCTTTCGTCAAGAACGGGAACATCCAATACTTCTCCCCGGACTACGGCATAGGGAATATCCTTTTTTTCACCGTCTTTTGCGTGCTTGCTTCCAAAGTAATCCATGAGGCGGAGCATATCCGTGCTTACCAGATTGGCGCTAAAGATACCTTCTCTGAGTACATTCGTTTTGGTCTGCTTTGTTCCGAACATACTGATCACGAGCAAATATCCACCGCCTTCCTCGCAGGTTGCGCTCACCCATGTGATCGGAGCAAAGTTTGCAGAGCCGTCTTCATTATTCGTCCCTATGATAAATGAAGGCTGGACACACATTGAATAGACCGGTTTTACTGATCTTCGTTTTGCCATTTTGTCCCCCTGTGCTCTTATCTCATGAATACCTGCGCAGTATCTCCTCTATGACGTCCGCATATTTTTTTTCTATCTCAAAAGAGGGCTGTGTGCCGTCCGAATAATAAAACGTCACGCCGGTCTTTTTATCGAAACGGGAGCCTTTTCTGTCTGAAGTGTCTATCCATGCAAAAGCAGGCCGGATTTCCTCAAAGAAAGCCTTGGTGACAGTTTTGCTGGCATATGTTTTTTCCTTGTTTCGCTCATCGTGTATAAAAAGATCATAGTTTCTGTCGGAAGCGGCATTTTTTCTTGTACACTGGAAAGAATAGGACTCTTTGCTGTTCCAGTAATAAATGCCTGTAACGTAAGGCTCCTCATACCACTTGATCTCGCGGCCTTTGGGATCAGCAAGTTCAAAAAGTACATTCCTTAGCGTAACGATCCTTCGTTCCGACGGATCATAGTACTGCCGCGTCACAGCGCCGTCAGCGGTTTCGAACGTCAAGAACCATCTGGAATAGTCTCCCCCGTCGAGCATAAATTCTTCTGACGGGGAAGTTTTTTTGTTTAAAACTTCATCAGGGATGATTTTCCATTTCCCGCTGTTCCACAGATCCGTTACCGCTTTTTCGACATTGCCCCACTGGGCAGGGCTCAGAGACACATTCTTAAGAACCTGCTTATTGTCGCGGCTCTTGTCAATATCCCAAAAAGAAGCATACACGATCTCGGAAGGGGTGACATCTATGTCAAAATCGTCTCCGAAATTCATGGAACCACCGCTGTATTCGTGCCTTACTCCCGCCAGTCTCCCCGGCATAGGGTCGGGAGTGAAAACAAAGGGGGCCGGAAGTTTGGATATCAATTCCTCAGTGTTTCCCGAAGGCTTTTTAAAGAAAGAGAACAATCCCATAGCGATCCTTTCCTCCAAAACGGCAGCGCATTGTCAGTTCTTGTTTACATCCATCATGACAGCCGTCAGTTGAAGTTTCTTAAAAGGCCAGTCATGTACTGTACCGATGTAGTCCTTGCCAAGCATATCGAAGAAATTTCCTCCGATACTGATCTCGGAAAGGCGTCCGACTATCTTTCCGTTCTCCATAAGGAACGCAAGCTGCACTGGAGTCGCAAAATGTCCGTCGGGCGTAGTATCTCCTCCGGATGCGATCATCATGAACACTGCTTTTCCGGGCACAAGCTCTTCTATCGTTTCCGCAGTCTTTTTCGTATAGAAGCCATGGAAACCGAAATTCGGGACACCGTCATACGGCGCAGTGGATGTTCCGGGATTTGGCAATCCGTACTGTGCCGCGGTCTTCTTTGTGGTCACCAGAGCCTTGAGCACACCGTTTTCGATAAACACGGGCCTGTAATCCTTTGCCACACAGCCTTCCGCATCAAAGAAGCAGTGTGAAAACGAGGTATCGGGATTCATATCGTCGCACAATGTCAGCTTATCGCTGAACACCTTTTCACCAAGCTTCCCGCTGAGAAGTGATGCGCCTGCCGCATAGAGATCTCCGATGTAGTGCTGGAGAGTCGTTCCGAAAAGATCCTGATACATAGCGACCACGGGCCAGCGGCCGGGCTCAATGTCTGCGGGAGTATAAAACGCGTCATACTGCATTTTAAATATTTCAAGGATCATGTCGGCATCAAAATGCTCTCCCTGCCAAGCAAACACCATGTCAAACAGATTTCCGGATCCGCGGTTCTGTCCGAGCAGCGCTATCGAGAGATGTCCGCCTGAACTCAGAAGATGCCGTCCAAGGCTGTTGCGGTATTCCGTTCTGCCATATTCAATGGTGATCTTGTTTGAGAGCGCCATCTTGGGGCATTGCTCTCCCATGCGCTTTAAAAAATCGGCCATTGTGGGGATAAATTCCGAGACCGGTATGATCTCATCATCATGAAGTTCCGTGATCTCAGCCGCTCCCTCAAGCTCGCAGGGATAGGATATGCCAAAGGAAAGTGCTTCCACAGCCTGTGCTGTCAGAGCCTCCTCATCAGGTTCTCCCAGGCATCCCGCCACACCGATGCATCCATTATCGTATACTCGAACGGTACCCGTCGTTTTTTCAAGCTCACGGTAGCTGTCGATCTGCCCTGAAGTCACGTTCAGGGTTATTGTATGTTCTGTCTCTCTGATAAATTCTTTTTCCATTTTTCCGCCCTCACTGTACATTCATGGAAGCAACCCTTACATACGGGCCGCCGAAGCCTACCGGGAGCCCGCTCTGCTCCATCTTGCCGCATCCGCCGGTCACAAAGGAAAGCAGTTCCACATCCTTTGTCAGGCCGTCTATCAGACCAAGAGTTTCAAATACCGAACCCGTAATAACGCTGATCTGCACCGGACGCCCAAGCTTTCCGTTCACTATCTCGTAGGATACGCTCGGTGCGATGGTAAATGTGCTCATGCCGCTGCCGTGGTTGATGCTCTTTATAAAATATCCCTTCTCGATGGGCGCGATAAGCTCATCAAAATCCATATCGCCGCCTTCGATGTATGTGGTGGTCATGCGGACTATCGGCTCAAAGGTGCAGTCTATCGCGCGCGCGTTGCCAGTCAGGCCTTCATCGAGCGCTGCCGCCGTCTGGGCGCTGTGCAGTCTTCCCGCAAGCACACCGTTTTTGATCAGATAGTTTTTACGTGCTTTCGTGCCTTCATCGTCATAAGGTACAAATCCGGAGCCTACAATGCTTCCGCATTCTGCGATCGAAAGGATCTTTGAGCCCACTGTCTTTCCCAGCTGCCATTCGTTCTTCATGGTCTCGTCCGAAAGCATAAAGTCGGATTCGGACTTGTGTCCGAAGGATTCATGTGCAAATACGCCCGCAGCCTGAGGCGAAAGCACCACAGGGTACTTTCCGGCTTCCACAGGTACGGAATTTCTGAGGAACGCGGCCTGCTCCTGTACATTCTTTCTCAGTTCCTCCTCGAGCCCCTTCATGTCATCAAAGAACGTTCCGCCCTTCTGCCAGAAGCCCTGGAACTGCTTTTCTCCCTCCGCCATGCTGAAGCCGAAGCTGAGACCGCAGGTCTGATAGTCATATTCAATGTCCGCGCCCAGGCTTGACATGAAATGAAAAATGCTGTTACGGTCAAGATATGTTCCCGTAGGCAGTACCACACACTTATCCTCTGTGAGGATCGGAAGGAAGCCCAGCAGGAGCTTTTGCTTTTCTGCAAGTGTGATATCCCTTATAGAATGGTCCGCAAAGGTAAACACCTTGTCCTTGTTTATTTCAAAGCGCTTTACCACAGGGTCCTCTGAGATCGCCGGGTTTTCCGTCGCCGCCTCGTACAGCCTGTCCAATGTTTTCTGCAGGTGGTCAGTATCCGTTGTGGATGCGTAATACCACATTTTTCCGTCGTAAACACGAAGGAATGCCTGTTTTTCCTTACGGTTCCGCATTTCCTCCAGTGCTCCCCCCTTGTAGGAAATCACGGTCCTGCTCCGGTCCTCCACCCGGATATCGGCATAATAGCCATTTCTGAACTTGATCATTTTTTCTCTCCTTTCGCTTTGAACATGCGCTCTGCCTTCTTTTTGAATCCCTCCGAAACAAAACTCCCATAATTCTCCGGCACGTTCATCATCCCGTGCGTTGCGGTCAAAGTCCGCAGCCAGTTCCGCAGCCTTTAGCTTGTCCAACGGACATTATACGTGATTTCCCGGTAAAATTGAAGACTTTTTTGATAGTTCGGCAGGGCATTTGTGCGGCATACCGGGCCCATACTGGCATCTGGGACAATCGAAACATTTCACATAGGAGGCGCCTTCCAGCACCGCCCTGCAGAACGCAGGATCCGCAAGAGCCGCCCTTCCGAGGTCCACTGTGTCCACAAGCTCGTTTTCTATAAGAAACCGCGCTGCCTCAGGCGTAAGGATACCATTTACGCAAGAAACCGGGACGCGCCCCTTAAAATGCTCATGAAACCTCACACCCAGTTCACAGATGAGATTATACGGCTTTCCTTCATCCTTGAGCGTGGGATCGTCCCACTCAATGCCTGTCGATACTTGAAGATAGTCACAGCCCGCTTTCACATATTCCTCGGCAACCTCGATGGCAGTCGCGACATCGGGCTCCACGCCCGCTATCCTCACAGAAATGAGAAAATCCTCGCCGCATCTCTCACGTATAAGCCTTATCGTCTCAGAGCCGAATCTTGCCCTGTTTTCAACGTTTCCGCCGTATTCGTCGGTACGGAGGTTCGTCTTTTTTGACATAAACTGATTTATAAGATAGCTGTGGCACCCGTGCAGCTGCACGCCGTCGTATCCCGCTTTCTTTGCGCGCACTGCGCCATCCGCGAACCTTTCCTGCATATTTCTTATGTCATTCACGGTCATCTCTTTCGCAAAAACGCCTTCTCTTCTTGTCGGCACGGCTGACGGCGCTATCACTTCTCCCAGGTCAGGCGCCGAGTTCAGGCCCGCATGATTAAGCTGTATGATAACTGCCGCGCCCGCATCGTGGCACGCCTTTGCTATTCTTTCATGACCCGGGATCTGTCCGTCCTCCCAGAGCCCCATATGATTTTTTCCAAATCTTCCGCCCGGCGTCACTGCTGTGGCTTCCACGCAGATAAGCCCGTATCCGCCTTCCGCTCTTTCCCTGTAATGCTCCACATGCTCATCCGTCGCTTTTCCGTCTGCGGATGCCATGTCAAATTTCACCGTCGGCGCCATTGTAAGCCTGTTTTTAAGCACCGTTCTGTTTATTGTGATCTTGTCTCCCGCTCTCATATTCCCTCACTATCCTCCCATAAGTTCAATAATCTGATTCTACCATAAAACCCGCTTGTTCTCTACTCATTTCCTATGAAACAAAAGAAGATGAAAAAATTTTCAAAAAAAGGTATTGACAAATTCAATTTAATTGTGTACAATCTAATCGCAATCAACCACAACACGTTTTTCGAAAGGAGACTAAGTATGGCACTTTATGATATCACTGTAAAAGACAACAAGAATAAAGATGTTTCATTATCAGAATATAAAGGAAAAGTCCTTCTCATCGTGAACACGGCCACAGGCTGCGGCTTCACTCCCCAGTACGAAGGACTTCAGAAGCTCTATGACAAATATAAGGACAAGGGCTTTGAGATACTCGATTTCCCCTGCAACCAGTTTGCGGGACAGGCTCCGGGCTCAGATCACGACATCAACGAGTTCTGCACCCTCCGCTACAAGACAACATTCCCCCGTTTCAAAAAGATCGACGTGAACGGAAAGAACGAGTCTCCTCTTTACACCTATCTCAAGGAGCAGAAGCACTCATTCCTCAACCACCGCATCAAATGGAACTTCGCAAAGTTCCTTGTAGACAGGAACGGAAACGTTGTTGAGCGTTTTGCTCCCACCGACAAGCCCGAAAGCCTTGACGCCAAGGTTTCCGCATTATTATGATGACAACAAGGTAAAATATCATGGACGACGCCAAATACGATATTTTAAAACTTGATAACCAGCTCTGTTTCCCGCTTTATGCCGTTTCAAAGGAAATAGTGAGGCGCTACCAGCCTCTTCTCGATCCCCTTGATCTCACTTACACACAGTACATCACCATGATGGTCATGTGGGAGAAAAAATGTGTCACGGTAAAAGAACTCGGGGAAAAGCTGTATCTCGATTCAGGCACACTCACGCCTGTACTTAAAAAACTCGAATCAAAAGGGTATGTGACACGTACCCGCTCAAAGGATGACGAGAGAAATCTTATGGTCACTCTCACCGATTCGGGTGAAGCCTTAAAGGACGAGGCTCTGGAGGTTCCGCTAAAGCTTTCCGGATGTGTGAATCTTTCTTCGGATGACGCGAAAGCCCTCTACGTCCTTCTCAAAAAATTGCTTACAAGTTTTTAATCATCTCACTCCCCTATATTATGTCAAGAGGTGCCAGGTAAACTGGCACCTCTTGGCCTTTCACGCTGTGCCGGTTTATTTGGCACAGCGTGATTTGTTCTAAGCCGGCAGCTACGCTGCCGGCTTATGGCGTAAAAAGAGGTGCCAACTACGTTGACACCTCTTGATCTTTTTTCAGTCTGAATGTCTTTCTCCCGCCGAGATCTGTGTCTTCCACAAACTCGCGTCGCCCCGCGGACTTCTCCTCTTCGTATCGCGCGATAACTGCATTTATCGCTTCCGTAGTGGCCGGATAGTCCAGTGAAGCCTTTATCTTTTCCACGTCGTAGCCGAGGTCGTAAAGATGCCTCACCTGATCTCCGTAGGCACTGTCACGCACCATCGCTCCGAGCGCTTCTTTGAAAATGTCATTTTCTCCCATATCGGATCACTTCTTAAAGCCGTCCTTAAGCGCAACGGACCTGTTGAAAACAAGCTGTCCGGGCTTTGAATCCTTGTAATCGAGAGCAAAATAGCCGAGACGCAAAAACTGGAACGAAGGCTCCGTCTCTCCCGCCTTTGAGATCACCGCATCTCCGAGGCTCTTTTCGCCCTTGCAACCCTTAAGGATCTCAAGCGAATCCTTGTTCAGGACGCTTATGTAGTCCTCAGCCGCATCCGGAGCGGGATCCGAGAAAAGATAATCATAGAGCCTTGCCTCAAAATCAACGGAATCGGCCGCATTTACCCAGTGAAGAGTGGCTCCCTTGACCTTTCTGCCGTCAGCGGGATCTCCTCCGCGGCTCTCGGGATCGTAGGTCGCATAGACTTCCGTCACATTGCCGTTTTCGTCCTTCTTGCAGCCCGTGCAGGTGATGAGATATGCGCTCTTTAAGCGGCACTCGGGACCGTTGGGGAACAATCTCTTGTACTTCGGGATGGGCTCCTCAAGGAAATCGTCCGCTTCGATGTAGAGCTCTCTTGAGAAGGTTACCTTTCTGGTACCGGCATTCTCATCGTTCGGATTGTTCTCAATGTCAAGCTCCTCAGTCTGTCCCTCGGGATAGTTTGTGAGGATGAGCTTTATGGGCCTGATGACAGCCATCTTTCTCGGCGCATTCTGATTGAGATCGTCTCTTAAGCACGACTCAAGGAAAGAATAGTCCACTGTGCTCGAAACCTTCGCAACGCCGATCTTGTTGCAGAAATCGCGGATGGATGCCGAAGTGTAGCCTCTTCTTCTGAGACCGCAGAGTGTGGGCATTCTCGGATCGTCCCAGCCTGAAACGATGCCCTCTTCCACAAGCCTTCTGAGCTTTCTCTTTGACATCACGGTATAGTTGATGCCAAGCCTTGCAAACTCGATCTGACGAGGCTTTGAAGGCACTGAGACATTGTTGATGACCCAGTCGTAAAGAGGTCTGTGATCCTCATATTCCAGACTGCAGAGGGAATGTGTGATATGCTCCAGCGCGTCCTGGATGGGATGCGCAAAATCGTACATCGGGTAGATGCACCATTTTTTGCCCTGCCTGTGATGCTCAATGTAGCGGATCCTGTAGATTACAGGATCTCTCATGTTGAAATTGCCCGAAGCCAGGTCTATCTTTGCGCGGAGAGTGTATTTTCCCTCCTCAAACTCACCGTTCTTCATGCGCTCAAAAAGATCCAGGTTCTCTTCTACCGGTCTGTCCCTGTAAGGGCTTGTTGCGGGTGTCTGCGTATCACCGCGGTATTTGGAGAACTCTTCCGGAGTGAGCTCACATACGTAAGCCAGCCCCTTCTTTATCAGCTCCACCGCAAATTCATAGTCCTTTTCAAAATAGTCGGATCCGTAGAAAAACCTGTCGCCCCAGTCAAAACCGAGCCAGTGGATGTCTTCCTTTATCGCGTCCACAAACTCTGCGTCTTCCTTGGTGGGATTTGTGTCATCCATGCGGAGATTGGTGATGCCGCCAAACTTTTCGGCAGTGCCGAAATCTATGCACAGTGCCTTGCAGTGGCCGATGTGAAGATAGCCGTTGGGCTCCGGTGGGAAACGGGTATGTACCTGCTGTCCGGCAAAACGCCCGCCTTCAGCGATATCCTCCTCCACAAACTGTTCAATGAAATTTTTGCCGGTCGTTAAGACCTCTTCATTTTCATTTGCCATGAACCGCACTCCTTAAAAATTTTTATTTGTTATTGTATCATTTGCGCTGAAAAAGTAAAGTCAAAGTCAAAATCTTTTGTCGAGTTCTCCGAAAACCTCGCCAAGCCCCATGTTGATCAAAAGGTCCGCATTCCTGTCATAGCTCGTGGCGGATTTATTTATCAGCACAAGACTGCTGCCCGAAAAACCTCTTATAAAGCCCGCTGCGGGATAAACGGAAAGCGATGTGCCGCCGATGATCAGCACGTCCGCGTTTTCTATCGCGGTTATCGCGCGCTCTATGTCGACCTCAGACAGCTGCTCTTCGTAAAGGACCACGTCGGGTCTTATGATGCCGCCGCACTCGCATTTCGGTACGCCGCTCGTTTTAAGCACCGCGTCAAGCCCGTATCTCTTTCCACAGCTCATGCAGTAGTTCCTGAGCGTGCTTCCGTGAAGCTCTATCACGTTTTTGCTTCCCGCGGCCTGATGCAGCCCGTCGATGTTCTGAGTTACCACGGCCTTGAGCTTTCCTATCTGTTCAAGCTTTGCAAGGAAATAATGAGTGATGTTTGGCTTTGCGTCCTCATAGATCATCTTGTCCCTGTAAAACTCATAAAATTCCTCGGTCTTTTCCCTGAAGAACGTGTGGCTTACAATGGTTTCCGGCGGGTATTTGTATTTCATCATATACAGCCCGTCCTGCGACCTGAAATCCGGTATACCGCTCTCGGTGCTCACTCCCGCGCCGCCAAAGAACACGATGTTGTCCGAATCACTGATGATCTTGTACAGCTTTTCGATGCGTTCGTCCACTGCCATATCGCGCCTCCCGAACAAAAGTTATTTTAACTTCTTTTCAAGCACTCCGATCTGCTTTACCACATCTTCGACAGTCTTTTTAAGCGTGCCCTCCTTAAGAGGGTTCTTCAGATGAGCAAGCTTTAAAAGGTCGAAATATCCCTTGCTGCCGCCCGCCTTGCAGAGCTCAACGTAATCTTTCCATGCGCCCTCGCGGTCCTTTAAGGACTTTATGTAGAACTGGAACGCGCAGGTCGCTGCAAGCGCATAATCGATGTAGTAGAAAGGATAAAGGAAAATGTGCTGCTTCTGCATCCAGAAACCGCCGCCCTCAAGGAATTCGTTCCCGTCATAATCTCTCCAGGGAAGGTATTTCTTTTCGAGCTTTTTCCATACCTTACGTCTTCCCATCGCATCCATCGTGGGCTTTTTGAACACTTCGTGCTGGAATTCGTCAACCGCAACAAGATAAGGGATGACCTTTAAAGCCTCCGTGAGATGCGAATAGCGGTATTTGTCAGCGTTCTTTCCAAAGAACAGCTCCATCCAGGGATAGGTAAAATGCTCCATGGACATGGAATGTATCTCGTTCACCTCACTGGTCGAAGACGCCATCTCCATAAGAGGCTGCGTGCGTGCTCCGATATAGCCCTGGAAAGCATGTCCCGCCTCATGTGTGAGAACATCCACATCCGCGCTGGTCCCGTTGAAGTTTGAGAAAATGAACGGTGCCATGCGCTTCGGTAAAAATGTCATGTAGCCGCCCATGTGCTTGTTGGGCTTGGTCTCAAGATCAAAAAGCTCATATTTCGTCATGAAATCAAAGAACTCGCCTGTTTCCTTTGAAAGCTCATGGTACATCTGCGAAGCCTTTTTCACAAGCTGCTTTGTGGTGCCTTCGGGAACAGCGTTTCCTTCCGGGAAAACAAGCTGCTCATCGTAAAATTTCAGTTTCTTTACGCCGAGTCGCTTTGCCTGCTCCTTGTAGAGCTTGTCCGCGGCGGGAACGATATATTCGACCACCTGCTTCCTGAACACTTCAACGTCTTTCTGGGTGTAGTCATAGCGCTGCATCCCGAGATATGCCATGTCGGTGTAGCTCTTAAAACCAAGCTTCTTTGCCTGCTGCACGCGGAGCTCGACAAGCTTGTCGTAATAGCCGTCAAGCTTCTTTGAAACACTCTTGTACATCTTTGCCCATGCTTCAAAAGCTTCTTTTCTCTCCTCGCGGTCGGTGCTCTGCATGTGCTTCAGAAGCCCATAGAAATTGCACTTTTCACCGCGGAAATCGCAGCTGCAGGTTGCAACCGTCTTTGAATATTTCTGTCCGAGATTTCCCTCTTTGATCTCCTCAGGGATAATGGCGGGATCGAGGAGTCTCAGCTGCTGCTCGGTGTTGTAGTTTATGAGCTTTCCGAATTCCTTGTCAAATTCTTTTCTGAACTTGGAATTGATGCTGAGTTCGGACTGCTTTCTGCGGATCTTTGTGAGGCCCGCGCTCTCTTTTCTGATGTAGTTTTCCTCGTTCTCATAGAACTCGTCCGCGGTGTTGATGGTATTTCTTACCGAGGAGACCACTTCCATGTCGTAAAGGTCTTTGTAGATGTCCTCAATTTCAAGCGTGATCTTTTTCTGCTCTTCGTAGGAAGAAGCCTTTTCGTATTTCTTCAAGAGCTCGCTTATCTTTTTCTTCAGTTCCTTGTAATCAGGTCTTACATAGTTGATCTTGCTGAATTTTTCCATGTGTGACGCTCTCCTCTCATGATGCGGTACATGCCCAATATGCCAAAAGGCCTCCGAAGAAGCCTTTCTCTGTGATCATTATAACGCTACAAGCGCGGTTTTACAATATTTTTATGCCATAAAATGACTGAGTCCGAGGCTGTTCACTCTTTCCATCGCTTTGACTGTGTTTTCATGCGTTCCGAAAGCGGTGAGCCTGAAATACCCCTCTCCGTGCGGTCCGAAGCCGCTTCCGGGAGTTCCGACGATCCGCGCTTTGTCCAGAAGCAGGTCAAAAAACTCCCAGGAGTTTAAATTATTCGGTGTCTTAAGCCACAGATAGGGTGAACTTACCCCGCCGTAAACTGTAAATCCCGCAGAGACAAGTCCATCACGTATCGTTTTGGCGTTATTTTGGTAATAGGAAAGCTGTTCCTTGAGTTCCGCTTTCCCTTCCGCGGAATACACGGCTTCTCCCGCGCGCTGCACAATGTACGGAGCGCCGTTAAACTTTGTTCCGTGTCGCCTTGCCCACATGTCGTGAAGTGACAGCCCGCCTCTTTCCAGCTCCTTGGGTACGACGGTATAGCCCAGTCTCAAGCCGGTAAATCCGGCATTCTTTGAAAAACTCCTCAGCTCTATTGCGCAGGTCTTTGCGCCTTCACATTCATAGATGGAATGAGGCACGTCAGGCTCTGTGATATAGGCCTCATACGCAGCATCAAAAAGAATCACGGCTCCCGTCTCGTTCGCATGGTCCACGAAACGCTGCAGATCCGCTTTTTTCATCGCGGTGCCCGTGGGGTTGTTAGGAGAGCAGAGATATATCACATCATGTCTTTCCGCGGGGATCATCGGAACAAAGTTGTTTTCCTCGGTACAGGGCATATATACCACTCTGCTCCATTTCTGTGTCTCTTTGTCATACTCGCCGCAGCGCCCCGCCATGACATTGGAATCGACATAAACAGGATATACGGGGTCGCACACAGCGATAACGGCATATCGTCCGAAAAGCTCCTGAATATCGGCCGAATCGCTTTTTGCGCCGTCCGAAACAAAGATCTCGTCAGGCGAGATGTCACAGCCGCGCTGCTTAAAATCGTTCTTGGCGATTGCCTCTCTTAAAAACGGGTAGCCGAGGTCCGGAGCATAGCCCCTGAACGTTTCCGCGGCTCCCATCTCGTCCACCGCCGAATGAAGAGCCTTTATCACTGCGGGCACAAGAGGCTGTGTCACATCCCCTATCCCAAGCCTTATGATCTCTGCATCGGGGTGTTCTGCGGTATATGCTGCGACTTTTTTTGCAACGGTTGAAAAAAGATAGCTTCCGGGAAGCTTTGCAAATTCGGTATTTACGGGTGTCATGATGTCCTCCTGAAAAATAAAAAATAAGGCGTTTCCGCGTGCAAAAACAAGCGGAAGCGCCATTGCTTTCCCATGTATGATAGTCCTTTTGTCCGTAAAAGTCAATGTCTATTCGATCTCGATCTCTCCGGAGAAAACGGTGGTCGCGGGCCCTGTCATATATACCCTGTCGTTTTCTCTGTCCCACTTGACCTTTATATCGCCGCCAAGGACATGAACAGTGATCTCGTCATCCGTGAGGCCGTTCAGCACGCAGGCCACAGCCGTCGCGCAGCATCCCGTTCCGCAGGCAAGGGTCTCACCTGTCCCACGTTCCCATACACGCATCCTCACATTCTGTCTGTCAAGGACTTTCACAAATTCAGTGTTCGTCTTACGAGGAAATCTCTCGTGGCTCTCAAAGTACGGGCCGATCTTTTCGATGTCAAGCCCGTCGGGATCGAGAAAAACAACTGCGTGAGGATTTCCCATTGATACACAGGTCATGCGGTATTCCCTGCCGTTCACCATAATCGGCTCATCGATCACGTTGTCTTTTTCCGCCTTCACGGGGATAAGCTCCGAAAGTAGCTCGGGGCGCCCCATGTCTACCTTTGCCGCGGTAACAACGCCGTTTTCTTCAAAAACATCGATGATCTTTGTCTTTCCCGCGCTCTCTATGGTCATATGCGTGCTCTTTACGATGCTGTTGTCATAAACATATTTCGCAACGCACCTGATGCCGTTACCGCACATCTCAGCCCGGCTTCCGTCGGCATTGTACATCTCCATCTCGCAGTTTGCCGTGTTTGACGGATTGATAAAGATCACGCCGTCGGAGCCTATGCCGAAATGGCGGTCGCTGAGCGCAATGACTATATCTTTTTTGCGGTCTTCCGGGATGCGCTCCTTAAAGCCGTTTATATAGACATAGTCGTTTCCGCACCCCTGCATCTTTGTGAATCGGATCTTCATGCTGTCTGTTCCTTTCTGAGTCTCGTCCTGTCATCCGCTTCAGACTTTACATATCCCACCATGTTTACCGCATGGTCGGAAACTCTCTCAAGATTTGTCACAAGGTTAAGGTAAATGACTCCTGCTTCCGACTGGCATTCTCCTCTGGAAAGCCTTTCCACGTGGTTTTCGCGAAGCTGATCCTCGTAAAAGTCTACCTTTTCCTCAAATTCAAGTGTTTTCTTTACCTTTTCAAGGTCACCGTCTGTGCGCGCTTCAAGCGCATTTGTGAGTGACCCCATCACAGCGTCCTTCATCGCAAGAAGGTCGGTCATTCCCTGAGGAGAGAACGAAAGCTTGTGTTCCTGCATCTTCTTTGCGTAATCTGCCATGTTTTCCGCGTGATCGCCTATTCTTTCAAGGTCGATGATGGTATACATGAGGTTTTTAACGACAAGTGACTGTCTGTCCGTAAGGCCCGAGTTTGTAAGCTTTACGAGGAAATCGGAAAGATCCGCCGTATCGTCGTCTATCCTTTCCTCCCAGTCATATATGTTCGGTATGAGCTCATATTTCTGGTACATGCAGGCATCAAGGCTTCGCTCTATGTTCTTTAAGCAGATGTTCCCAAGCTCGATGATGTAGTTGTTTGCCGCCTGGATCGCAAGTGAAGGCGTGTTCAGGATACGATCGTCGAGGCGCATGGAATGGTCGTGCACTCTGCCGTCGGCGCCTGTCTGCTCGGGCACGGGCTTGTCTTC
>JAEEGH010019239.1_pt1 | contig 14336 bp, 13 predicted proteins | sample 9134181 | NCBI WGS metagenome assembly JAEEGH01 (sample SAMN16246544, study PRJNA631951) | gut metagenome | biome: gut microbiome; feature: rumen; material: DP-attached | host: Bos | place: Iran: Karaj | collected 2018-10 | reverse complement strand
GCGCCGCCGCAATTTTCAACACTTAACTTTATAAGGATTCGGATGGATCCGCTTCTCCCTTATAAAGAAGCGGAAATGTTTTCTTGTCCAATGCATTTAGTACAACAAGCAGTGTTATAGCTACGAGTCCAACAATTGCCACAAGAATCCACGCATGCATATAGCCATACATATCAACCATTTTTCCAATATAGATATTGCCAACAGATGTAAATCCGCCGCAGACGATGTTGATAGCAGAGTTAACTCGTCCCCAATGAGTTGACGGCACACGCCTTGTCATGTACGGGGCACTGGCGATGGTGCAGAATATCTCTCCTAAAGTAAAAACTGTCATCAGCACAAAATAAAGAGGAATGATCCTGCCTGAAAAAGTATAGCTTACAAGTCCTGTAACGATCAGCACTTCTCCTATCAGGAACTTTCTGACATCTATGATCTTGCTAAGGAATGTGGTTATAAGCGGCGTACCAACTACAACTACTATGGCGTTAGTACTGGTCAGAAGGCCAAATATCGTTGCACCCTTTGCAGCATACAGATTTTCTATATGAAGTGGCAGAAGGTAATTGAATTCAGAATATACCAGAGCGCAGAAACCGGATACTGCCAGATACAGGATCAGGATTCTCCTCTCACGCAGGATTGTAATTATTCCCACGCCTTCTTTCTTTTCCTCATATTCACTGACATGCTTCTTCTCCACACTAAGCTTTTTGATGAAAAGAAGGATCAGAAGAGTTGAAGACAAGGTCGCAACTGATGTTAGTATGAATGCCAGCCACAGATAGTTTTCAAAGAGCAGGCCTCCCAGAGTCGGTGCAAGGACAAGTCCAAGGTTCATACCAAGGTACTGAAGGCTGTATGCCTGCTCTCTGTTATCTGAATCACTAAGATCAGCTACAAGTGCATCGTAGGACGGACCTTCAATTGTCGCAAAAAGACCTGCTACGTAGAATAGGGCCACACTTATAAACGAAAGCGGGATCAAGCCACTTATAAAGTAGCAGATAACAGTTACCATATCGCAGCATACGATTATCTTCTTCCTGTTAACACTATCAGCAAGCTTACCTCCCACCATAACTAGTGGAAGCTGTATTATGGCCAGGACCATATCTATAGTTGCTATAGTCGTCGCACTGTATCCAAGCTTATTCTTAAGGATCAGCGTCATGATGGGCCAAATAAGGGAACCCATGCTTGTAACAATTCGTCCAAAGAACAGGACGTATATTTCTCTACTTAAGTTTTTGTATTGGTTTAAAAATTTCATTTTAGTATATCCTCGTTGCATATAAAAAGTTTTGTCCTCGTGCGAGTATACACTATATGCAGAGCTTTTTCATTAGTTTTATAAAAAAATAGCTCAGCCAAACTTACGACTGAGCTATTAGATCTACCCGATTATATTATCTTTCCTATATATCAAGCGTCACACCTGATGCTTGATTATATCAATCCTTTCTACAACACCAATATCTTCCAATACTTTGATCATGCGGTATACTGTAGCAACGCCTATAGAACGATCCTTGCTTCTTACCATGCAGCAAATATCTTTACATGAGACTCCGTCATTGTCTGCGATGATACAAGCAACCAGTTCTCTTTGCTTGGTAATACGCATCCCTTTTTCCCGTAGTGCCGTAATTATCTGCTCATTACTCATACTATTCCTCTTTAGTTATGGTTTGAAGATATTCGTTATTACGTTAGTCTTTGCTAACCTTATTCTTAAAATATAGCCCGCATATATAGCGGGCTATATCAATTAAGTTTTACATTTCACCGACTTATGACAGTTCCCTGCCATAGGACATCCAATGCAATGTACACCTTTTTTCTTTTCCTTGTAGATGTACCGGATTGCAAGTCCAACCAGCAGTACTATTACTACGATAGCTATAAAATCTGCCATAATAAACCTCATACTAATTCGGGAGAGTTATCGGATCATTAACTCTTTTAACTCAAAACCCTTTAAAAGAAACTAAATACATTTTTCTCAATCAAGTTTGTATTCAATGGCAATTGCCTTCTGATTTCTCTTGATAAGGTATACCACAATCCCAACAAATGCTGCAATAGCTATAAGTCCGTATACGAAACCAACACCGAATGAACCTGTTGTGAACAGAGTGCCAAACTGATATACAAGGAATCCTACTGAGAATCCTGTTGCAAGCTGAAGTGCAATTGCGCCCCACAGCCACTTAGCTGACTTCATCTCAGAGTTCATAGCTCCAAGAGCTGCAAAACATGGTGGTGTGTAAAGGTTGAACATAAGGTATGCAAGTGCTGCAACCTTTGTGATTCCCATAGCTGCTGCTACTGCATTTCCTTCACCGATGAGCTCAAGCTCTTCTGTATCGATGAGGTTTGAGATTGCAAATACTGTAGCGATTGTTCCAACAACGTTCTCTTTAGCAATAAAGCCTGTGATCGCTGCTGCTGCAAGCTGCCAGCTTACAACACCTACTACAGGAACAAGAAGGTAAGCAAATGGTCCTGCGATTCCTGCAAGGATTGACGTACTCTCCATTCCTTCTTCAACTGGCTGTAAGCTAAAGTCAAATGTGCTCATGATCTGTACTACTGTGTTACATACAAGAATAACTGTTCCAGCCTTTACGATATAAGCCTTACCTCTTTCAAGCATAGACTTAATTGCGAATATAAGGCTTGGTACCTTGTACTCAGGAAGCTCAATGATAAAGAAGCTCTTTCTGTACTTCATACCTGTGATAGCCTTGATGAGAAGTGCTCCAAGAAGGATAAGAAGTATACCAACAAAATATGATGCAAATCCAACCCATCTTGATTCAGGGAAGAATGCTCCTGCAAAAAGAGCTATAACAGGAAGCTTAGCTCCGCAAGGCATGAATGTTGCAAGCATTGCTGTTGAGCGTCTTTCTCTTTCATTTCTGATAGTACGACATGCCATGATAGCAGGAATACCGCAACCTGTACCGATGATCATAGGAATAACAGACTTACCTGAAAGACCTACTCTCTTGAAGATAGGATCAAGAACAACTGTAGCTCTTGCCATGTATCCGCAATCCTCTAAGAGTGCGATGAGGAAATACATTACCATTACAAGCGGAAGGAATCCTACAACAGCACCAACACCGCCGATGATACCATCAACAAGGATTGCATATAAAAGCGGATTAGCATCTGCCATCTTGTCTCCTACAAATCCCTGGAAGTCTTCGATCCAGCCTGCAAGAAGCTCTGACAGCCATGTTCCGACGGTTGTCTGTGAAATATAGAATACAAGCCACATAACTGCTGCGAATATTACTATTCCAAGAACAGGATGTGTAACTATATTATCGATAGTATCTCCAAAGTTCTTGTCTTTTGTAAGAACTTTACGATTCTCTACTTCAGAGACAATCTTGTTAACAAACTCAAAACGCTTTCTATCTGCTGTTTCTACGGCAGCTTTATTTGTAAGATCTACATCACCCTGAACATAAGGCTCTTTCTGACCCTTTCCTTCAAGTGCTGCTGCAGTCTCAACTACTTCCTTAAGACCTTTTTCTGAAGTTGCAACTGTCTTGATAACAGGACAGCCAAGCTTTTCAGAAAGCTTCTTTTCATCAATAGTGTTACCCTTTTTATCGTTAGCATCAGTCTTGTTAAGTGCTACAATTACAGGAACACCAAGCTCAAGGAGCTGAGTTGTAAAGAAAAGGCTTCTGCTAAGGTTAGTTGCATCAACGATGTTAATGATAGCATCAGGATTCTCGTTCTTAACATATCCACTTGTGATACTCTCCTCTGATGTGAAAGGAGACATTGAATATGCTCCGGGAAGATCGACAGCGATAAGCTCCTTGTCCCCATTATAATAGCTTTTCTTGATAACGCTCTCTTTCTTGTCAACCGTAACACCTGCCCAGTTACCGATCTTTTCGCTTCTACCTGTAAGGGCGTTGTACATGGTAGTTTTTCCACTGTTCGGGTTACCCGCCATAGCGATTCTCATTACATTTTCCTCCTAAATAATCTTTATCATCCCAATTGCACCCAGTGTACGTATTCCTCAATAAAAAGAATTTGATGTTGTGAACTGACCAAAGGAACTATTAGCCGCTCGCATTTCCCCTGTACGCTTTTGCAAAAGAATAATCAATAATTCATCAAACCTTGATAGCACTTGCTAACTCAGGGTCTATATTATATCTGGCGTCCTTGATAGCGACCACCAGATTTCGCTTTCTGTCTACAACTGTGATCTTCTCTCCGCTATAACAGCCAAGTGAAAAAAGGAAACTTTCCATTTCCTCATCGCCGCCAGTCTCGATAGAATCTATCGTATATTCTCTTCCGAGATCTACATCATTAAGTGTCATAAAAAACCTCCTTGCCATAGGTTAGCTATTGATAATCGCAATTAGCTTCCGCTAACTGTGTCTATAGAATAACCCAATTGAGAATAATTGTCAATTAAAATCCTTTAAATATCACGTTTTTATCGTTTCAATGCCAAAAATGGTATAAGAAAGATATCTCATTTTCTGAGATTATTCTAGATGTTTTATATTCTGATGTTAGTTTTGTCTAACCTTGTAAAGGTTACCACCTGCTAACTTCGTTGTCAATACCCTTTTTATGTAGTATTCTTAAATACAGATTAGAAGTGAGTTACTGTGAATATTTTTCCAGTAACAAAAGTGAATCTGGCATAACAATATGCCCTTGTCTATACTAAGCATATTGTTTTTTGATAATAATAGGGGGAAATATGGCATTACAAGAATCCGGCGAAATGTATCTCGAAACAATTTATGTTCTTTCACAGACACACACCAACGTCAGAGCTATCGATATAGGTGAAGAGCTCGGCTATTCAAGACCTTCCGTCAGCAGGGCAATGCACCTTTTAAAGGACGAAGGGCTTATAAAAATTGATGAATACGGCTTTGTAAAGCTGTCTGAAGCTGGCGCAGTTCTTGCAAAGCGCATTTATGAACGCCATACAGTCCTTACGGATGTATTGATCGATCTTGGAGTTGATGAAAAAACCGCATCCGAAGATGCATGTCGCATAGAGCACTACATTAGCGACACAACTTTCGATGCGATCAAAGCGCACCGCGCAAAGTATGGAAATAAATAAGACATAGCGAATCGGGAGGCTGTCAGCCTCCCGATTCTTTACGTTTTAGTAACTATTTATTCGAATCCTTATCTCACAAAAACTTCTTTTTCCGAGTTGCTTTTGTCTGAAGCATCATTCTTTAGATTAGTCATACTATGAAGCCCCAATGCTATTGTAGAGCCGTTATGAAGCATGGCGCTGGTGGCGGGGGCGATTGTTCCGAGAAGGCCCAGGCCGATAAGTCCCATGTTGAAACTTACAACGAAGCGGTAGTTAAAGCGGATTCGTTTCATTAAAAGGGCACTAAGTTCTTTTAATGTGATGAGTTTATAAAGGTCGTCTTCAGATATCATGACATCTGCGATCTGGCGGGCAAGCTGAGCGCCTTCGCTTATTGCAATTCCGCAGTCAGCTTCTGACAAGGCAGGGGAATCATTTATTCCGTCGCCGATCATTACTACAGTGTGACCTTTTTCTCTTTCTTTTTGTACAAATCCGGCTTTTTCTTCAGGAAGAACTTCAGCATAATATGCGTCAACGCCTACTTTTTTGGCAACTCTCTTAGCTGTATGTTTGGAGTCGCCTGTCATCATTACGATGTTCTTAAAGCCTGCTTCATGAAGCTTTTTGATTACATCAGGAGCTTCAGGTCGTAGCGGGTCTTCAAGGCAGATTACTGCAGAAAGCTTTCCTCCTATTGCCAGGAAGAGTCTTGAATACTGCTTGGATATGTTATCAAGCTTCTCTTCTTCACCTTCCGGAATTATGCATTTTTCATCTTCCATAACGAAGTGCCAGCTTCCAATAACAACTTTCTGTCCATCTATGTCTGATGCGATACCATGAGCAACTACGTATTCAACCTTGCTGTGCATCTCATTGTGCTCAAGGCCTCTATTTGCTGCCTCTGCAACAACCGCATTTGCGATCGAATGAGGATAATGCTCTTCAAGGCATGCTGCTATGCGTAGCATTTCATCCTTATCATTTCCTGAGAAAGTAACAACATCAACTACTTTTGGAGTTGCCATTGTAAGTGTTCCTGTTTTGTCAAAAACTATCGTGTCTGCATCAGCGATTGCTTCAAGGAACTTACCACCTTTAACTGTCAGATGATTGTCCTGACACTCTCTCATTGCAGAAAGTACTGTAACAGGCATAGAGAGTTTTAAAGCGCAGGAGAAGTCAACCATAAGAACTGACAGAGCTTTTGTCACGTTCCTTGTCAGAAGATATGCAAGAGCCGTTCCACCAAGTGTATAAGGAACAAGTCTGTCTGCAAGATGCTCAGCTCTTGACTCAACGCCTGACTTGAGCTGCTCGGACTCTTCTATCATCCTTATGATCTTTTCATATCTGGTTGCACCGGATGCTTTTTCAACCTTAAGAACTATGTCACCTTCTTCTATAACTGTACCGGCATAGACATAGGCGCCTTCTTTTTTCTCAACAGGAATACCTTCTCCGGTCAGGGTCGCCTGATTGACCATGGCTTCACCGGATATAACGGTTCCATCAAGAGGGATAACACTTCCTACTCTTACAGAAATCTGATCACCAGGAACTATCTGGCTGATCGGAACCTGCACTTCAATGCCGTCCTTCTTAAGCCATACTTTATCTGACTTAAGGGCCATGCTCCTTGCAAGATCGTCCACTGACTTTTTGTGAGTCCACTCTTCAAGAAGATCACCTACGCCAAGCAGGAACATTACTGAAGATGCAGTCTCATAATCTCCTGTTAGAAGAGATACTGTAATAGCCGTTGCATCAAGAACTGATACTTCAAGTTTCCTGTGCTTAAAGAGACTAACGAGTCCCCTATAAACAAACTTTGTAGCCATAACAATGGCTTTAATCCGCTTTATTGGAGATGGCAAAAAAGCTTTACAGCCATAGTGAACTATGACATTTGTAAGAAGCTTTTCTTTATAAGATGCCATCAACTCTCTTCCAGTGTTCTCTGGAACAAGAGCCTTAATATCCTCAGATTCTGCATCGAACTTAGTGATCAGAGACAGGAGTTTGTCTCTGTCACCAGTATAGACAACTACTGCATCCGCGCTTCTCTCATAGACGATAGCTTTTTCCACACCATCAAGAGAAAGCAGATAGTACTGTAATCTATCTGCTTCTTCAAAAGAAAATCGTCTCTTAGGCATGGAAAAACGGATACGACCGCTTATCTCATGTTTTATGACTATTTTCATAACTTAACCTCATGTCGCGAGTGTAACGAGTGACTAATGGTTGAAGTGATGGCGCTTGCGACATCACTTTGTTAAGTTTGAAAATTTTATTTTCAAACTTATTACCTCATGTCGCGAGTGTAACGAGTGACTAATGGTTGAAGTGATGGCGCTCGCGACATCACTTTGTAAAGTTTGAAAATAATATTTTCAAACTTATTACTCTCCGACTGTAACATCTTCCTTTGTCTTACGATCTTCATTGATCTGTTTTGCCTCAGCAAGGACATCACCGCAGTTCTCCTGCACCTTGTTTGCGGTATCCATTACGCACTCTTTAGCACGAAGAACAGCTGCTGTTGTATGTGTATAGCACTTCTTGGCATCCTTACTTGATAAAACCTTGATACCTGCTGTTCCAAATAAAACTCCGCCTAAAAACCATACGCAATTTTTCCACTTTTTCATTGAAATCATCTCCTATTCTGTTAGCATTTACTAATTGTATACAAATGAAAACAAACAAATGCAGAATCCTCCCACATTTGTTTGCTTTTTCTTAGATTAGCACAATATAAGTTTCGCTCAAAGATGAGTAGATGATAATTTTTATCATCAATGCCCAAGTATTAGTTTTACCATCATTTGGTTTTTACTATTTAGATCAATATTTTTTTTAATATTAATTTGCTTTTTTCATGACTATCTCATACATAGAGCCCATGTTCTTGAAGCCGCCGTTTGGAGCGCACTTACCGCAGTCACCTCCGCAGCTTTTACCTGAACAGGAAGATATATCTACTTTGCGGATAAAGCCCATATGCTCAAGGTATTCGATCTGTCTTTTTACATCTTCTACTGTTGTGTGTAGCTCTAATGCCAGAAGCTTTTCTGTTCTGGCATGACCATCACTAAGTAGATCTAATAAATCTTTCATAAATAGCCCCTTCAAAAAAGGATCATTAGAACGGGATTTATATGTCTATACAAATCCCGCTCCATACAGCCAATTGTTTTAGAAGATCAGTAATCCAACATGATAAGCAACCGCAGCAAGAAGAAGCGCTGTAAATGTGTAGTAGAGAGCTATCTTGGCAGTCCACTTAACTGAATATGTCTCCTGGAATGTTGCTGCAAGAGCAACTACGCAAGGCATATTGAATGTCATGGCAAAGATAAATGCAAGAGCTTCTGCCTTAGATACATTAGCAAGAAGTATCTCATTAAGGTTAGATGCTGCACCAGCACCGCTCATAGCATCGTTAAAGGCTGTTGAAAGATTTCCTCCTGTAAAGAGTGCGCTGATAACTCCGATGGCACCTTCTTTACCAACAGCAGATGCAATGAAAGCGATAAAGAGCTGCCAACCAAGTCCAAATATCCTGGTCACAGGCTCGATTACTGTTCCGATGCGGTAAAGGATCGGCTGCGTTCCGGGAACAAATGTATAGCTAAGAAGCCAGAAGACGCCGCATACTAAAAGGACTACGCTACTTACACGCTTAAAGGTATCGCCTGTTCTTCCAAGTACGTAACGTAAAAGTGCGCCAAGTCTTGGCTTATGATATGGTGGAAGCTCCATGATCGTTCCATATCTGTCAGCTTTCTGAACGAGCTTTCTTCCAAAGATCTTAGCTGTAACCCACATGTGAAGGATCATTGTAAGGAGAATAGCTACGATCACAAGAACTGCCCAAGGTCCGAAGAACACTGCTGAAAGCATAGGGATAACAGCCCATGCCGCTCCACATGGAACTGCCCATGCAAGAGCGATCGTAAGAACCTTCTGTCCCCAGTTATCGATAACTCTGGCGCCTGCAGCTCCGCCCATAGTACATCCAAAGCTTACAAGGAAAGGCATCACTGACTTACCCTGAAGGCCAAGCTTACCCATGGTGTTATCAAATACATAGGAAATACGCGCCATTACACCTACTTCCTCAAGAAGTCCGAACACTAAAGTTACACCAAATACAAATCCAAGCATCTGCACAATGTAGCAGAAAGACTGAATTATAACAGTACATATTATCTGGATCAGGATCTCAGGTGCCCCTGCAGAAAGAAGTGCTGCTGCAACAGGTGCTTTAAGTGCCGCAATTCCCTGACCTATTCCCATAAATGGAAGAGCCGGAATAAATGAACCAATAAGTCCCAGAAGAACTGTAAGTATTACTGCCGGCTTACCCCATACTCTGCTGAGATAGATCTTATCAAGTTTACTTAAAGCAACATTTTCTTTTCTGGAAGTAACACTTCCTTCAAGTATTCCATCTATCCAGCTGAACTTGCTGCTTCCTGTAGCTATGGCACCCTGGCTGTTTTTGCAGATATTTTCTATATCCTTATATTTTTCAGGAGCAAGCTTTTCTTTGAGCATCGAAAGGACCTGCTTGTCTCCTTCCAAAGCCTTTACAGAAAGCCACATGGAAGTATACCCGTTTATCAGATCACCAGGGATCATTTCTTTTAACAGGCTATAGCCTTCAATCTTCTCGTACTCTTTTTCAAGAGCTTCTACATTTATCTTGGACTTTTCCTTTACAGCCCTCTCCATAACTTCATAGTAAGGTTCATATTTCTTACCTTCTGTAGCTGAGAAAAGAAGTACGGGAATGCCAAGCTTTTTCTCTATTTCTTTTACATTAATGGTCTTGCCCTGATCTGCTGCAACATCTGCCATGTTAAGAACAAGGAAACTAGGCACATCTATACCTGCATAATCCGCAGTCATGAAAAGGCTTCGCTGAAGCTGTGAACTGTCTGCAAGAATGCAGACTACGTCAGCCTTTCCTGAAGCAATATAATCTCTTGTGATAAGCTCCTCATCAGAATTCGCTGTAAGGCTGTAAGAACCGGGAAGGTCTGCTATCGCACACTCCATCCCCTTGTAAGAAAAACTTCCTTCTTTTTTCTCAACTGTCTTACCTGGCCAGTTACCAACGTGCTGATGAAGACCAGTCAGTGCATTAAAAAGAGTGGATTTACCGGAGTTAGGCTGACCTAAAAGAGCAATAGAAGCTGTACTCATACTGCTACCTCCGTAACTTCAATTCCCTTGCATTCTTTTCTGTTAAGTGCAATTAGAGTGTCTCGTGAATAGATCAACATCGGTCTGTTCTTGTCATTTCTGATCACCTTTACTGTGCATCCTGGTGTAAGACCTATTGATGTGATCCTGCTCATAAATCTTTCATCACCTGTAAGTTTGTCTACTACTGCATTACAATCTTTTTGTAATTCGCTTAAACTCATCTTCTCCTCCTTAAAAATTTAGTTAGACATCTCTAACTCTTTATGTTAGTATTAGCTAACAGGAGTATCAATATATTTAAATGATAATAATTATCTGGAAAGGTTTTAGATTTATTATGTCAAATATTATTATTGGAATTATTATTGTGTTGATCCTGGCTCTTGCAATCAAAGGATCCCTCAAGCATTTCAAAGGAGAAGGCGGATGCTGCGGTGGCGGCTCCAGCGTAAAAGTTCGCGACAAAAAGTTGGAAGGTCCTGTAATTGGAAAGATAACACTAAAAGTTGAAGGAATGCACTGTGAGAACTGCTCAAACAGAATAAAACGCACCATCAACAGTATTGACGGCGCGTCCTGTAAGGTCAGTCTTAGAAAAAAATGTGTAGAGATCAAATTTGATAAAGAAATAGACCGTGATGTATTCATCAATGCGATAGAAAGTCTTGATTATCATGTATTATCATAAGAATTACGACTTTAATCGTATTGGCATGTCATAAGAATCCTGATGAGTTCCGCGAACTTTCTTTTTCCTGAACAGTTATGTATTCATCAATTGCCGGCTTTGCTCCACTTGATCTGCCATATATTCTCGATTGTTTCCTGTTTAGTCTTTCTGATCAGGTAGCATCCTGCCACAAGAAGTGCCACCGAAATCACTATTATAAGCACATAGTACGAAATACCACCATTCCCGCCATCAGAAACAACAACACCCTCTTCATTGATGGTTGGATCCGTTACAAAATTGATAAAATCATATACAGCATGAGCAATCATTCCCGGGATTACTGAGCCGGTCCTTAGATATATTCCGGCGAGGACAAAACCGCCACAGGTTGCCATAAAGGCCTGTAGCAGCGTCATGACAGGATCTGCTCCCGCAATTATATTTGTCAAATGGAGTGGTCCGAAGATAACTGATGAGATAATAACTGCTGTCCATGCCCTGTTCTTAACCTTCAGATATCTCATTCCTATAGGAATAAGCATTGCTCTGAAAATAGTTTCCTCACTGATACCCGCCATTAGTGCTAGGCACACGAAAGAAACTGATGGTTTGAAAGCAAGTCCACTATATATAGCATTTATGATTATGCATCCGATAATAAGGATTGCCATCGCAGAGGATACCATTAGTATTTCTTTTACCGTGACATGAGCCTTAAACACGCCATCAAATTCAGGCGAAAACCACTTATTATAAATGATCAGAAGAACCAGGGACAGAGCGGAGACAATAAGCGCGCTTACTACTCCCTGTGGCTGGCCGCTCAATTGAGTTAATAAACCCAGAGGAACTGTCAGTATCATTGCGATTACAGCATTTTTTTCACATAATGAATGTTTCCTTACTTTTTTGTTTTCCATAACCAATTCTCCTTACCAAACGCTAATTCTATCTTCAGGAGCAAGATACATTCCGTCTCCTTCCTTAACGTCAAAGGCCTCATAAAACTCATCAAACTGCTGTACAACTACATTAACTCTCAGATAATACAGCGGGTGAGGGTTCTGGGTAAGTTGTGAATAGTCTGCTTCATAAGTGCAGATTTCTTTCCACATATTTGCGTAGCTTTCAAAAAACAGTTTGTAATTGAAATCTTCCTCCTTTGAAGCAAGGAGCAACATTGCCTTAAGCCCTGCTATATCCGCAACTGCCTCTCCCTGAACAATGCTGCCGTTTACTTTTTCATTTCCAAATGCGGTTATTCCGTTATAATAATCAATCAGCTTTTGTGCTTTTTTCTGAAATGCCGCGGTATCATCTTCGGTCCACCAATTATTATAGTTCCCGTCCTTATCAAACTGAGAACCACTTGGATCAAATGCATGACTAATCTCATGGGCAATAATAGTTCCAACTGAGGCATAAAGCTGCTCCTTTGACATATCTTCCCTGTAGAAATCACCATCAAGGATTCCAAGCAAAATATTTATTGAATTGTTTGTGGCATTGTAAAAAGCATTTGTTTTAAGTGTTGAGTTATCCCATAAATTTCTGTTTACTTCACCTCCGGTATTAGCAGCATTAAGCTTGTAATAGTAATCCTCCACAGCCATACTGGCTTCAAAATATGAAAGATTGTTAAGATCAAGATCGCTCAGGTCCTGATATTCTTTTGGCTCAATAACATTAATCCCGATGGCATCAAGCTTATCCATGGCATACTGCCTTGTTTCATCAGATAGCCATTCTTCATTTGAAAGCATCTCTCTGTAAATCGCACAAGTCTCTTTGCATATTTCCGTGATAGTATTCTTTGTTTCTGTGCAATCATACTTTTGTATATATATTTTTCCGATAGATTCAGGCAGGGACTGAAGTACACAGCGATATGCATATTGTTTATCAGCAAGTACACCTGCCACACCTTCTATTTTATTCGTCGCAGAAATGCTGGCATCAAAAGCCTGCTTGTCAAGATATTCCGCGCATTTAATAACTCCATGAACTATTAAGTATGCTTTGATATTCTCTGCATTTTCATCTGTATATAGCTCAGATATCTTTTTAATATTTTCCGGTAACATGCACCAAATTTTCTTTGTGCTGCCAAAGCCCCTTACTTTAATGAATTCTTCCATAGGAAAATTTGGTGTAAGACTATAAAGCTCTTCCGGATCATAGTAATTGAGTATCGTTTCATATATATCAGGTTGCTGAAGTTCAGCATTTGTTAAGATAGAATCTGCAAGTGCAGTTTCATATGCAATAGCATTATCATAAAGCGCATCAGCTTCTTCCCTGGAATACCCCATTCTTACATATATTTCTGAAAAAAGTTTCCTGTATTCCGTATCTGCTATTTCTCCTACTACACTTTTGTTTTTGTATTCAGCAGAATCATCTAAAATAAGGTCACCAAAATTAAGTGCCGTTACATACTTTGTAGAATCAATAAGATCAGCAGTGTTGACTATTTCAAAAATAGAAGGTAAAAATACAGACCTGTTGGGGTCGCAAAGATATTCTGAAATATCCCTGGTACCGGACAGGGCTTCAATCTCTTTCACAATGACTTCAAGAGGAGCAAGCGCTTCTTCATTCCTCTCATCCCAGTTAAGAAATCCCTGATATACAGCTCTGACCAATTCAGCATCGTGCCCTGTCAGAGTGTCATCATCCAAAGCTGCAATGGCTTTTTCCTCTACAATTTCGCCTATTTTCGTAAAAGAACTATATCTGCTGTATCCTTCAGGAATATCATGGCTAATTATCCAGTCATAATTAATTGCCACGTTAAAATCATCTTTTTCAGATAGCTTTCCGGTATTTATTACATTATCCTTAAGATTGGAATCTATCCATGGGTCACCGCCATTTATAACATATGCTCCGCCATCCGATTCTTCGGCTGTTTCTTCGGATGTTTCTTGCACAGTTTCTTCAACTGGTAACTCATCACCTTCTTCAGTATAAGGCTCATCTGATGTGCTTACATCTGCAGCAGAATCATCCTGCGATTTTTCATCAGAAATGGTGTCCGGAGTTTTTTCCCCACAGCCTGCAAGAAACATACTTCCAATCAGCAATATAACCAATATCTTCTTTGCCATCATAATCTCTCCTTACCATTCTCGTCTGATCTTTTCAAAATCAATAGTCTTACCGACTTTCTTCCACACAATAAACGTCAGAACTGCATTTATTGCAGCAATTATAAAGTATGTGATAAGGATTCTCGCGCCATCTTCACCGGTATTAATATACGATGAACCCGAATCTCCAACCGGAACAAACAGGCCTTCTGTATAACCTGCAAAAAAATCA
>JAEEGH010019235.1_pt1 | contig 14340 bp, 13 predicted proteins | sample 9134181 | NCBI WGS metagenome assembly JAEEGH01 (sample SAMN16246544, study PRJNA631951) | gut metagenome | biome: gut microbiome; feature: rumen; material: DP-attached | host: Bos | place: Iran: Karaj | collected 2018-10 | reverse complement strand
CAACAAGAGACTCTCGATACCTGAAGGATGCCTTGCCACAGACGGCGTGCTGGACCTGTGCCTCAATGTTGTGGATGGACTTGTGGTTTATCCCAAGGTCATCGAGAAACACATGATGGCAGAACTGCCCTTCATGGCCACGGAGAACATCATGATGGATGCAGTCAAGGCAGGCGGAGACAGGCAGGAACTTCACGAGAAGATCAGAGAGCTTTCAATGGAAGCAGGCAGAAATGTAAAGGTTGAGGGAGGAGATAACAACCTCCTTGAGCTCATAGCAGCTGATCCGGCTTTCCACTTAAGCCTTGAAGACCTGAAGGCATCAATGGATCCTTCTAAATATGTAGGATGCAGCGCCCACCAGGTTGATAAGTTTATAAGTGAAGTGGTAAATCCTATACTTGAAGCCAACAAAGACATTTTGGGCGTGACCGCAGAGATCAATGTGTAAGATACAGGAGAAAGTGTATGAAAATAAGTGAGATCTTTAAGAATAAGGAGGTGACTCTCTCCTTTGAAGTATTCCCGCCCAAGACCGATGCGGGATATGAAGCCGTAGAGAAGGCTGCTGCTGAGATAGCGGCACTGAAACCCGATTTTATGAGCGTCACCTACGGAGCAGGGGGAGGAACCAGCAAGAATACAGCCAACATCGCAGCAGACCTTCAGAACAGGTACAACGTCAGTGTCCTGGCGCACCTCACCTGTGCTTCTTCCACAAAAGACACGGTGAAGTCCATGATTGCTGAATATAAGGAAAAGGGTATCGAGAACATCATGGCCCTTCGGGGAGATATCCCTAAAGAGGGAAGGACGTGTTTTGACTACAACCATGCCACTGACCTGATATATGATATAAAGTCCATGGATGACAGCTTCTGCATCGGAGGAGCCTGCTATCCTGAAGGACATGTTGAGTGTGAGAGGCAGTCCGAGGACATCATCCATCTGAAGGAAAAGGTGGATGCCGGATGCGACTTCCTTACCACCCAGATGTTTTTTGACAATTCCATTCTCTATCAGTTCCTCTACAGGATAAGGGAGAAGGGGATCGAGGTTCCGGTGGTACCCGGTATCATGCCGATAACCAACAAAAAGCAGGTGGCCAGGAGCGTTGAGCTCTCAGGCTCCAGCGTCCCCCAGAAGATGAAGATAATGGTGGACAGATTTGCAGATGACCCGGATAAACTCAAGGAAGCGGGGATCATCTATGCCAGTGACCAGATCATAGACCTTATATCCCACGGCGTCAGCCATATCCACGTATATTCAATGAACAAGCCGGATATAGCTGCGGGCATAATGAGGAACCTGGCCACAATCATTAAGTAGAGGTAAAAATACAATGGACGTTAACAAGAACAACAATCAGGGCCCACAGGCCGCCATATCAGAGGAGGATTTCCACTACTCCCAGGATGTCATAAGAAAGCTGTCGGAGTACTTCGATGCCAAGGTGGTGGGGCAGCAGAGACTGAAATTCTCGCTGATCAGCGCTATCCTGGCTGACGGACATATCCTCATAGAGTCAGTACCGGGTCTTGCCAAGACCACGGCAGCCAAGGCCATATCCGACGCAGTGGACGGCAAGTTTGCCAGGATCCAGTGCACACCGGATCTCTTACCCGGTGATATCATAGGAACCCAGATATACAACCAGGCAACCGGCAAGTTTGAGAATATCCTGGGCCCTGTATTTGCCAACTTTGTCCTTCTGGATGAGGTTAACAGATCAAGTGCCAAGACCCAGTCCGCCATGCTGGAGGCCATGCAGGAGAAGCAGGTTACCATCGGCGGCAAGAGCTATCACATGCCTGAGGATATCTTTATAGTAATCGCAACCCAGAACCCCATCGAGCAGGAGGGAACCTATCCGCTCTCAGAGGCTCAGACTGACAGATTCATGATAAAAGAGGTAATCACCTACCCCACAGCCGGTGAGGAAGTTGAGATCTTAAGCCGCATGGAGACAGGAGCAATCTCAAGAGTTGATCCGCCTGTCCTGGCCATCAAGGATGTGGACAGGGTTCAGGATATAGTTGACCAGGTTTACATGGATGAGGCCATCAAGTGGTACATCTCCAGTATCGTTGTGGCTTCCAGGCGCACAGCCCAGATCCAGAACCTGGATATCCTTAAGTACGTCCGCATCGGGGCCAGCCCCAGGGCATCAATTGCATTCCTTAAGATGTCCAAGGCAGCAGCTCTTTTGCAGGGAAGGACATATGTGACTCCCGAGGATGTCAAGCAGGTGAGCCATCAGGTCCTTCGCCACAGGATCGGCCTGAACTATTCCGCAGTTGCTGACAATGTACCTGTGGAAGCTGTCATTGATGCAATAGTAAACTCAGTAAAGGCGCCATAATGAAGCTGGATTACGAGTATCTGTCCAGGATAAGGCGGGCAGTAGCTCTTTATACAAGAAGAAAGACCTCAAATATCTTAGACGGCGATTTCCACTCTGTCCACAGGGGCAGGAGCATGGAATTTGACGACCTGAAGGAATATGCCTACGGCGATGATGTCCACGATATCGACTGGAAGTCCTCATCCCGCATGGGCACTATTCTTGTGCGCAGATATATGACCGACAGAAGGCACAACGTGATGTTTATCTGCGACAGGGGCAGAAAGATGCAGGGTGACACCACAAGGGGCGAGGGCAAAGACAAGGTGGCAGCCATGGCCTTTGGGACCATTGCGTATCTGGTGGGGAGAAACGGCGCGGATGTGGCCATTGCCTATCCCAATGAGCGAAGCGCATCTGTCAGTCTTTTCAAGTCAGGCTCAGACCACTTGGAGCGCCTGATATACGACTACGAGATGAGGTCCACGGTGGATTCGCCTTACCCGTTTATCAACACGATAAAAGAGGTTCTGGATACGGTGCGCAGGAGGATGATCATTTTTGTCATCACCGATATCGAGGGGCTCTCACAGATGGACGAAGGTCTTGTCAGGAGCGTCACCAGAGAGCACGACCTTTTTGTGATAAACATAGACGACGCCTACCTCACCGGAGACAGCGTCTTTGACAACGAGAGGAGCAGATACGAGAGGTTCTTTTTGTCCCACAGCAGGGCCCTCCACAGGGAGGAAGTCCGGATGAGGCAGGAGATCATCGAAGGCGCCTCAGAGATCTTTAAGAGAAACAGGGCTGTCATGTGCACCATAGCATCGGAGGCGCAGATCATAGACAGCACGATAGAACTTTTTGAAAGGTACAGAAATGGTTACTTCGGTTAAACTGCAAAATCCATTTGAATACAGCTGGTGGGTTTACCTGGTTTTCGGAATACTGCTTGGAATCGCGCTCATACTGCTGATCTACGGCTTTGTTAAGGCGGCGCCATTTCTGAAAAAAGAAAAAAAGATTCCTTCGGTTGCAAGAAAAGTTGCAATGACACCGGGACTTTTACTTGCCCTGAAGAACCAGTATGTGACAAGAGTCCAGGCAATAATCGACGGCCACTCCAAGGGACTTGTCAGCAAAAGGGAAGGCTACCAGCAGCTAAGCTATGTCATAAGGAGCTTTGTCCATGAGGTGACGGGAATAAACGTGGAGAATTACACCATCAGGGAAGTGAAGGCCATGGGCATAAGAAAGCTGGACATACTGATGGAAGAATACTATGTGCCGGAGTTTGCAGAGGATGAGAAGGCCAGGGAAAAAGACCTGGTACAGTCCTGCAATAACGCAATGGGAGTGATAAGATCATGGAGCTGATGTACAAAGAGGTGGTTTATGTCGGAGGAGGCGCGCTTGCGGCAGCTCTTTTGATTCTGGTCCTGGTTTACAGGAAAAGCAAATATCAGTTTCTCACCGGAACAAAAGCAGCTAATACATCCAGGATAAGGTCATCAAAACTCTACAAAACCCTGACAGTCAGGTATCTTGCCCTGTCGGTGGTGATGATCATATCCCTGATAGGAGGCATAGGCTCAGCCATCGTGCTGGCGGCCAGGCCTTACAAGACCGACGACGTGGTCAGCGGAGTCAGGAAAAGAGATATCATCCTCTGTCTGGATGTATCCTACTCCCTCTATGACCTCAACTCGGAGCTTACTGATTATCTTAAGGGCGTCGTGGCAGGCCTTGAGGGTGACAGATTCGGAGTCAGCATCTTCAACACCTCCTCGGTGACCTACGTGCCTTTGACAGATGACTACGACTATATAATTGACAGACTAGATGACCTGAATGAGTACTTCGCCATGCAGAAGGAGTATTTTGAGAATTACTACACAGTCTATGACGACGAGAGGCTCATTCCGGACAATATGATCGACAGATACAGGGAGCTGACTGACAAGCTGGATTACTTCGAGGCCGGAACCCTCTACGATAACTGGTACAGGGGATCCTCCCTCATCGGAGAAGGCCTTGGAACGGCGCTTTATTCTTTTCCCTATCTGAATGATTCAGACAGGACCAGGGTCATCATCATGTCCACAGACAACGAACTCAATGTCTTCGGAAAAGAGATAATAAACCTCCAGGAGGCCTCTGAGTACTGCAGGAAGAACAAGGTGACGGTGTTCGGGATCTTCCCCTCGGAGGAGAAGTTCTACGAGCCTGAGACCTACAATTATGCCTCATGCCTTAACGGCTTTAAGTCCGCGGTGGAGACCACCGGAGGCAAGTTCTACATAAGGACCAGATCCCAGTCTGTGTCCGAGATCGTCAAGGATATCCAAAAACAGGAGGCCATGCTGGTGAAGGTGGTAATGACCAGACAGACCATGGACCTTCCGGAGATACCCTTTATTATTCTGATTATATGCCTTGCACTTGGATGCACGGCAGGATTGGTATTGCAGAAATGACTTTCAGACCTATTTTTTCAATCGGAATACTGCTGGCGGTGTTTGGTGTGTTTTTTGCCATGACAGCTTTTCTTGTCATAAGGAACAGATCCAACACTGCAGACAAATTTTTCACGCTGATGCGACTTACCATCATCTATATTCTGGCGCTGATGATAGGCCTTCGGCCTGTTATGGTAGAGACCAAGTATGAGTTTGCCACCAAGAATCTGGATGTCCTGTTTGTGGTGGACAATACCATAAGCATGTGGGCCCAGGATTACCACGGCAAGAAGGAGAGGATGAAGGGTGTTGCCGCTGATGCGTCAATTATTATCGACGAGCTGGCAGGCAGCAACTTTGGCCTGGTGACTTTTGACGACACCTCTCATGTGCTGTCCCCCTTTACACAGGATATGCAGCACATCAAGGACCTCTTTGACACCTTCAAATCACCGGACAGCTACTACGCCAGGGGAAGCGACCTGTCCAAGCCCTATCAGGACATCGAGGCGCTGCTGCTTTCTTCCAGCAGAAAAGAGAACCGTAAGACAATTGTCTTTTACATGAGTGACGGTGAGATAACTAATGGAAAAGAGCTTCGGGACTACTCGGAGCTTGCCCAGTATATCGATGCCGGTGCAGTTCTGGGATACGGGTCCGAGGCAGGCGGCAGGATGAGTGATACCTATGGGTACGACTATGTCTACGATTATAACGAGCATCAGGACGCCATTTCCAGGATAGATGAGGCCAATCTGCAGAAGATCGCCGAAGACCTGGGGCTTACCTATATGAACATGAACAGCGGAAATATGGCTCTTCGCGGCGCTGTTGATGTCATAAAGGAGAGCAGCAAGACCGTCATCGAGACAGGAGAGGGAGCAGAGATCCAGACAGACATTTACTATTTCTTTGCGATCCCGCTGGCGCTGATGCTGCTCGTTGAGCTTGTCTATATCGTAAGAAGAGGGAGGATATGATCATGAAAAAGATTCCTCTGAGACTGTATTTTATGATAGTTATGGGAGTGCTGGTACTGGCTCTTTCCCTGATGCTGCTGTATCGACTCCTGGTGAACCACAGTTTCGTCAGCAAATATAATAATGGCGAGATTGATGTTGCCGGGGAGGAGAGGCTCTTAAATTTCAATTTCCCTGAGAGCTATGTTCCTTATTACAATCTGGGAAATGCCGCTTACAAAAACGGCGATTATAACTCAGCAATTTCCTATTACAATGAGGCCCTGAACATGCACCCTGCAGAGGGGGCGGACTGCCAGATAAGGATCAATCTTGCTCTTTCTCTGTGCAACACCATCAACTTCTACAGGCTGGATACACAGGAAAAGATAGATACAGCTCTTTTCATCCTCTACAAGGCCAGGGACGTTCTGACGGAGAACGGCTGTGCTTCTGAAGAGGGGCATGACGGCCACAACGAGGATGCCCAGCAGCTTAAGGAGGACATCGACAGGATGATCGAGATGCTGGAGAACCCGGACCAGGGCGGCAGCAGTGACGACCAGCAGCAGGATGACAGCAGCAACAGTGACGGCGGATCCTCCGGAAAAGACAAGACGCCCTCCGACAAGGAGAAGAAGATCCAGGGAGAGCTTGAGGGCAACAAGAAGGATGCCCTTGAGGACAGGAAGGAGACCCAGGGGAACCTTGAGAAGTGGTCCGACCACGTGGGAGGTGACGGCGACGAGGACGGCTCCGGCGATGGCGACGGCTCCGGCGGACAGAGCACAAATCCGTGGTAACTCTATCTTATATTGAAAGGACATAATATGAGAGTTCTGATCACAGGATCAAGCCGGGGGATAGGACTGGCTTGCGCAAAAAAGTACATAGAGATGGGGCATGAAGTGGTTGGATTTGATGTCGCAAAGGCCGGTTTTAGCTCGCCGTTATATACTCACATGAAGGTAGATATTACCGGAGAACTTCCTGATATTGACGGAGTTGAGGTACTGATCAATAATGCCGGGATCCAGGAGGGGGAAGGCGTTATCGATACCAACCTTAAGGCGACAATTGCGGTTACTGAGAAGTATGCCTTTCAGGAGAAAATTCATTCGGTGCTTTTTATGGCATCTTCCAGCGCGTCAAACGGCGCTGAGTTCCCTGAGTATGCGGCCAGTAAAGGCGGAATGGTCACTTATATGAAAAACACCGCACTTCGTCTTGCGAAGTACGGTGCAACCTCTAACAGTATCTCTGCTGGCGGAGTCTACACTCCGTTAAATGCTCATATCATGGCTGACCCGGATCTTATGAAGCAGTGTCATGATGAGACGTTGCTGGGGAAATGGGCTGATCCGGAGGAGATAGCTGAGCTTTCTTATTACCTGACCAATGTCAATAAGAGTATGACGGGTCAGGATATTCTCATTGATAACGGTGAACAGCTTAAATCAAACTTTATCTGGTGATGCCTTTTTTATCTGAGTAGAACCGTTGCTGAAGTCCATCAGGTCTTTTGGCAGTCTCTTCAAGCTTGCAAGTACCAGAACAATTGCAATCAGCTTGTCGATGTAGTCTGTGACAGCCTGGGTTACAAAAGCGCCGCCAAAGAGCTTCAGGGCAGTGGTTGAGAGAACCTGAACGATAAATGTGGTAACGGCTGCTGATGTGATACCTCCGAAGAGGAAGGTCTCAATGCAGGCTGAAACTGCAGAAGCGGGAAGGGTTACAACAAGGCACTTCCAGAGAACATTTGGAAAAGAGTTGTTTTTGTTATGGAATAAAAGACCTGCGATCACGCCCATGATCACTCCGCTGATGGAGAAGTAGATCGCGTAAACATCGCCAAGAGCGCCGTTTATCAGGCCGCCGACAAGGGCTGTAAATCCGCCGGCCAGGGGGCCAAGGGCGATGGCTGAGAGCATGGTTCCGATGCTGTCAAGGAATATCGGAAGGTGAAGGAAGAGAGCAATCTTGCTTCCTACGATGTTTATGGCTACTGCCAGGGCTATCATTATCATTTTCTTTGTGTCGATCTTCATTTTTCTTATTACCTCTTTTGTTTCTTCTTAATATTATTTCATTAGTTCATTTATTATCACCGGCTGAAACGTTGGTGAATGCTTCACTGAGCAGAATCCGCCAGGGCTGACGGTGAAGGCTGGTCTGATCAGGTTCTATAGGGGTGACGATGTTTGCTGCTTTGTTGCAGGCGGGTTTGATCAGGATATTCCCAGGATCCTGGAAAGAAACATGTCCCAGAACATGACGGTGTTTACTTCTGTATACACCAGTGCATTGCTTTCCTTCCTATAAAAACCCATGGAATCTACCACGGTCTGCCCACGGCTTATGCCATCTGTCTCAACATCGGTGAAGGCTTCGAAGCCCCTTAGTATATCGGGGTTAATGAATACAGCCACAGCCAGAGGATCGTTGATGACGCAGCCCCTTATGTGCTCCCACTCCCAATGGAACTTGAAGTAAAAATTTGTGATCTTCTCAACAAAGTCTCCGACTCTGGGATTTTCTTTTTTCATATCGGCCAGGATATCAGGAGTAAGTACAATCTTCCTTGTTACGTCAAGACCCACCATCTCAATCTTTCTGTGGTGATCATAAAGGGTGTTAAAGACAAGCTTTGCACTCTCGGGATCTTCCCAGTAATTGTATTCAGCGACGGGAGAGCAGTTGCCGTGGCTTCTGAAGTTGCCGCCCATGGAGACGAGTCTTTTAATGGAAAGAAATGCATCAATGTCTTCTTCGATGAGCTGCGCCAGGTTTGTGAGAGGCCCAAGTGCTATTACTGAGACATCTCCGGATTTCAGAGCTTCTCGCATAAATGTTGTTGCTGATTTCTCGGGGACAGCCTGTCCCTCCACCTCGGGTAAAAAGCTCTCTCCAAGGCCGTCCTCGCCGTGAGTGTCCAGGGCGTTTACAAAATCTTTTACTCTGGGACCTTTTGCTCCCGCATAGACCGGAACGTCCAGTCTTCCGAGGAAGTTTAGTATTCTCTTGGCATTTTTGAATCCCAGTTCAGTCGGCGAATTTCCGGCTACAATGGTTATTCCCAGAACTTCAAGCTCGGGGCTCTGAAGTGCCAGCATTATGGCAAGGGAATCATCGATGCCGGGATCACAATCTATTATTACTCTTTCCATTTCTTTTCCCTGATTAAAACAAAATGTCGCTATGTGACTCTGCATTGGAATGTGCGCACAGACAAAGCGGGCAAAATAAAAAGCTCTGCAGACGCAGAGCCACAAAAGGACATAAATATCCCTTGTAGTCCCGGTTTTGTTTAGCGACAGGAAGGTACAAATGAACTGTCGTTTTGCTGCAAAAACTGATTATACAGTTTATCGCAGGAAGAGTCAATGGGGAGGCGAACATGATCACAGCGTGGGGTATTACCTGTGTGGAGGAAACGCATCTGACAAAACGATGAAATTCCAAACGGAATGTGATAAACTTAAAAACGAGTGGTAGGGGATGCTGTTGATAAAAAAGCGTCCCATCTATATAATGAAAAGAATGGCCTGCAAAGCGGTTTTTCCCGCTGATACAGGTGAACATACGAAAGAGAGGCCATCTGTAGTGTTAAATAGTAAAAAGGATGTTTTGGCCAGCATGTTTCTGCCGGCCGCCATTGTCATGATTTTTACCCAGGTCACCGGTGTTGTTGCAAACATCATCGACGGCATCATCACCAGCCGCTTCCTGGGCTCGGACGCCTATTCTGCGGTTGCTCTGCTGGGGCCGCTGGTCAATATCATTCTCCTGCTGGCCAGCTTCATTTCCATCGGAGGCCAGATTGTCTGCTCCCACAAGGTGGGAACCGGAGAACGGGATGAGGCAAACGCGGTCTTTTCCTTCTCTGTCTTTTTTGGTATTTTCATCGCTGTGCTGTTTGTCCTGTTCAGCATCTTCTGTCCGGACATCCTGTTTCGCATCTGCGGCGTGTCTGTCACAAAACGACCGGATCTGTACAATCACATGCTGCACTACCTGCACGGCTACCTCATCGGTATCCCGGCTGTGATCCTGGTGCAGGTGCTCAGCCCGTTTCTGGTAATGGACAACGGAAAGAAGATCGTCTCCCTCTCCGCCACGATACTCTGTGTCTCGGACATCCTGGGAGACTTTGCAAACGCCCTGTTATTCCACGGCGGCATCTTCGGCATGGGTCTGGCCACCTCCGTTTCCATGTGGCTGCAGCTTGGTGTTCTGATGGTCCATTTCGTTCGCAAATCCGGATACTTCCGATTCTCTGTCAAGGCACTCACGGTTGCTCATCTCAAGTCTATTGTTCAGAACGGCTCGCTCTCTTTTGTTAAGAAGCTGGCCATTATTCTGAGGGACATTGCCACTAACCGCATCAATCTGCTTATCGCTGTGAGCACAGCGGCGGTGGCCGCAAAGGGGATGCAGAGCGACCTGAATATGCTCATGTTCTGTATCAGCATTGGGATTGGCCGGACGCTGCTGACCATTTCATCCATGTACTACGGCGCCACTGACCGAAACGGCCTGAAGCGGGCTTTTTCCTATGCGATGAAGCTTGTTGTCGCCATTACACTGGTGGTGGGGGCAATCCTGTTCTTTGCCGCCCCTCTGCTCGCACGGATTTATACCAACGACCCGGAGGTTCTCGAACTGTCTGTGTTCAGTATCCGCTGCATGGCTCTGGGGCTTGTGTTGGACGGCATCAGTGAGGTATATCAGGATTACCTCCAGGGCGTCCAGAACCGGAAGATGGTGAACATTCTCTGCTTCGCAGAGCGGTTTTTCATACCGGTGGGGACGGCTTTCCTGCTGGGTATGCTGTTTGGCACGAAGGGCATTATGGCTGCCGTTGCCGTTGGCAAGGCAATTCTGTTCCTGCTCATGTTTACCTACCTGTGTGTTCGCTGCAAGGGAATTCCGAAAAAGGCGGAGGATTTCATGCTTCTGCCGGAGGACTTTGGCGGTAGCGAGGAGGACAATCTGACAGCACAGATTCGCACCATGGACGATGTCGTCCGGGCGAGCGAGCTCTCGTCAGAATTCTGTCTCAGGCATCAGATAAGTAAGCGGAATTCGTTACTGATGGCCCTGTTTGTGGAAGAAATGGCGGGCAATATCGTCAGGCACGGCAATCCCCGCAGCGGGAGCAGCCTGTGTGTGGACTTTCGTCTTTTCATCAACGATGGGAAGGTCTGCATGAGCCTGCGGGATTATTGCGATGCATTTGATCCCATGCAATACTATGAAATCAACAGCAGTGAGGATACTGTCAGCAGTCTCGGCATCCGCATGGTGATGAAGCTGGCAAAGGATATTCGCTACATCAACACATTCAACAGCAACTGTTTGTTCATAAATTTGGAGGTGTAAATATGCGCACGCAGAAAGAGCAGAATAATTTGATAGTTTTTTTGGAGGGTAAAATTGACTCCACCAATTCCCCGCAGGTTCGCGAGGAGTTGGATGAGATTGTGGCGGCAAATCCGGGCATGGAGCCGGTTCTTGATGCGGAAGGACTGTCTTACATCTCCAGTGCGGGGCTTCGGGTGCTCCTTCAGCTCACCAAGTCTCTGGGAAAGCAGATTACAATGCGGAACGTAACCCCTGAGGTGTATGAGATTATGGACATCACGGGCTTTACAGACATTTTGAATGTCCGGAAAAAGCTGCGGGAGCTGAGTGTGGAGGATTGTGAAATCATTGGTCGCGGCGCCATCGGCACGGTGTACCGTATCGACGATGACACCATTGTCAAGGTTTACGAGATTCCCGACTGTCTGCCGATGATTGAAAACGAGCAGAAGCGCGCAAAACAGGCATTTCTGTATGGCATACCCACGGCGATTTCATATGACGTGGTGAAGGTGGGGGACAAGTACGGCTCTGTGTTTGAGATGCTGAAGGCGTCAACCTACAATGATCTGCTTGTGGAGCATCCGGAGAAAACGGAGGAGATTGTCCGCCAGTATGCCCTATTTATCCGTAAGCTGCACACGATTGAGGTGGAAAGTGGTGAGCTGCCGGAGGCAAAGGAGCAGTTTCTTGGTTATCTGGACGAGCTGAGCAGCATCCTTCCGAAGGGGCTTCGGGAGCGGCTGAGTGCCTTGTTTGCGGCTATGCCGGAGAATCTGCACGTCATCCACGGTGACATCCAGATGAAAAATGTCATGCTCAGTGCAGGTGAACCAATGCTGATTGATATGGACACCCTCAGTGTGGGCGACCCTGTTTTTGACCTGATGGGGCTTTATCTGGCCTATATACAGTTCAATGAGGATGAGCCAACAAACACGCAGTACTTTCTTGGCCTGTCTGAGGAACGCTGTACTGCCATCTGGAGGGAAATTCTTAAAACCTATTTTGATGGCGCTGACACGGCTGCTCTTGAGACGGCGGAAAAAAAGATCATCGCAGTGTCTTCAGTGCGTTTTCTCTACCTGATTGCCGTATTGGGAATCGGAAAGCCGGAGCTGAAGCAGATTCGTGTCGACCACACGGTATTGCGCCTGAACGAGCTGGCGAAAGAACTGGATTCCCTGACACTGACTGAGAGATAAGGAGCAATCATGTACGATTTTTTATTGGAAAAGAGACTGAAGGAAGAAGCGCCTGACCTGCACCGGCGTATAATGGAGAGCGCTGTGGTGCTGCATGGCATGCTGGAGTCCTTCCTTACCTGGTTTCCCGACTTCACAGACCACTCTGCCCTGCACAGCATGGACGTGCTGAATTTTTGCAATCAACTGCTGGGAGAGCAGGTACATGCACTGACGATACCGGAATGCTATGCCCTGGTAATGTCCTGCTACCTCCACGATGTTGGCATGGGGATTCCCAGGGACAGCTTTGAAGCATTCACCCAGAAGTTGGATATGGAGGCATACCGGAAAAAGTACCCCGATGCCAAACCGGTAAAAGTCATCCGCGACTTTCACAACGAGCTGAGTGGTCAGTTTATTCTGAAATATTCAGATCTGTTTGATATTCCCTCCGAGGATCTGCTGTTTGCCATCGTTCAGATTTCCCGGGGACACAGGAAAACCGACCTGTTCGACGAGACGGAGTATCCCGACATTCAGACACCGGATGGAGTCATCCGGACCGCATACCTTGCCGCAGTGCTGCGCCTGGCGGACGAGATTGATGTGGGTGCGGACCGCAATCCGGAGCTGCTTTTTGACACGTCCACGCTGACAAAACAGGTGGACATCGATGCATTCGGCACCCACGAGTCCATTCGTATGGTTGAGGTGACGGAGAATGCGATTGTGCTGCATGTAAAGCCCAAGGAGCCCCGATTTAAAGCGCTGATTGAAGAGCTTGCCGGGAAAATACAGGAGACGCTGGATTACTGCCGCAATGTGGCTAAGGAGCGCTCCGACTTGCGAATTTCGCCGGAGCGGGTGGAGATTGTGAAGATTGAGTAAATCACTGGCGTGAGTGAAGGATCGTGTACTGTATACGTATACGCAAGAAATGGTCTTTCAAAGAAAGTCAAAGTAACAGTAACCAAGTAAAAATGCAGAGATATAATGAGCAGGGCAATCGTCCCTGCTCATTATACTAAGAGACATATTTTTGTCTTAATCTGATTTAGCCGATGCCAACGTGAAGTTAATTCAGTTCGAGCGGATACTGTATTCAAGTTGGGCGTTTTGATCCGAGGCCCGCAAAAAACCGCCCATGGGTTCCCGCCTCGGATCAATTCTGCGGAAAAAGCACCGCAGAACCACTTACATGTGAAAAAATCACCTAAGGAAAAGGGAATAATAATCGTTTGGCAGTTACCGCCCGATGTCAATAGCATGGTAAAGTTTACTGTTGAAAATGCATTATTCAAGTTATGACAGTAGCCATCTAAAATTACTACTAGTGCATTTGGCAGATCATGGTTCTGACAGTAATAAAAGTGATGAGTGTTATGCGAATTGACTTTCTATTCTATCGGAAGATCCTATATTGTCAGATACGAATATAGAAACATGCAAAATATCAGACTATTCTAATGGAGATTATTTGCACTAAGCCATAATTGTGCCTTGATCCTACTTTTGAATACTCATTTTGGAAATTTCAACAGTAGGAAAAATAATTGGCTACTTGTGAATACTCGATTCACTATTTTCAACAGTAAAATATATTCGGAATATCGTTATTTTGTCTTCGGATAGCGCAGGCTGGTACTGAATCCTAACTATAGTGATCAATTAATTGGAGTAACTTGAATAATTTCAGGCAACATCAATCTAACTTTTCCAAGAACTCTGGAATATAATAAGTAGTGCATGTATCCGATAACAAATTAACTATATTACGAATGTAATTTACCAACATTTATACAAAAGATTGATTTTAGGGGTAAGGCAATTTGGGGATTACCACTGAAATCTGTTTTTCATGGATTTGGCGGAAATAGTGAGCTACTATTGTTCTTTAAAATGAACCCCAGAGGGTGGACACGACGAAAACCTATTTAGGCTGTATTTTAAAAATGAATCAATATCGTGGACACCGGTTAAGAGGTATTTCTTTTTGGAAAGCTTCTGCATTTCCTGAGTGC
>JAEEGH010019230.1_pt1 | contig 14341 bp, 9 predicted proteins | sample 9134181 | NCBI WGS metagenome assembly JAEEGH01 (sample SAMN16246544, study PRJNA631951) | gut metagenome | biome: gut microbiome; feature: rumen; material: DP-attached | host: Bos | place: Iran: Karaj | collected 2018-10 | reverse complement strand
TAACGCCATTGAGCGGTTTTGGGTGGAATAGATGAAGCCAACCTTGCAGCATGGGCATGAATCCCAACGCCATGAGCAGGATGAACAATACAAGGTCATATTTCGGCTTCTTTCCCATTTAGTCCTGTTGTTGTTTTTGTTTGTCCATCTCGATGGCGTAGATGGCGTTCAGGCGGAGCATCTCGTCTAGACCAATGCCGCGCTCAATGGCTTGCTGTTTGACGCTTTCTAACCATTCGGGCACACTCTTGATGCGCTCGATGGTCTCTTCAATCATTTTTTGTCTGCGTTTGCCGTCGCGGTCAACAAAAGCCTCGTTGGCGGTCTCGCAGAAGCCGAACATGTAGTCGTAGGCATAGACGGAAGTGGTGACGACCATCACAAGGTCGACCTCATCAATCACATTGTAGGCTTCAAGGTATTCGCTCACCTTGCCCAAAAACTCGATGTCCTTGGTGATGACTTCATCATCGTATTTCCAATATTCGCAGCGGTCGAAGGCATCGGCAAAAGCGGATTCGTGCAACTGGATGAAATAGCTGTCGGCAATCACGAGGAGGTTGGGCTTGCGCAAAGTGGTGTCGCTGAGCGCCATAATGGGTTGGGGTACGGCTGGCTTGCGTATCGGCAGCAGCAGATTCATCAGGCCTTCGATCTCGCCGTCCTGTTTCGAATATTTGGTGGTCAAGTTTTCGTCGACGCAAACGATGTGCGGCATTTCCTGTCCAATGAGACAACCGATTTTCGACAGAATCGAATCGGCCACAAAGGGGATAGTGCTTTCGGCCCAGTGGGTGCCGTAACGAGTGTACAAAGGATACTCTGTCTTGCCTTTGAGCGACTTGAAGTAACTCAGGAAGTCGATATGCGGGATGCCGTTTTCTTTGAAGAGTTGGGTGTAGTAGTCCTGAACGCAGAAGGGCATGATGGAGTCCTGGTATTCTTGTGGCATGTATTCGGGATAGACCCAGGTTTTGGAAGGAGCTTCCACGAAGAGGAAAGCCGTGTTGTGTTGCTTCAGGCTGTCGATGAGCACCAAAGTCTTTTCGATGTCTTTTTGGGCCTTCGTTTTGAAGTATTCCTCCGAGCCATAGCAGTCTTTCAGTGTTTTGCCCTTGATTTCGTCAAGATAGATTTGGAGGTACATCTCTTTGTTGAGTCCAGGGACGAGGGTGTTGTTGGTCGGTTTGCTGAAAAGCGAGAACAGGCACTGGTTGTAAATTCTTATGCAAGGCTCGCGGAAGCCGCTGTTGCGTTTGGCGTGGTCGGTCAGGTAGTTTTGGAAGGTGCCGTCGTAGTAGGTCTTGAACGACAACTTCACGGGTTGCTCGTTGGGGACATAGCCAGCCAAAGGTTTCATCTTAATGATATGGGTAAAGCCTTGAAGCAAGATGGCAGTAAATGCCACAAAGATGATAACGAACTGTATGAGGAAGTGCGGTTTCTTGTTCATGGCTCAGAATCTAAAGTAAATGAAGGGGTTGAAATCGGAAACGCACAACGAACCAGCTGAGAGGATGAACAAGACCAAGGTGATGGCGAACATGGTCCACGAGAGCGGTTTGGAGTAACTGTCGGCGAAGATGCAATCTTGAAGCTTTTGTCCGAATGGGACAAGAGTGAGGAAGGAGAACACGACGGCAAGGACAAAGACGCACCAGAATTGTGCGTCGCCTGCCACCGTCAAGCCGCCTTTGAAAGCGAACAGCGCTTGATAGAACGCGCCTGCATCGGCTGCCGTGTCGACGCGGAAGAGCACCCAACCCATGGCCACAAGGAAGAAGGTGATGACGACGGAGGGTAGCATGCCTATCTTCTTTAATGCGTTTTTGAGGAAGAGTTTGTCGGCGCAGATGAACAAGCCGTGGAAAGCGCCCCAAAGGACGAAGTTCCACGAGGCTCCATGCCACAGACCCGAGAGCAGGAAACAGAGCCACAGGTTGAAATACATGCGTCCCTTGCCCTTGCGGTTGCCGCCAAGCGGGATGTATAGGTAGTTCATGATGAAATTGCCCAAGGTCATGTGCCAACGTTTCCAAAACTCGGTGACGCTGCGGCTGGTATAAGGGTCGTTGAAGTTCTCGGGAAAGCGGAAGCCCATCATCTTGCCCAAGCCGATGGCCATGTCGCTGTAGCCCGAGAAGTCGAAGTAGATTTGGAAGGTATAGGCGAGGATGCCGATCCAAGCGGTACCTGTAGCCAAGTCACCGTATGCCATGCCAAACACTTGGTCGGCGTAGGCGGCCATGGTGTTGGCGATGAGCACTTTCTTTGCCAAACCGATAACGAAGCGGTAGAAACCCACCACGCGGTCTTCCATTGTGCTTGTACGCGAGACCAGTTGAGCGGCCACGCTGTTGTAGTTGACGATAGGACCTGCGATGAGTTGCGGGAACATCATGATATATAGCACATAATCCGTCAGCTTCTGGCTGGGCGGTGTTGTGCCACGATACACATCGATGGTGTAGGTGATGGATTGGAAGGTGAAGAACGAGATGCCGATAGGCAAGGCCACCTTCATCCAATCCAGGGGTTCGTGATGTGCCCAACCCAAGATGGTGTTGAGGTTCTCCATGAAGAAGTTAGCGTATTTGAAATAAAGCAGCAGCCCCAAGGCCATAATCACAGAAATGGCACATAGGATTTTTTTCTTCGTTGTAGAGACGGTGTGCACACCGTCTGTACGCCCCATCGCCCTGATGATGAAATAGTTGATAACGCATTCGCCGACAAGCAGAAACACAAAGTCGGGGGCGCCGTAGGCATAAAACACGATGGAGAAGAGCAGGAGTGTGTAGTTTCTGAATTTCTGCGGTGTGATGAAATAGGCTATCAAGAAGATAGGCAGGAAAAAGAAAAGGAAAATGTTGCTGCTGAATACCATAAGTTATTCTTATTTAAGGTTGGTTATTGATCTTGTTCGTTTTTTTGCATTTGAAAGACATACGCGGCGTTCAATCTTAGGTTTTCTTCTACGCTGATGCCGCGTTCTTTGGCTTGTTGTTGTATGACTTCAAACCATTCCGGGTCTGTTTTGATCGACTCCATGATGGAACGGATGGCTTCTTGTTCTTGGATGCCGCCATTGGCATAAAGCTCCAAGGCAGATTGGGTAAAGCCGCTCATGTAGTTGAGTAGATAGTTGGAGGTGTAAAGGGCAATCACGACGTCGGCTTTCTTCAAGGTCTCTGCCGTGCCATAGAGTTGGTTGAGGTATTTCCAGTTCAACTCAGGCCTTGAAGAGATGGAGGTTTGGTTATAGAGCCAGAAATCCCATTGTTTGAAGACATTGACGAAGCAGGAACCTTGCAAGGGTGTGAAATAGCCGTCGCCTACGACTAGTAGGTTGGGTCGGTCTTTGCCGATGGTGTCCTGCAAGGTGAATACTGGTCGTGAAACCTTGGGCTTGCACAAGGGCAAGAGCAGGTCGATGTAGGTCTCAAGTTCGCCATCTTGGTCGGAATAGTCGCGGCTGAGGTTGGGGTCGATGACCTCAACGGAGGGAAGTCGGTAGTCTGTTAAAGTCTCAATTTTTCTGAGTATCGAGTCGGCCACAAAAGGAATAGTGGCTTCTGACCAGTGAGACCCCGTTCGTGTATAGAGCCGATAAGGGAAGGTGTCTTTGATTGTTTTGAAATAGTTGTAGAAATCGATGTGTGGAATGTCGTTTTCCTTGAAAAGTTTGATGTAATATTCTGCTAGAGAGAAGTTTAAGATGCTTTCTTTGAAAGTTTTGGGCATGGTTTCGGGATAAACGGCTGTCTTGGTTGGGCAGAAGACAAACAGGAATTGGGTGCCGTGTTGGTGAAGGCTGTCGATTAGGGTCAACGTCTCTTCAACGTTTTTGCGGGCATCGGCCTTGGCGTTTTCAATGGTGCCATATTTGTTTACGAGCAGTTTGCCTGTGATGTCGTCAAGGGCTCCTTTTAAATAGAGTTCGTGCCGACTGCCTTTGTACACGTTTTCATTGGCGATTTTTCCGAAACAGCTGTAGGCAACTTGGTTGTAGCATCTACTGAAAAACTCTCTGAAGCCCGTGCTTTTTCTGGCTTGTTGGGCAAGATATTCCTGATAGGAACCATACAGATAAGTCTTGAAGCTTAGGTCCTGTTTTTCCACCACGATGTTGCTTGTGTAGGGACTTAAAGGCTTCAATTTGACCACACTAGTAAAGCCTTGCAGCATGATGGCAGCAAGCAATGCCATGATGCAGGCGAATTGGATGATATGATGCCGTTGTTTATTCATGCTTAGAACCTGAAATAGATGAACGGGCTAAATCCACTGGCGTTCAATGCGCCGAGGCAGAAGATGAAGGCCAGTATGCTGACAATGAAAGCCACGATATGCTGCCAGCGGTTGTATTCAGTGAAGTAGACTTTGTCCTGTACTTTGAGGCCGAATTTAGAGAGGGTGAAGAAGGAGAAGAAGGCGGCCACAAGCATGGTCACATAAAGGTGCGGGTTGTCGCCGAAATGGAAAGGAACGAAATCGAAGGCAAACAGCCGCTTGATGAACAACCACGACAGGTCGATGCGTTCGATGCGGAAGAAGCAGCGCGTCAGCACGATGATGAGGAAGGTGAAAAATACACTCGGTATTCGTCCTAATCGTTCATTGAATTTCTTGAGGAAGAGTTTGTCGGCACAGATGAAGATGCCTTGCAATGCACCGTAGACCACGAAGTTCCATGCCGCGCCGTGCCACAAGCCGCTGATGAGGAAGCAAAACCAAAGGTTGAAGTATTTGCGGGCTTCGGTCTTCACGCGGCTGCCGCCCAAGGGGAAGTAGAGATAGTTCTTGATGAATACGCTGAAGGTCTGGTGCCAACGACGCCAAAACTCCGAAATGGTTGTGGAAACGTACGGGTTGTCAAAGTTCTCGGGGAACTTGAAACCCATCATGCGACCCAAGCCGATGGCCATGTCGGAATAACCGGCAAAGTCGAAGTAGATTTGGAAGGTGAAGGCAAAGATGGCTATCCAAGCGCTGGTGGAGTCGATGGTCGCGATTTTGTTGGCGATGTCGGCCAGTTGCGCAGAGGTTAGCACATCGTAGTTGGAAGGTCCCAAGATCTTGTCGACTTGGAAACCTATGACATCGGCGATGAGTATCTTTTTGCAAAGACCAATGACGAAACGGTAGAAACCATGCAATCTGTCCGTATAGAGCGATTCTCGGTTGCGAATCTGGTCGGCGATGTCGCAGTAGCGCACGATGGGACCGGCAATCAGTTGCGGGAACATGACGATGTAGAGCATATAATCGCTCAACCGTTGCATCGGCTCGTTCACCTTGCGGTAGGTGTCCAAGGTGTAGGTGACGCTTTGGAATGAGAAAAACGAGATGCCGATGGGCAGTAAAATTTTAACCCACTGTAACGGTTCTGCATGGAACCAGCCTCTTACGGTATTGATATTCTGCATGGTGAAGTTGCCGTACTTGAAGTAGAACAGCAGCCCGATGCTGATAGCGATGGAGATGCCGCAGAGCACCTTCTTCAGGCCAGGTTTCTCTGTTTTGTTCATCCAGCGCACTAAGTAGAAGTTGGCGATAACCGACACAATGAGGTGGATGATGAACTCAGGCGCACCCCAGGCATAGAATACCAGCGAGGCGAGCAGCAGGAAGTAGTTGCGCACCTTCCTCGGCAAAATGAAATACACGAGGAAGAACACCGGCATGAAGTAAAGGAGGAATATGTTGCTACTGAATACCATATCTTGAGTCTTTAATTGTCAGAACCTGAAATAGATGAACGGACTAAAGTCGGAGGCATTAAGGGCGGCCACGCAGAACACTAAGGCGAAGGCGGCCACAAGCCACACGAAGATGTGCTGACCGTTGGTGAAACTGCTGAAGTAAACCTTCTCCTGCACGTTTTGCCCCAACTTGGTCAGCGTAAAGAAGGAGAAGAATGCAGCCACAATCATTGTGACATAGAGCTGAACATTGCCACTGAAGGGTAGCAAGGCGAAGCCAAAGGCAAACATTCGCTTGATGAGCAGCCAGGCTAAGCTGAAATCCTCGATACGGAAGAACACCCAGATAATGTTAACCAGAAGGAAGGTCAGAATGACACTGGGCAGTTTGCCGATCTTCTTCATCACGTTGCCAAGGAAGAGCTTGTCGGCACAGATGAACAGGCCGTGCAGTGCGCCCCAGATGACAAAGTTCCACGAAGCGCCATGCCAAAGTCCCGAGAGCAGGAAACAGACCCAGAGGTTGAAGTACATGCGTCCTTTGCCCCTACGGTTGCCACCCAAAGGGATGTAGAGGTAGTTCATAATGAACGCACCCAGTGTCTGATGCCAACGGCGCCAGAATTCGGTGATGGAACGCGAAGTGTAGGGGTTGTCGAAGTTCTCGGGGAACTTGAAGCCCATGATGCGACCCAAGCCGATGGCCATGTCGCTGTAACCCGCGAAGTCGAAGTAAATCTGGAACGTATAGGCCAGCGATACAATCCAAGCCGAGGTGCTGTCTAATTCGGCGACACGGGTAAAGATTTCGGAGACTTGCCATGCTTCCAAAAGGGAGAAATTCGCGGGACCTAAAACGGCATCCACTTGGGCACCGATGACATCGGCGATGAGAATCTTCTTACATAGGCCGATGACGAAGCGGTAGAAGCCATGCAAGCGGTCGTCCATGGTCGATTCGCGGCTGCGGATTTGGTCGGCTACGTCGCAATAGCGGATGATGGGACCGGCAATCAGCTGCGGAAACATGGTGATATAGAGCACAAAGTCGGTAAGCTTCTCCATCGGCTTGTTGACGCCACGGTAGGTGTCCAAAGTGTAGGTAACGCTTTGGAACGAGAAAAACGAGATGCCGATGGGCAGCATAATGCGTTTCCAGGTGAGCGGTGCGTGGCCTGTAAGGCCCAGTATGGCGTTCAGGTTCTCCATGGTGAAGTTGCCGTATTTATAGAAAATCAGCAACCCTAAGGGGATGATGATAGACAAAGCGCAGAGCAGCTTTTTCAGGCCTTTTTTTTCGGTATTGCACATCCACCTGACCAAGAAGAAGTTAGTCACCGTGGAGGCGACAAGTTGGATGATGAATTCAGGCGCACCCCAAGCGTAGAAAATGAGCGAAGCCAACAGAAGCACATAGTTATGGGCTTTCCTCGGCGTGAGGAAATAGACCAGGAAGAACGCTGGCATGAAATAGAGTAGGAAAATGTTACTGCTGAATACCATGGCTTTCTGGTTTAGGATTCATGTCATTGTTGTTTACGGGCCATTTCAGGGTGCCTTGCTGGATTTTGTGATTAACCACCCACAGCGCGTCGTCGCGGAGGGCTTTATCTAAGGTCTTGTTATATTTGGTCGCCTTTTCGCGTATCGATTGCATCGCTTCCGGATTGGATTTAAGCGATTCAATGGTGCGTTGGATTTCATACTCGATGAAAGTCGCCGAGTCCATAGCAATATAGTCATCATGTTTAGGCCAATTTAAAGTGCCATTTTGGATTTTGTAGTTGACTATCCATTTTGCATCGTCACGTACGGCTTTCTCGACGGTCTTGTTGAATTGTTTGGCTTTTTCGCGCATCTTTTCCATGGATTTTGGACTGGCCAAGATATCAGCGATGGTACGCTGGATTTCGCGTTCGATGAAGGAGGCAGAATCCATGATGGCATCGCTGTCTTTTACTCCTAACGCCTTCAAAGCCTTTTGCGTGAAGCCGTCGTTCATGCGGTATTGTTGCGTGGCGCAGTAACTAAGTACGACGAAATCAGATGAAAGCAACTCTTCTGCAAGGTCAAGCTCGTCGAGGGAGTTGTACCGGTCGTCGTAATAGATAGTGTTGTTGTAGTACCAATAAGGAGCTCTGGAGAAAATCTCTTTCAAAGGCAGTTGATCCGCTATGCTCCACCAGAACGAGTCGCCGATGACAATTATCTTTGGCTTTGTGGCGGTGGTGTCGCCGTCGGTCATGCAGTCAGCATAGCAATATTTGGGTTTACGGACGGGTCGCATCAGGTTGAGCAAATCCTCAAGGTCGCCATCGGGACGGCGGGCTTCGTCATATTCCCTGGGTCCGATGACGAGGTTTTTCATATTCATGCCGCCAAGGTGTTCCATATAGCGGATGAGTGTGTCGGCACTAAGCAATGCCGCATATTTCGACCAGTGCATACCTGTTTGTGGAAACAACGCGAAGTCGGCTGTGTCCTTTATCTGAAGGAACCATTGTTCCAGATTCAAGTGGTTGATGCCAAGTCGGGTGAAGTTATCTTCGTTATAGAATCGTGCCGAGATTTTAGGTGTTCCTTGATAGGTGGTGTCGTGATTTTCTGGGATATACTCTGGATAAATTAGGTCTTTGGCAGGAACAAGACAGACAAAGAGATGGACGCCGTGGGTTTCAAGGACTTGTTGCAGATGAAGCAGCTTTTGTGCCTCTTTTGAAAGCATCGAAGCCATCTGGGTGGAGTCGGCTGCAAAATAGCGGAAGAGCCGCTGTTCATGGTCAGATACCGATCCAGGCTCATAAAACCAGCGGTCTTTTCCGAACACGATTTGCTCTTTGCTGACGTAGGTTTTACGGAAGACATCCCAAAGGTATTGGTTGTATAGCCTAAGGATAGGCTCCCTCATGCCGAAGTTCTCGCTCGAATACTTGTCGATTTGGGCTTGATAAGTGTTCGTTTTGTAACTCTCGAAGGTGAGCTCGGGTTTGGTGGTGGGCATGAACACGCCGTTCAAAGGTTTCACGGGAAAGATACCGGTCCATTCCTGTATGATGGGTAGAAACAGTATGACCATCAACAGGACAAACAGCAACAAATCATATTTTACTTTGATTCTTCCCATGACATGAGTTTTTTTCTTGATCGGCTAGGGATTTGCAAGATGCCTTGTTCTAACTTGTAATTCACGACCCAAAGGGCATCATCATATAGGGCTTGCTCAAGTGTCTTGCCATATTTCAAAGCCTTCTGGTTGATGTCTTCCATCTGTTTTTCATCGCCCTTGATTTGTTGGATGACTTTTTCCACTTCTTGTTCAATGAAGGTCAATGAATCGACGTTGAAATATGCATCAACGCATCTTGAGCGTTTGGTGGGAAGGCTGTCGTTCAGCGCAGGGAAATACTTGCCTAGATTATTGTTGATGAGCCATTTGACCTCGTTGTTAACAGTTTCGTCTAAGGTCTTGTATTGTGATGCGGCTTTGTCTTTCAGCTTTTCCATCCATGACGAATCAGAACGGATTAACTGCTCAAGGGTGGTCCTAACCGATGCGATTTCTTCCGGGTCGTAGCAAAGTGCAATCAGGGCGTCTTTTGTGAAGTCGTTGTTCAGCTTATACTGTTGTGTCGCACTATAAAACAACATGATGAAATCGGCAGATAGCAGTTGCTCAGCCAAATTGACTTCGTTTACGGAAGAATAGTTGTCGTCGAAGTAGATGGTGCTGTTGTAATACCAATAGGGTGATGAGGAAAAGATGCTATTCATTGGTATTTGGTTGGAAATGTTCCACCAGAAAGAATCGCCAACGGTAATCAGTTTAGGCATTACTGCGGCTGTGTCTTCTTCAATACTAACGTTAGCATAATAGTATTGTGAGTTGGGGAGAGGACGTATCAGATTCAGCAGGCTCTCAAGGTCATCGTCGGAATTGTTTGCTTTGTCAAGCGTTCTGGGCCCAATGACAATGTTCTTCATGTTGATGTCGCCCAAATGTTCCATATAACGGATCAAGGTGTCTGCCGCGAACAGAGATGCATAGTAAGACCAATGGGTCCCTGTCTTTGGAAACAGCGGAAAGTCGGCAGTGTCTTTCATCTGGAGAAACCACTGCTCAAGGTTCAGATGATTGATGCCAAGCTGGGTGTATTTTTCCTCATTGAAGAATCTGGCCGAGATTTTTGGCTCATCGTCGAATCTTTTATCTTGGTTTTCTGGAAGGTGTTCTGGACAAATCAGGTCTTTGGCTGGCACTTGGCATACAAAAAGACGTGTGCCATAAGGTTCAAGTAGTTGCTGCAGCTGTAGCACCCGATGTGCTTCTTCTGTCAGCATGGAAGCCATCTGCGCTGAATCGTAGGCGTAGTTGCGGAACTGTATCTGGTAATAGTCCGCCACCACCCAGGGCTCATACAGCCAGCCGTCTTTCCCGAAGGTCAAAATCCCTGCACCGACTGGCGTTTTCTGATAACAATCCCACAGATATTGGTTGTATAGCCTGACAAGCGGCTCACGGAATCCGAAATTTTGTTTTAGATAGCCTTCTGTGCGTTCCTGAAAACTACCGTCGCGACAGTTTTGAAAGGTCAAGGAGGGTTGAGGAATAGGAACCTCAACGCCATTCAGTTTCTTGAAATCCCACGCATGTGTGGCTTTCTGAAACATGGAGGCAAAAAGGAGCAGTCCTGTTAGGGTGAATAATATGACCTTGACGAGGTTTTTCATTATGAAATGATTCATAGAATCGGCAAAAATACGAAAAACTATCCTCATCATGCCGAAAAATCTTAGTTTTGCAGCATGAAAACAAAGAAGATAGAACTGCTCTCGCCTGCCAAAGACTGCGAGGTGGGTATGGCTGCCATTAACCATGGTGCTGATGCCGTTTATATTGGAGGCCCCGATTTTGGCGCACGCGAAAAGGCTTCCAACTCGATTGAAGACATTGAACGCCTTTGCCGCCATGCGGCCTTGTATGACGCGAAGGTGTATGTTACGTTGAATACCCTGCTTTATGACAATGAGTTGGAACGTGCCCGCAAGATGGCTTACGACTGCTGGAATGCGGGCGTCGATGCACTGATTGTGCAGGACATGCAGTTGCTGCAAGTCGACCTTCCGCCCATTCCGCTCCATGCCAGCACACAATGCGACAACCTGACGGTGGAGAAGGTGCAACAACTTGAACAATTGGGCTTTAGTCAAGTGGTCTTAGGTCGTGAGCTGAGCTTGAAGCAGATTCGTGAGATCCGTGAAAAAACGACTGTCCCGCTTGAGTTTTTCGTGCATGGCGCGCTCTGTGTCAGCCACAGCGGGCAGTGCTATCTGAGCCAATATATCGGCAACCGCAGTGCCAACCGTGGCGCTTGCGCCCAGCCTTGCCGCCTCCCTTGGGACCTGCTGGATGCCGACGGGAAGGTGTTGATTAAGAACAGGCATCTGTTGTCTTTGAAAGACCTGAACAATAGCACCCATTTGGAGGAATTGATTGACGCAGGCATCACGAGTTTCAAGATTGAAGGTAGGATGAAAGATGCTGATTATGTGAAGAATGTGACTGCCTACTATCGTCAGAAACTGGATGAAATCATCAGTCGTCGTACGGATTTGGAGCAGGCTTCACGTGGGCATAGCAGCTATACATTTGAGGTCAATCCGGAGAAATCTTTCAACCGAGGCTTCACCGATTTCTTCATCAACGGGCGACAAAAGAACATTGGTTCGCCTTTTACCCCGAAGTCAATGGGGGAATACATCGGCGAGGTCAGCTGGTGCAATCCACTCCGCATGGAGATTGAAACTAACAAGATTTTGCACAACGGCGACGGGTTGTGTTTTTTGAATCAGGACAATGAATTGGTGGGGTTGCGTGCGGATGTGGTTAACGGCGTCACGGTGTCGTGCAACCGCCCCCACGGTGCCTACCGCGGTGCGAAAATCTACCGCAATTACGACCTTGAATGGCAAAAACAGGTGGATGCCTCAATGGGCAATCGTAAGATTGACATTGATTTATTATTGAGAGAAACCCATGATGGCTATGAACTCATAGATAAACTGTCAACTGTCAATTGTCAACTGAAAACTGACAAAATCACCGCCAACAACCCCGAAAAGGCCACCGAAAACATCCGCAAAAAGGCCCTGCAATGGGGCGATACGCCGTTTAACCCCGTCAATTTGGAATTGCAATTTGCCGAACCGCGTCTCATCCCCGCCTCTGTCATCGGCGAGATGAAAAGGGATTTGGTGGTGAAATTGACGGAGGAACTGATTGAAAATCACAGGAATAACAGAGTACTGCGTGCGAATGTTGCGCGCGATGTCTCTATAACGACGACCGACCCCAATGAAATTCCTTCATGTTTAATGACCTGCCATCACTGCATTCGCTACGCCAATGGCATGTGCAGCAAAGAAACGGGAAAAAAAGCCGAGCCGCTGTATCTCCGCAACGGCAATAACACCTTCCGTCTCGAATTTGATTGTCGCAATTGTGTGATGCGAGTTTTCTCTTTAGCAACGAATTAAAACCTATATCTCATGAATCTATTTCAACTCTTCAAAAATGTCAGCCCCTTTGTTAAGCCATACAAGTGGTTGGTTTTCATCACTTTGGTATTAACTTTAATAGGGTCACTCATGGCTCAGGTCAACGCCATTGTCCTTGATTGGACTGTCGATGAGGTCAATGGTCTCATCACGGCAGGGGAGAAATGGGGACAACGTGCGGCGCACATCATCATCCTGATTTCATCGGTATTGCTGGGTAAGGAAATCCTCTCGGCAGGCATCACTTTCGCGCAGAACTACTTCGGCGAGCGGATGCGTATCTATGTCAGCCGCGACTTGGCCCAAAGCGTTATCGAAAAGGTGCTGACCTTCAAGATGGCCTTCTTCAACTCAGGCGACAACGCCACTGGCAAACTCCAAGCCCGTATCGACCAAGGCGTGAGCAGTCTCTCGCGCACGGTGCAGAACTTCTTCATCGATTTGCTGCCGCTGTTCACAAGTGCCTTATTGGCTTTGATACTGATGTTTGCTGCGAATGTCTATGTGGGCTTGGTGGCACTCGCCATAGTCCCCATCTATTTCTGGATTACCTACCGTCAGGCTCGTCGCCTCAAAGGCTGGCGTCGTGAGATGCGCTCGCATCTTGAGACCAAGAGCCAAGGCATCAAAAACATCATCGACTCCATCAACGTCATCAAGAGTTTCAACCGTGAACAGATTGAGGCACAAAAGCAGTTGGATATTCAGAATCAAGTGACTGAAAACCAGATGAAGACCCGAAAGGTGGCGTTTTATTACAACGGCGTCAAGAGCTTTGTGAAGCAAGTCGGCACGGTGCTGGTCATCATCCTGACAGCTTACCTTGTTTTAATAGACTATCCTGGCATGACAATCGGTAAAATCATGTATCACGTGATGTTGTTCAGTAACGTCATCGCACCCATAACGCAGTTGCAGCGCATCTTCGACGATGTGAACGACGCCTTGATTTATGCCGAGGGCTTCTTCGGCATCCTCAACTCCGAGAAAGAGGTCGAGCCTTCAGGCGACTACCGTCCTGAGAAGATCCACGGCAAGTTTGAAATCAAGCATGTCGACTTCACCTATCCCAATGGCAACCAAGCCCTTTTCGACGTGAACATGACCATCGACCCTGGCAAGATTACCGCTTTGGTTGGACTCTCTGGCGCAGGTAAGAGTACCATCGTCAACCTGTTGGATAAGTTCTATGAGCCTCAAGTGGGACAGATTCTCCTCGACGGGGTGGATTTGCGCGAATACGACACCCAGTACCTCCGCGAGAACATCGGCCTCGTGCTGCAAAAGAACCATATCTTCGACGGCACCATCGAGGAGAACATCCTTTACGGCAATCCTAACGCCACCCATGAGGAGGTGGTAGAAGCCGCCAAGAAATCGTACATCTACGACCAAATCATGGAGTTACCGAAGCAGTTCGAGAACAAAGCCTCCGACCTCTCTGGTGGCCAGCAGCAGCGCATCGCCATCGCACGCATGTTCCTCAAGAACCCGCCCATCATCTTCCTTGACGAACCCACTGCCAGCCTCGATGCCATAGCCACCGAGCAGATCAAGAACAGCCTCGATGCCATCAAGAAAGACCGCACCGTCATCATCATCTCGCACAGCATTTCGCAAATCATCGACAGCGAAATGGTCTATGCCCTCAAGACTGGCCATGTGGAAGAGTCGGGCGACCCAGATGAAATCTATAAGAAAGGCGGCATCTACAAGGACATCATCGATGCTTCGGCACGCAGCTTGAACATTGAGAAGATTGCACGGACGATTGAAGACAACAATTAATCCTGTAGAGACGCGATTGATCGCGTCTCTACTTTTTTAATACATTTTTCTAACGAATTTTTCTCAACCAATCCAAATATTTTCTATTTTAGCCGATTGTTTTTGAAGCGCGGATTACAAATCCGCCAGAACAACAATTAAACAGTTCAACGAACAACAATTCAACAACAAATATGAGCACCAACTTTGACCCACGCGCCAACTACGAGCTGACCAAGCAACAGGCCGGCTACGTCGAGCGCAAGAAAGCCACACAGGAAGACTATGACCGCATAGGCTTCATGTCGGGACTG
>JAEEGH010019228.1_pt1 | contig 14344 bp, 15 predicted proteins | sample 9134181 | NCBI WGS metagenome assembly JAEEGH01 (sample SAMN16246544, study PRJNA631951) | gut metagenome | biome: gut microbiome; feature: rumen; material: DP-attached | host: Bos | place: Iran: Karaj | collected 2018-10 | reverse complement strand
TTCCATTACGAAGTATGGCTATGACTATGTGGCAAAGAACAATATGGTTCTGATGCGCTATGACCTGAGTAAAGATGATATCAGACTTTTGGATTTTCTTCTCTACTATCCTCCCAGTCATGGTATAGAAGGCATGAAGATTCATAAATATCAAGGACGGGAAGAAAGTGTGTCGTTGACCATAGAAGAATGACTTTAAACAGAAGGCTTCTCTGTAGCCAAAGGCGGAACACTTGAAATAAAGAAATGGTAACAAATAATCATAATGAGGCTTATGAAACAGATTCGATTTTTATTATTGTTACTGATAACTTTAATGGGGACAACCTCAGTAAAGGCTCAGTTTTTAGGCAATCTTTGGCAATATGAGGCGTTTGATGAATGGAGCACTCATGGCGATTCCGTTATTGGGAAATATGACGAAAATAATGGTTATTTCTTTGCCATATCAAAAGACTTTATTGTTACAATTAACGAGAAGGATTATTATGCCATGACACAGTATCCAATGCCACACACGATAAATGGCATGTCGGGAGACAAAAGAGAAACATCAGATCCACCTCATGAGAGGCAACGCTATTCTATTGGTGTCCGCTTTGAAAATGGGCGTGTCCTAACTGATTGTGAGGACTTTAAGTACTATCAGTCTTGCCATCTTATATATGATGACTACCGAATATTCCTTTTCTCACATGGAGACCCTACCTACCTTCCCTACAATCTTACAGCCGACAGCACTGAACTGATTCTCTATGACTATACGATGGAGGTGGGCGACAGTTATCGTCATGTGGATGGTCATGAAGACATCTTTGTAGTGAAGAAGGATACCGTTGAGATTTACGGTAAACCAGCCGTTCCACTCCGTCGGTTGACATTGAGCAATGGCTTGGTGCTGATTGAGGGCATTGGATGTATTAACTCGAACGGCATGCTGATTGATTACTTAAACCCGGAACCGCAGTACACCTCACGCTATACTTATTTGTCAGCTTGTACGGATTATAACAGGAGTGTATATGATTATGTGCAGGACTTCGGTGTTTCTATCATTGATAGTGCCACGCTGGGTGTTTCATCGCCCATCCGCATTCCTCAGTCGTCAGAAACATGCATCTATGACCTTCAGGGCCGTCGGTTGAAAGGCGAGCCCAAGCGTGGTATCTACATCAAGGACGGGAAGAAATACTGTCGTTGACCATAGATGAATGACTACAGACTTTAGACTATAGATGAATGACTTTAGACTACAGACTATAGATAAATGACTTTAGACTTTTTGTAAATACGCATCCTATATGATTAGATTTGGTAATCTTTTTTTGATGATTTTCATGTCTGCCTTGTCCTGGGGACAGTCGGTTAGTGCCAGTGACCATCCATCGGGAACAACTTCGTCTGGTATTATTGAGCCAGGCAGGACATGGCTGATGAGTTACAAATTGGTGATCAATCCAGACAAGTATCCCACGACCTACAGATTTCGAGAGTCTGTCCTGTTGCCGGAATGGAAAGACATTGACGGCATTCACTGTTTGGAAATAGCAGTGCGCGATTGGTCGCCAGAAGGCCAGAACCAGAGCTGGGAAAATAGTGGTAGCTATCTTGGTGAGCAAGATGGGAAGGTATATCTTTTCGAATGCCTATCCGACGAATTGATTAAACGGCTTATATTGGATTTTTCCCTTACGGAAGGTGATGTTTTTCTCATAGATGGTTATGAAGAATATGTCGAATATAGTGAGTTTTCAATTGAAGCTGTAACCGATACTGTCATGCCCCATGCCAGTGATGCCAAGAGCCGCCTTTGCATCAGCCTAAGTCGTAGTGATGGTGAAAGAGACGTGTGGGTTGAAGGAATTGGTTCGGCTTTCTATGGTGTTACAGGGAACATGAGGTTTATGATTGCTGGCAGTGTGCCTCAACTCCTCAGGTGTTCTCAGGATGGTCAGTTGCTTTATGAGGCCGATAATTTTGGGTCTATTACGGGCATATCTTTGCAGAGGCTGGATTCCACAGCTCGCCCCTCGTTTGCTTACGACCTTCAGGGGCGCAAGTTGAAGAGCGTGCCTAAACACGGCATTTACATCAAGGACGGAAAGAAAGTGTGTCGCTGACTATAGATGAATGACTACAGACTACAGACTATAGATAAATGACTTTAGACTACAGACTGTAGATGAATGACTACAGACTTTAGACTATAGATATATGACTTTAGACTACAGACTGTAGATGAATGACTTCAGACTACAGACTGTAGATGAATTGAACGGACTGATGAGGGGTAGAGAATTCTCTAACTCTGAAAAGTTGCAAAGCATCTGTTTCTACTGCTTTTATCTGCATCTTGTTGATAATCAGTTTGTTTTGAGTGAAACAGGTAAAAACAGATAATAATTATCTGCTTTTACCTGTTTCGTTTGTAAGTGATTGATATGTAGGTTGTTATGCAGATTAGCAGATGAAACAGATGTTTTACGACTTTTTTCTGTATAGAGTGTGGTGTGGTGTCGAAGGGGGAGAGCAGTGCTGTCTCGTTCGCGGCTATCTCACGGAATGCTCGTGGTTGTTTCACAATGAGTTTTAGGTTATATCACGATGCGATTTAGGTTATATCACGATGCGATTTAGGTTATATCATGTTGTGATTTAGGCTATATCACGATGCGATTTAGGATAGATCGCATTACGGTTTAGGATAGTTTGTGGTGTGAAATAGCCTATAATTGCAAGAAAACGACTGTGTTGACTGAAAAAATGATGAAAAATAGTTGTGAGAATGAAAAATAGTGCGTATATTTGCAGTGTCAAACATGAAGTTTGGCTATCCGGGCAGAATCCCGAGAGGGCAAGACTATATCGACACTACCCATTTTAAAAGAGTTTCCTTTCGGAGACTCTTTTTATTATCTGAGATATCTTTTGATGAACATCTTGATGTAGTCTGCTCCTTCTACGAAACGACGTGAAACAGACAGGAACTTACTTCCTTTTAAAATAAGAACTTCTCTCGCTTCTTGGTTGGATTCAAAGTATGACTGAATATTCTTTGCCAGCAGACGAGGATCGTAATCGACTGCCATGTTCAGCACAACATGGTTCGTTTGACCGATAGATTCTTTAAGGCGTGTTCCTGCCGAAGCCTTTCCTGTGATTGTTTTCAGGTCGAACAGCTTATAGACTCCTTTTCGTTCGAAAATGAAGTCTGCCGTTCTTGTTCCTTTGGGATTAGGCAGGATAAAGACGCGATAGCCATGTGAAACAGCTTTTCTTGCAGCATTAAGAAGAAATGGAAAATCATTGTCGGTTTCGCCTCCAACAGTGAATATATCATCTTCTCCCGTTAACAAATGAAATTCGTTTCGATTAGATATTGCTTTTAGTTGGCGTATGAACTCTGTACCACTGAGTGTGTGCAGCAGTGCAAGTTCATGTGCTATGTCGTTTGTCTGTTCGTCCATATTAGCCTATTTCATGATAAAGGCTGAGCAGTTGCTCGGCGGTGCGCTGCCATGAGAAGAGGCGGGCGCGCTGCAGCCCCACCTCGCGCTTCTGCTGATAGAAGGCTGGGTCGGTCTCCAGTCGGATGAGCATGTCGGCTATATCGTCGGCCTGTTCGGGATTGACGAGGATGGCATCAGGTCCGCCAATCTCTGGCATCGACGACGTGTTGCTCGTGATGACAGGTGTGCCGCAGGCCATGCCTTCGAGCAGGGGGATGCCGAAGCTCTCGCGCAGCGAGGTGTAGAGAAAACAGAAAGCATCGTTGTAGATGGCGGGCAGGTCGCTGTTGGGTATGTACCCAGGCATGTGCAGGTGCTCGCGTATGTGGTCGATGTGGTTGCGGCTGATGATGCTGTCGAGATACTGGCGGTCGAGATCGGCCATGAGCAACGGGCGCTTCACGGCTGAGCGCTTCAGGTAGCGGGCATAGGCAATGAGCGTGCGCTCGGTGTTCTTCTTCGGATCGGTATTGCCGAGGAAGAAGATGTAGCCCTTCTGGGGGATGTATTTCTTGTAAACGTCGTGTGTGTCACTGAGCACGCGGAACCATTCGTTGTAGCCATTGTAGATCATGGCCATGCGCTCCTCAGGAATGTGGAGCTTGGCTACGATGTTGCGCAGCTCAAACTGCGACACGGTGATGATGCGGCGGCAGTGGGGCAGGATGCGCGGCACGACGAGCCGTCGGTAGAGCCACCCCATGTTCTGATAGAGCGACTTGTTGGCCTTGTCGCGCGGCTCAAGGAAAATGATGTCGTGGAGGGTGAGCACGAGCGGTATGTTGCAGTGTATGGGGGCGGTGTTGCTGGTGCAGTGGAGCAGTTGCACACCGGCTTTCTTGGCGGCGCGTGGCAGCGCCCACTGCTCCCAGAGAGGGTAGGAGGGCGTGTTGAGCTCTATGATGTGCACGTTAGCTGATTCTTTGACGCATCGGTCGGGGCCGGGCTTCACGAACACGAAATACTCGTTCTCATGGTCTATCTGCTGCAACTGCAGTATCTCCTGTAGCACCACGTAGTCCATGCCGTGCTTGTTGGCACGGAAGATGCGTTGCGCTTCAATGCCTATCTTCATGACTCCTTCTTCTTCTTGGCCAGGTTGTAGTTATAGTATTTTGTGCTGCACGTGATGTCCTCCACCACGCGGATGAAGGGTGGGAACTTCACGCTCTTGTGCTCGGTGATGCCCTTGGTCTCCAGTATGATGAGCCCTTCGAGCTGGTCCTTGTAGAAGTCGAGTTCGAAGTACTGCCCCTTCCAGATGAAGCTCTTGCGCAGTTTGTGGATGGGCAGACGGTCGGGGTCGGCCAGTGCGAGCATCATCTCGTAGAGGTTGTTGTTGATTTGTCGTTCGGTGACTATCTCCTCGGTGGGTGAGATGCGCTTGCGCGTGGTGTGCACGTTGACCACCTTGCCCTGCCACACGCGGCGGCGCAGGCGTACCTCAGCATCGGGATCGCCCATGAGGTAGCACTGCGTAATCTCGCTCTCGGTGCAGTCGTCGGGCAGGGGGCCTGCCAGTTCCACGATGTATTTCCGTTCATCGACGATGGGCTGGGGCAGACTGAGCACATCGGAGATCTCCTTCAGCACGCGGTTCATCTTCTTGTCGAAGTCCTCATCATTGTTGATGACGCGCAGGTGGGGGTGTCCCGTCCATGCCTTGATGACCTTCTTGTCCAGTCCGCGAGCAATGCGCAGTCCCTCCTCGTCGTTGCTCTCGTTGCGCGAGGCGTTGTTGGCGGTGGTGTAGTACTGCTCGGCACCGTCGGCAGCCGACACGAGGTGCAGCACGGCATCGTAGCGCTGTCGCAGTTCGGGTGTGGAGGTGCCTACGGCGCGTGTGATCTCCTCCCACACCTCGGGTGCCATATAGGCCGATATGTCCATTGTGCCTCTGTCGCACACGATGATGCAGTTCTCCTCGAACTCCTGTGCCATGCGTGTGAACTTATCCTCGAGCGCCATCTGAATCTCGAGTGTGGCCTTTTCGCCCTGATAGAAGAATCCGCGATTGTTTGTGAGATAGTCCATTCCCGCCTGTGTGAAAAGAGTAGGCACTTCGGGGATGGTGAACACCTTGAATCCAAGGCTTGAGAAGTGTTCGATGACGCGAACCAGCGCCGATGTCTTTCCGGCGCAGGGACCGCCTGTGAGTACTATTTTCTTAATGTTGCCCATGTAGCGTTTGGTTAGATTTGATAGGTCTTTCTCTACTTGTCATACTGCAAAGGTACAAGTTATTTTTATAACTTTCAAATTCTGAAGTCAAATTTTGAATCCGAAGTGTGATTTCCATTATCAACAGTTTCTGGTTAAACGCATCGGACGGCCTGTTAAATGCATCGGACGGCTTGTTAAACGCATCGGACGACCTGTTAAATGCATCGGAGTCTCCATAAGATTCCGTTGAGAATATTTTGCAATTTAGGAAAGAATGTTTAATTTTGCACTTCATAAAAGTAAAGAAACAAATCTGAATGGAACTCTTAACGCTTGAAGAGCAATGAAGAAAGGCGTATTTTCGGCAAGCTTGCTGATGCTCATAATGTTATTGGCCTGCACCCAGAGTGGCCGGCAAGGCACGGCTGATGTTGGGAACGTGCAGGATGTTGCAACCGACTCGATGGCGGTTGCCGCAGGCGGCGAGGTGATGCCCGTAGGAGCCGACGAGCTGTTCGACGACTTCTTCTTTAACTATGCCTCCAACCAGCGACAGCAGCAGGAACGCACAGCGTTTCCCCTGCTCGTGGTCACCGACGGCAAGAAACAGTTGGTGGAACGGAGCAAATGGAAGATGGAGCCTTTCTTCATGAACCAAGACTACTACACACTCATCTTCGACTCTTCGCCTCAGGAAGACCTGGTGCACGACACGCTGGTGGCTGAGGCTACGGTGGAACGCTTCGACCTGGACCGTGACCGCGTGGAGCAGTTCGTGTTCAGCCGCCGCAGTGGTCGCTGGATGCTGCACGAGGTGAGGCGCATGCCCCTGCAGCGCAATGCCAATGCCCAGTTCCTGAAGTTCTATCAGCAGTTTGCCACCGACTCGGCATTCCAACATGCCAGTCTGGCTCAGCAAATCATCTTCTCCGGCCCTGATCCCGACGATGACTTCTCGACGATAGAGGGCATGATCACCCCCGACTTCTGGGAGGCGTTCCGTCCTGAACTGCCTCAACACATTATTTATAATATAGTGTACGGACGGCAAGATCCTGCCTCGACCCATAAGATCATGCTGTTGCGCGGCATAGCCAACGGACTGGAGGTGGAGCTCACTTTCCATCTGCGCAAGGGCCACTGGATTCTCACCAAACTCATCACCTGACCCATGAAAGACTGTCGTAACCATAGTCTGCTATCCCATAACACCTTCGGGATGGATGCCCGTTGCAGCCGCTTCATAGCGTTCGACTCCGACGAGGAGGCTGCTACTGTGGCCAAGACACTGGCAGAACCCTTCCTCATCGTGGGAGGGGGCAGCAATCTGCTGCTCACTCGCGACTACGAAGGAACAGTGGTGCGCTCAGCCATCAAGGGCTATGAGTTGATAGGCGAGAACGACGACCACGTGCTGGTGCGTGTGGGCAGCGGCGAGGAGTGGGACCAGATGGTGGAGCGCTTCGTGAACCACGGTTGGCACGGAGCCGAGAACCTGTCGCTCATCCCTGGCGACGTGGGCGCTTCGGCTGTGCAGAACATAGGAGCCTACGGCACCGAGGTGGGCGAGCTGATAGAGTGCGTGGAAGCGGTGGGCATTCCTTCTGGAGAGCAAGTGCAGATTCCTGTAGAGGACTGCAAATATGGCTATAGGAGCAGCTCGTTCAAGAAAGAATGGAAAAACCGCTACCTCATCACCCATGTGGTGTATCGCCTCTCGAAAGAGTTCACACCCCGACTGGACTACGGCAACATACGTGCTGAGCTCTTGCGTCGTGGCATCGACATGCCCACGGCGGCACAGTTGCGTGAGGTGATCATTGCCATACGCCGCGAGAAACTGCCCGACCCCAAGGTGGAGGGCAATGCCGGCAGCTTTTTCATGAACCCCGTGGTGAGCCGTGAGCAGTTCGAGGCGCTGCTGGCTCGCTATCCGCAGATGCCCCATTATGCCGTTGACCAGCAGCACGAGAAGATTCCTGCAGGCTGGCTCATCGATCAGTGCGGATGGAAGGGGAAGAGCTTGGGACGTGCCGGCGTGCACAGCAAACAGGCACTGGTGCTCGTGAATCGAGGCGGAGCCACAGGACAGGAGATAGTGGCGCTGTGCGACGCCATCCGCAGCGATGTGCTGGCGAAGTTCGGCATCGCCATTGTGCCAGAGGTGAACATCATCTAAACAGAAAGGACTATCTCGCAATATGAAAATCACTTTTCTCGGAACCGGTACATCGTGCGGTGTGCCAGTGATAGGCTGCCAGTGCAAGGTGTGCCGCAGCACCGATGCCCGTGACAGACGACTGCGCTGCTCCATCCTGGTGGAGACCGACAGCACGCGCCTGCTGGTTGACATCGGTCCCGACTTCCGTGAGCAGATACTGCCCATGCCGTTTCGTCGCATCGACGGTATCCTCATCACCCACGCCCACTACGACCACGTAGGGGGTATGGATGACATACGACCCTACTGTCAGTTTGGCGAAATCAACGTCTATGCCGACCCCATAGCCCGCAAGGGCATGCTCGAGATGCTGCCTTACTGCTTTGCCGAGCACCGCTATCCCGGAGTGCCAGCCATCGGGCTGCACGAGATACATGCCGGCGCGCCTTTTCAGATAGGCGACATCCCTGTGCTGCCGTTCGAGGTGATGCACGGAAAACTGCCCATATTGGGCTATCGCTTCGGGCGCTTTGCCTACATCACCGACATGAAAACCATCAGCGACGACCAGGCAGCCCTGCTCGAAGGAACGGAGGTGCTCGTGGTGAACGCCCTGCGCTTTGCCCCCGACCACCACTCACATCAGCTCGTTGACGACGCTGTGGCATTTGCCAGAAAGGTAGGGGCGCGTCGCACACTGCTCACGCACCTGTGCCACGATGTAGGACTGCATGAGGAAGTGAACATGAAGTTGCCCGAGGGAGTGGAACTGGCCTTCGACGGGCAGAGATTGGAGATGGACTGATTTTTTTTCGAGGTGCGAGGTGCGAAAAAAGAATGAGGGTGCATCAATCATTGATGCACCCTCATTCGTCATTCTCGGCTTGCCCTGTTGCGGGCTACTTTTTCTTCTTCTTCCTTTTCGAGCCTAAGCCCAGGAAACTGAGCACGTGGCCATAGTTGTTTATCAGTTTGCGCACCATCAGAAAGGCATCGATAGCCGTGATGCTCTTAGTGACTATTGAGGCTATGAGCTCACCTTTAGTGGCGTCTTCGCGCTTCGTGAACAGTTCATCCCATAGGTTGCCAATCAGCACCTTGTCTTGCTCTATTGATTCAGTCAGCTGATCTCTGCGCATCTGAATCTCTTCGAGCGTGTTATAGGTATCAATCTGTGTGGTAGGCATAGGCATTTAGCTCAGTAAAAGGCTTGCCAGGAACCGAACGAGCGGTCGCTCGATCCAAGACTTGCGGAACATATAGAAAAGTAGCAATAGGGCAAGATGGGCTGCCGAGATAGAAAGGAAAGCGGCGGTCAGTCCGATGGCGTGCGACAGCCAGAAGGCTATGCCAATCCAAAAGAACGTGAGCACAGCCACTGCCAAAATGATGAAAAGGATAGCCAGGGCAATGGCCGTACCCAACCGCACCACCTTGTCGATGAGTGTGAGCTTGGCATACTCGCCTTCCAGCTCCAGATAGTGCTTGAGCACCTCAATGAGCTGCGCTATGGTCTCTACATTCTTATCGCTCGACAGCATTGCTCTCAGTTCTTAATTGACTACTCAGCAGCGTCCTGAATGTCATCCACCAGGTCGCCTACTTCCTTGCGATTCAGCTTGATGTTGTGCTTCTTAAGGAAGTCCTCTACGGCATCAGTAATCTTCACACGTGTCTCGCTTCCCTTTTCAGGAGCCATCAGTACGCCCAGTGCAGCGCCGGCGATTGCACCGCCAAGAAATGCGCCAATGTAACCTAAACTTTTCATAATCGATAGTTTTTTAATAAGTTAAACTTCAAGTTCGTTTAATAGATAGGGCAAATATACGAAAAAATCTGATATCTGATGCAGAAATGGCTGTCATTTTTTGTTAAAATGGCTCTATTTTGGCAAATTAACAAAGTTTATGCGCTCTCAGTACCGATTATTGCGCGATATTTTGTACTTTCGCCACAAATTATTGAATAAGGACACAGAAATTGTTATTATCTTAAAAATAAAAATAGAATTATGAAGAAGTACATGGTATTATGCGCAGGTCTTTGCCTGGCTATGGTGTTTACAGGATGCAAGTCGAAAGAGAGTGCTTACAAGCAGGCCTACGAGAAAGCCAAGGCAGCTGAGAATGCCTATCAGGCAGCTGAGGAAACCGAGATTCCCGTTGTGACTCCGGTTCAGACTCGTCCTGTGGCTGAGACAAAAGTAGTGGATAACGTAGATAATGTGACTGTGCGCGAGGAGCGCGTGTCGATGGTCAATGGTGAAGGTATTCGCAACTTCAGCGTAGTCGTTGGCTCCTTCTCGGTGATTGCCAATGCCGAAGGCTTGCAGCAGCGCCTGAAGAGCGCAGGCTATTCAGCACAGATTGTGAAGAACGATGACCGCAACATGTACCGTGTGATTGCTTCTACCTTCGACGATAAGGCTTCTGCCGTACAGAGCCGCGACCAGCTCCGTAACTCTTATCCTGACGCTTGGTTGCTTTACAGTGTAAAATAATATCGCATTGGCCCGCATCCTATCTATAGACTACGGCCGTAAGCGAACAGGACTGGCAGTCACCGATCCGTTGCGAATTATTGCCAGCGGATTGGCGACTGTTTCTACATCGGAACTATTCGACTGGCTCCAGTCATACGTGGCTCGCGAGACAGTAGAACTGATTGTAATAGGCGAGCCGCGACAGTTGGACGGTAGTCCGAGCGAGAATCTTGCCCGCGTTCAGCAGTTCGTGAACCGTTGGCGCAAAGCTGTTCCTTCCATCCCCATTGAATATTACGACGAGCGCTTCACCTCGACACTGGCTCATCGCGCCATGCTCGACGGAGGGCTTCGAAAGAAGGAGCGCCAGAACAAAGCACTGGTCGATGAGATCAGTGCAACAATTCTGCTTGAAGACTATATGCGCTCACGTCATTTGTGAGGGGCACAAAGCGTTGTTCCTTTATATCGTTAATATGTTTTTGAATTTATGATTCTACCTATTTATATATATGGTCAGCCCGTTCTGAGAAAAGTGGCTGAAGACATACCTGCCGACTATCCCGAGCTGGAGCAGTTCATTGCCGACATGTATGAAACGCTCGACCAGTCTGAGGGCATAGGCCTGGCTGCACCACAGGTAGGGCGCTCGGTGCGCATCGTGGTCATCGACCTTGACGTGCTCAGCGACGACATGCCTGAGTATAAAGGCTTCCGTCATGCCTTCATCAATCCCCATATTGTTGAATACGATGAGAGCAAGACCGACAGCATGGAGGAAGGTTGTCTCTCGCTGCCCGCCATCCATGAGAAGGTGACGCGCCCTACGCGCATCCGTGTGCAGTGGCTTGACGAAGAGATGCTGGCCCACGACGAGTGGATAGAGGGCTATCTGGCCCGCGTCATGCAGCACGAGTTCGACCATCTCGACGGCAAGATGTTTGTCGATCGTGTATCGCCCCTGCGCCGCCAGCTCATCAAGAGCAAGCTGAAGTCACTCACCCAGGGCCGCTATCGCTGCGGCTACAAGACCAAGCCCGTGAGAAAGTAAAAGCTCCCCCTTGCATGGTGGGGAGTCTTTTTAGTTCTGCTATCACTATTGTTTCGTAGAAAGATGAGAATGTTCCGATTCCAGTTGATTCATTCTCCCCTCCAGACGGGTAGGGGATTGGGATTGGTGTTCTTTCTGTTCTTTCCCCTCTTCTTGCATGCCCAGTATAAGGTGGACCGGCTTATCACAATAGGGCGCTCAGCACTCTACTATGAGGACTACGTGCTGTCTATTCAGTACTTCAATCAGGCCATCTCTGCCAAGCCCTATCTCTATGAGCCCTGGTTCTTTCGGGGTGTGGCGAAGTACAGTCTCGACGACTTTGCTGGAGCCGAGGCTGATTGTAGTGAGGCCCTGAAACGCAATCCCTACGTGGTGAATGCCTACGAGCTGCGTGGCATAGCACGCATTCAGCAGAAGAAGTACAAAGATGCCATCAGCGACTATACTATGGCCTTGAAGTACGACCCCATGAACCGCGGGTTGTGGCACAACCGTGCGCTCTGCAACATTCGCGACGAGAACTACGATGCAGCCCTGGCACAGATTGACACTATGCTCACCCGATGGAAGAAACAGTCCACCATCTATCTCATGCAGGCCGATGTCTATATGCAGAAGAAGGACACTGTGGCTGCTGTCGAATCTCTCGACAAGGCAGTGGAGATAGATCCCTACGACGGACAGGCCTGGAGCGCACGCAGCATCATCAGTCTGTCACGCTCAGAGTGGAAAGATGCTGAGGAGATGCTCGACAAGGCCATCCATCTGTTGCCTAAGCATGCCAACAACTACATCAACCGCGCACTTGCACGCTGCAATCAGAATAACCTGCGAGGGGCTATGTCGGATTATGACAAGGCACTCGAGATAGAGCCCAACAACTTCCTGGGCCACTACAACCGAGGTCTGCTGCGTTCCGAAGTGGGCGACGACAACCGGGCCATCACCGACTTCGACTTCGTGCTCGGTCTGGAGCCCAACAACCTCATGGCACTCTTCAACCGTGCCGTACTGCTCGACAAGACAGGCGACCTGAAAGCAGCTATCCGCGACTATACGAAAGTGATCAACGAGTTTCCCAACTTCTGGACCGGACTGGAATACCGTGCCGCGTGCTACCGTAAGCTGGGCATGACCAAACAAGCCGAGCACGACGAGTTCACCGTGTTCAAGGCCCGGCTCGACAAGCATCTCTATGGCAAGCAGCCGCGCCTGAGCCGTCAGCAGATGCGCAAACGAAGCGACGTTGATCCTGAGAAATACAACCAGATGGTGGTTGAGGACACGCAGGAGATGGAACATGAGTATCAGAGTGACTATCGCGGACGTGTGCAGAACCGCAAGGTCAACCTGGAGCTGCAACCGCTCTTCTCGCTCTCATTCGAGCCAATGAACGATGAGCTGCGTACCAGCTATATAGCCTTCGACCGTCATGTGGAGGCATTCAACCAGCGTACACATTCGCGTACTATTTATATCAATAATAAGCAGACGGCACTCGACGAGGACGAGTCGGAGAAATACTTCAACTACATTCAGGCATTGTCTGACAGCATAGGCTCGCTGCGCAATTTCCAGCGCATCATGGATGTGGTGTTCTTGCGTGCCGTAGCCTACACTTCCATACAGAATTTCGATGAGGCTGTCAACGACCTCACCACTTATCTGCAGGAAGATACTGCCAGCGTGACGGCCCTTTGGCTGAGAGCCGTATCACAGTCGCGCATGAACAACTTCATGGCTTCCGAGGGTGTCAATGTGGCTCTGAAGAATGTCAACGTGATGGCCGACTTCAATCGGGCTCTTGCACTCGATCCGAACAATGCCTATCTGCTCTACAATCGCGGTACGCTCTATGCCCAGCAGCAGGAGTACCAGAAGGCTATTGAGGACTTTACCCGAGCCATTGCCATTGACGCCAATCTGGCTGAGGCCTACTATAACCGTGGCATCTGTGCCATCAATATCAAGCAGAACGAGGCTGCTGTACGCGACTTGGGCAAAGCAGGCGAGCTGGGGCTATACACAGCATACAGCATCATTAAGAAATACAGGAACTGAGTTTATGGAAAAAGAAACGCTGATTTGGAACAAAATACTGGCAGCAGTGCTGAAAATGCCAGGTGTGAAGGTTGACCGCGAGACTTTTCTGCGCAAGGCGCTGAAAGGCCATTGCAACGAGCAGCGACTCGATATGCTGGTCAATGTGCGCCCCTATACCATCACCACCGACAAAGTGATAGACCAGGTAGCCACACAGTGCATCAACCGTCATACGGCCCTTGCCACCACTGGCTCGGCGATTGCCGGACTGCCGGGTGGACTGGCTATGGCTGCTACACTGCCGGGCGACCTGACGCAGTACTACTATCACGTGGTGGTGCTCTCACAGAAGCTGGCCTACCTCTACGGATTCCCCGACTTCTGCGATGAGAATGGCGAACTGGGCGATACTGCCAGTGAACTGCTCACCATCTTCATGGGCTCCATGATGGGCGTGAAAGTGGCTGATCAGGGCATCAACGAACTGGCTAAGGGCTTGGCTACTTCAGCCGTAGGCCGTCTTCCCCGTATCGTGCTCACCAAGGCTGCCATCTATCCTGTGGTCATGCAGGTGGCAAAGCTGGTGGGAGCCAAGCTTACTAAGGAGGGACTGACCAAGACGGTGGGGCGTTTCATCCCCATTGCCGGCGGGCTCTTCTCCGGTACTGTCACCCTGTTTACGTTCAAGCCGGGTGCGCGTCGCCTGCAGAAACGACTGCGTGCGCAGAAGATACACTTCAAGGATGGCGACATCGATGCACTGGAGTTCTCCAACATTCGCGCCTCGTTTGTCAAAGCTGAGCAGAGCCAGGACAATCCGCAAGCCCGACAGCTTGCCATGCTTCAGGCCATGATCAACATGGCCAATATCTCCGACGACCTTTCTGCCGATGTGCAGGACCTTATTGAGGAGAGCGTTGCAAAGACCGATC
>JAEEGH010019227.1_pt1 | contig 14344 bp, 9 predicted proteins | sample 9134181 | NCBI WGS metagenome assembly JAEEGH01 (sample SAMN16246544, study PRJNA631951) | gut metagenome | biome: gut microbiome; feature: rumen; material: DP-attached | host: Bos | place: Iran: Karaj | collected 2018-10 | reverse complement strand
GGCTGTCTTCATGTTCTCAATCATGAAGCGATTGGAGAAAGTGTGCTGAACGTTGAACATTGAACGTTGAACGTTGAACATTGAACATTGAACGTTGGCTGCATTGTCTTTTATTCCGTTCATCGTACTCATCGTACTTATCACGTGTTGCGTTGCCGTTTTTGGTAACGCAACATTGGATGGTGCGTCGCAGGTGTCGCTGTTGGCGGCATCGGCAGTGAGCGTACTCGTTGGCCACTTCTCCAAGCGGCTGACGTGGGAGAATCTGGAACATGAAATCACGCGGAAGGTGGCCAATTGCACGCCAGCCATCATCATACTCTTATTGATAGGTGCCATCGGTGGCACGTGGATGGTGTCGGGTATCGTGCCGTCAATGATTTACTATGGTATGCAGATATTGCGGCCTGAGATATTCCTGGTCAGCAGCAGTCTGCTTTGTGCCATGGTCAGCCTGATGATTGGCTCGTCGTGGACGACGGTTGCCACCATTGGTGTTGCCCTCATGGGCATCGGCAAGGCACATGGCTTCGACGACGGATGGATAGCCGGCAGTATCATCACTGGTGCCTACTTTGGTGACAAGCTGTCGCCCCTCTCCGACACCACCGTCCTGGCTTCCAGCGTGTCGGGAACACCGTTGTTTACCCATATCCAGTACATGATGTACACGACGGTGCCTACGTTCTGTGTCTCATTGATGATATTCCTGATTGCCGGACTGACGATGAATGTCACCGGGCACGGCAATGTCGCAGAATTTATGGACGGATTGCAGCATACCTTCGTCATTTCCCCCTGGCTCTTGTTGGTTCCCATGTTGACGGGCGTCATGATTGCCCGCCGATGGCCGTCGTTGGTTGTGCTGTTTCTGGCCATTATGATGGCAGCGGTAGTGGGGCTGTTCGTGCAGCCCGAATTAGTCCGGCAGATAGCCGACGTGTCTGACGATGCTGGATTCGTCGGACTTTACAAGGGCATGATGCAGGTGTGCTACGGCAGCACCGATATAGAAACGGGCGTTCCCATGCTCAACGAGTTGGTTCATACCAGCGGCATGGGTGGTATGATGCCGACTATTTGGCTCATTATCTGTGCCCAGACCTTTGGTGGTACACTGACGGCTACGGGCCAGCTGCAGGATCTCATGCACCTCGTCGTCCGCTTCGTTCGCGGCACGGCCTCGATGGTGGCTTCTACTGTCGGTACGGCGCTGTTCTGTAACATTGTCTTGGCCGACCAGTATCTTTCCATCGTGCTTTCCAGTCAGATATTCCGCGATACCTATCGGGAGAAAGGCTACGAGTCACGCTTGTTGAGCCGGTCGTGTGAGGACGGTGCCACCGTGACTTCCGTGCTTGTACCCTGGAACACCTGCGGTATGACGCAGAGCACAGTCCTTGGCGTGGCCACACTGACCTACTTGCCTTATTGCTTCTTCAACCTGCTGTCGCCGGTAACGAGCGTTGTCGTTGCTGCCCTTGGCTGGAAAATCAAGAGGAAATGAGAAACTGGCTGCTGTGTCTTTTCCTGGTTCTTTTTCATCTTTCTTTCAGTTCGGCTGGGGCGCAGACTTTGACTGTGGTGGAGTTGAACTGCGAGAACCTTTTCGATTGTCAGCACGACTCGCTGAAGCAGGACACGGAGTTCCTGCCCGAGGCTACACGCCACTGGACCAGAAAACGTTATTGGCAAAAGCTGAACAACATTGCCCAGGAACTGCTGTCGACATGCGACGACGGCATCCCCGACCTGATTGCCCTCTGCGAGGTGGAAAATGACAGCGTGCTCCATGACTTGTCCAGGCGTTCCCTGCTTCGTAATGCGGGCTACGAATATGTCATGACAGACTCGCCCGACCTTCGTGGTATCGATGTGGCCCTGCTCTATAGTCCCGTGTCTTTTGCCCTGATAGGTTGTCACAGCATGCGGGTGATGCCCGTTGAGGGTATGCGGCCTACCCGCGACATCCTCTATGTCAGCGGTCGAGTCCTGTCGGGCGACACCCTCCACCTCTTCGTAGTCCATGCTCCCAGCCGCTACGGCGGCGAACGCTACAGTCGTCCTTTCCGTCAGGCTGTTGCCGAACGGCTTTGCCAGTCGGTCGACTCCATCCGTGCTATCTCGCCCGATGCCAGTATACTGGTGGCTGGTGACTTCAACGATGAGGCTGACGGCCCGATAGTGACCTACATCGGCCAACATGGTTTGGTCAATCTGACGAAGGATGCCCACGGGCAGAACGAGGTTAGGGGAACCTACCGATATCAGGGACAATGGGGCAGCATCGACCACATCTTTGGCAGCCCTTATATATATAATAAGGTGGAAAAGGCTTACATCCATGCCCCGAAGTTTCTTTTGGAGGAAGAAAAGACGTATGGTGGTGTCCGTCCTCGCCGCACCTACAATGGCATGCGCTATCAGCAGGGTTATAGTGACCACTTGCCCCTCGTTCTCCGATTGCGATGGAACGACTGACGGCTATTGGTGTTTGATATTCGGCAGTTGCAGTCCGTAGCCTTTGTGGCGATCTACGAAGAGCATGGCCACTGCAATGGCGGCAGCACCGAGGGCGGTGAATCCGAAGATGAGCATCGACGTAGTGTACGTCGGGTCGGTCTCGTTGGCACGGCCCACGAACATGGGGATGATGGCACGTCCGAAATTCTGGATGAAGAAAATCATGGAGTAGGCCGTTCCTAAGCACTTCAGCGGAATAATCTTTGGTACGCAGGGCCACAAGGCGGCGGGAGCCAAAGAGTAACCGATGCTCAGCATAACCATCAGGGCGATGGCTACGGTGCTGCTGTGCATGGGCATGGAGAAGCCAAAGTGGACGGCAGTCAGCATCAGGGCACCTGTGATGACAAGGGTAACGCCCTTGCCGTATTTGTCGTAGACATAACCAAAAAGGGGTGTCATGAGTATGGTGCCAAAGGGGGCTATCGATGAGAATAGTCCGGCAATATCAGGGTCGACACCGTACTTCATCACCATCAGTTTGGTGGAGAACTTCAGGAACGGCGAGACGGCTGAGTAGAACAGCACGCAGAACAGCGTGATGAGCCAGAAGCCGGGTGAGCGCAGGGTGATGCCGATGTCGCTCCAGCGGAACTCGTCGTCGGAAACCTCCTGGGTCTTGTTGGGCTCATCGAGCCGGCGGTCCATGACGCAAAAGACGAGGAAGGCCAGCAGGCCGATAATGAGGAACGAGAGGGCGACGAGCAGGGGAGTAGAAAGCGTAAAGTGGCGGGCAACGGGAGCCGAGATGCTCAGAGCGGCAGCTGTGCCGAGACGGGCCATTGCCAGCTGGATGCCCATAGCGAGGGCCAACTCGTGGCCCGTGAACCAGCGCACCATTGCCTTCGAGACGGTGATGCCCGTCATCTCGTAGCCGACGCCGAAGATGGCGAAGCCCGACGATGCCATAACCACAGAAGCAGGCATGCCGAACAGCTCTCCCTCAGGAGCCATACTCACGGTATAGTATTTGATAAGCGTACCGGCAACCATCAGCGAGCAGGCTAAGGTGCCGGTAAAGCGGATGCCCATCTTGTCGAGGATGATGCCCGAGAAGAAAAGCATGAGCAGGAAAACGTTGATGAAGCTGCCGGCACCTGAGAAGAAACCGTAGTCGGAGGGCGTCCAGCCTAAGCCGCCTTGCGAACGCGGCATTTCGAGCAGCGTCTCAAGAGGCGACATCACGTCGTTGACAAAATACCCCATCATCATGGCTGTCGCCACGATGAAGAGCACCGACCAACGGGCCACCGGCGAATCATTCAGTTTACCTCTCACCTCTTACTTCTTCTTCACAGGGTCGCAAGTCAGGCCGCAACCTAATTTCTTGAAGATTTTACGGTCAACCTCTGAGAGCATCACTGTGGAGTGTACTTGGCAGTTGCGCAGCTGGGGTAGTTGCTCCAGAGCCTTGCGGCAATTCTCGTCGTGCTGCGACAGCACGCTCAAGGCTACCAGCACCTCATCGGTATGCAGACGGGGATTCTTGGCCCCCAGGTATTCGGTCTTGGTCTTCTGTACCGGCTCGATGAGGCTCTGTGGAATGAGCTTTGCTTCATGGTCGATGCCTGCCAAGTACTTGGTGGCATTCAGCAGCAGGGCGGCACTACAGCCGAGCAGCGGCGACGACTTGGCGGTGATGATGGTACCGTCATCCAGTTCAACGGCTGCTGCCGTGTGGCCAGTTTCAATCTTCTTTTCGTAGGCCGCTGTAGTGGTACGGCGGAAGGCGGTGGTAATCTTGGCCTGGTTGAACAGCAGGCGTATCTTATTCACCTCGCTCTCGTTGTCGGCACCGTCGGCCATCTTGTTGGTAGCGGTGTAGAAACGGCGAATAATCTCGTTGCGGCTGGCATCGCAGCATACTTCGTCGTCGCTGATGCAGAAGCCGATCATATTGACACCCATGTCGGTGGGCGACTTGTAGGGATTCTCGCCGTAGATGCCTTCAAACAGGGCATTCAGCACGGGGAATATCTCGATGTCGCGGTTGTAGTTGATGGCCGTCTTGCCGTATGCCTCCAGGTGGAAGGGGTCAATCATGTTCACATCGTTCAGGTCGGCGGTAGCAGCCTCGTAGGCAATGTTGACAGGGTGCTTCAGCGGCAGGTTCCAGACGGGGAAGGTCTCGAACTTGGCATAGCCGGCACGGATGCCGCGCTTGTTCTCGTTGTAGAGCTGTGACAGACAGGTGGCCATCTTGCCGCTGCCGGGGCCGGGGGCGGTCACGATGACCAGCTCACGGCTCGTTTCCACGTAGTCGTTCTTGCCGAATCCGTCGTCCGAGGCTATCAGCTCGACGTTGTGAGGATAACCGTCGATGGGGTAGTGGATGTACGAACGGATGCCCATGCGCTCCAGACGGTGCCGGAATTGGTCGGCAGCCCGCTGGCCGTTGTAGTGGGTGATGACAACGCTGCCCACCATGAACTGGCGCTGCATAAACTCGTCGCGCAGTCGCAGTACATCTTCATCGTAAGTGATGCCGAGGTCGGCGCGAATCTTGTTTTTCTCAATGTCGTCGGCACTGACGACGATAACAATCTCAATGCTGTCGCGCAGCTGGGCCAGCATCCTCAGCTTGGAATCAGGCTTGAAACCAGGCAGTACACGTGAGGCATGGTGGTCGTCGAACAGCTTTCCGCCAAGTTCCATATACAACTTGCCGTCGAATTGTGCGATACGTTCGCGGATGTGCTCCGACTGAATCTTCAGGTACTTCTCGTTGTCGAATCCTATTTTCATCTTCTAACCTTTTTACATTTTAAGGTGCAAAGGTAATCAAAAGAAATGAATTTCACAAAAAAACGCATCTTTTTTTCGCTTAATGCGTGGTATGTCAAATAAAAGATGTACCTTTGTAGGCAGAAACTAATCTTACAGAAAATGAAACGACTGATTACACTACTGACGATGGCCGTGACGACACTGACGATGACGGCCCAGACAACGGCGGATGACGTGATAGGAACAGCCCGCCGTGTGAACAACTATTTCATGGCTAAGTACAGCGACCCCACCATTCCTACCAACGTGAAGAAGGTGCGCCCCTCAAGCCTGTGGACCCGTGCTGTATATTATGAGGGACTGATGGCCCTGTACGAGGTTGACCAGGACCAGCGTTACATAGATTATACCGACAAGTGGGCCAACTTCCACCAGTGGACGCCACGCAACGGGGTGAACACCTGCGATGCTGACGACCAGTGCTGTGCTCAGACTTACTTGATGCGCTACAGTCAGGTGGGTGGCGACGAGAAGCTGACCAAGATTCGCGAGAACCTCGACCACCAGATGCAGACGCCCAATGACAAGAAGAATGCCACCGCCAAGACCAAGGGTACACAGCCGTCACTCTACGGCTGGTGGACGTGGATTGACGCCATTCAGATGGCCATGCCGGTCTATATGCAGATGTACAAGCTGACGGGCGAGGCTAAATACCGTGACCACGGCATGGCGATGTATCGCTGGAGCCGTAATGAGTGTGGCGGTGGACTGTTCAATGTGAAGGACGGTCTGTGGTGGCGTGATGCCGACTATGTTCCTCCCTACAAGGAGCCTGACGGCAAGGACTGCTACTGGAGCCGTGGTAACGGTTGGGTGTATGCTGCCCTGGTGCGCTGTATGAACGAACTGCCGAAGAAAGAGAAAGCCTACAAGGAGCTGAAGAAAGACTTCCTGCTGATGAGCGAGGGCCTGATCAAATGCCAGCGTGAGGATGGCTTCTGGAACCCCAGCCTCGTGTCGACCAACTACGCCATGCCCGAGACGTCAGGAACGGCATTGTTCCTCTATGGTATCTGCTGGGGCATCCGGCAGGGTTACCTGAAGGAAAAAGTCTATCGTCCTGTGGCCGACCGTGCTTGGGCAGCTATGGTGAAAACGTCCGTCCACCGCGACGGCTTCCTCGGCTGGATGCAGGGAACGGGTAAGGATCCTTCGGCTGGCCAACCGCTGAGCTATGACAAGGTGCCCGACTTCGAGGATTATGGCACTGGCTGCTTCCTTTTGGGGGCCGCAGAGTACTATAAACTGCTGAAATAAGTATAAAAAAGCATAAATTATTCGGCATAATCTATGCTATCCGTGCCAAAATAACTACTTTTGCACCAAAGTATTTATAAAGATTGATGGAATTATGAAGAAATTTGTACTTACAACGATGATGCTCGTCTGTGGCATCGCCTTCGCTTCGGCTCAGGCCGAAATCAAGTTCGACAAGTTGGTTCACGACTTTGGGAAGTTCTCTGAGTCGGCTCCTGTAGTTTCTACCACCTTTTCTTTCACCAATACGGGCAACCAGCCTCTGATTATCAACCAGGCTGTGGCTTCGTGCGGCTGCACCGTTCCTGAATATACCAAGGAACCCATTCAGCCGGGCAAGAAGGGTGAAATCAAGGTGACCTACAACGGCACCGGCAAATTCCCCGGCCACTTCAAGAAGTCTATCACCGTCCGTACCAACGGCAAGGTTGAAATGACGCGCCTTTACATCGAAGGTACAATGGAGGAAAAGAAATAAATAGCCCCACTGTCATCGTTGTCATCGTCATCGTTGTCATCACTGTCATCGGTGACGATGGTTTTTTATGCACTTTTCTGCATGAAAATTCGGGGTGGTTGGGGCTTCAGACAGGGTAGGGTAAAGCGGGGTTTTAGTTACGGTAAAGCATAGGATTACTTACGGTAAACCGTCTGGTTGCTTACGGCAATCTAAGACTGCATAAATATGCAAAACTTACCTCCACCGATGACAGCGATGACGATGACACCGATGACAGTGGGGGTATTTATTTTTTGGCAGGGTGGGTAATTTACAGTAGCATTATTATATTTATATAATAATGACAGGAGTTAATTAACTCCACTGGCTGAAAGCCAGTTAACTCCCAATAACTACTAATATACCAAACTTAGCGATGACAAAAATACCCCACTGTCATCGGTGTCATCGGTGTCATCGTCATCGTTTTGCTTAGAACGAGTAGCTTAGTCCGATGGAGGTGTACTCCTTGAACTGCCAGTAGCCGAGGTCTTCGTCCCAGACGTTGCCGTCGTCGAAACGTGGATAGAGGAAGATGTTGGCCGAGATGTACTTCGAGACCTTGAGCTGGAAGGTGTTTTCCCACTCAATTTCTCCGCGATGGTAGGAGGTGAATCCCCAGAGTCGGCTTTTCCAGGTGACGTTCTCGGTGAGTTTCCACGTCAGGTCGGCAGTCAGCTGCGAACCGGGGTCCAGCAGATGACGCTTTCCGTCGTCAATGCCGTGTCGTGACGGGAACCAGCTGTAGTCTGTCGGATGGTCAGAGTTCTGGTTGGCAAACTGCGTGCGGTCCACGTATCGGTAGTTTAGGGCGATGGGCGAGAGGTTGATGGTGCCCGTCAGCTTCTTGTCGAAGGCCTCCACCTTGTAGTCCATACCGAGACCGACGTTCAGGTTGAAGGGTGAGAAGAAGTCGGAGTAGGTGCGGTGGTCGTTTGACTTCAAGCCTCGTGCGAACTGAGTCCATGCCAATACCTGCAGCGTGTAGTACCAGCGCTTGGTGGCCTGGAGTCCGACTTTCGACGTCAGACGCAGCAGGTCTTCGTTCGACTTGAACTTGTGGAGCGAGTCGGAGCGTGAGGTCAGGAAGCCAAGCTTGGCCTCCAGCTTGTTGTCCCACTTCCACTTTCCCTTGTTGTCGTAGTTGGCCTCTACGGTCAGGCTTCCCAAGGCCGAGTAGTTCGACTCACCACCCTTGTACCAGTTGCCGCTGACGTAGTTCTGCATGAATTGCAGGAATCCGTCGGCCTTTCGTGTCCAGAACTTGGGCTTGGTCACCTCTACGTCCGCAGGCTCAATCTGAGGGTCATCGGGCATCGGGGCGGCGTGCTCCACGAACTCCACCTTCTGCTCGATGGGCTGGTCGAGGTCTTCACGTAGCGAACCCGACTCTTCGAGCTGGGTCTCGGTGGCCTCTACCAGGTCGGGGCGGTTCAGGTAGACGTTCATCAGGGCACGGTCTACAGCCTCGTCCATGTCGTTGTTGTCACTGTTGAGCGTCAGCATGCCTGCCGACACGTTGTGATAAAACGTCAGCGGTGTAAACAGGCGGTACAGACGTCCGTTCACCGAGTCGTTTGGCTGTGCGGCGCTGGCGCTGAGCGTCAGTACTGCCGCGATGGATAATGCAAGTTTTCTCATAATTCTGTGTGCAAAGATAATAAAAAGTAGAGAAGTAAAAAAGCAAAAAGGTAAAAAAAGAGAATAAACCGTTACTTTTTTACCTTTTTACTTTTTTAGCAATAAAAATCTTCGTACCTTTGCAGTCGATTTGGTTTGTAAATTATAAAAATAGAATAGAAATGAACAGAGACACAGTCATTGGATTTGTATTGATTGCACTGGTGCTGATAGGCTTCAGCTGGTACAACCAGCCCTCTGCGGAGCAGATAGAAGCCCAGCGAATGGAAGACAGCATAGCCGCTGTCATGAAGGATAACGCGAAGAAGCAGCAGGCCGAAGAAGCCGCCCGGAAGGCGAAGGCCGAAGAAGCTGCCAAGAACGATTCCACCAATATGTTCTATGCAGCACTGAGCGGCGAGGAAAGCCAGGTGGTGCTCCAGAACGGCAAGGTGGAACTGACGTTCAATACCAAGGGCGGCACCATCTCGAAGGCTGTCGTTAAGAATTTTACCGACAAGGACGGCAACAAGGACGTCACCCTCTTTGACGGTGAAGACCAGCAGATGAACTTCCTTTTGGCAGGAAAGCAAGACAATATCATCACCCAGAACCTCTATTTCACCCCGTCGAACCAGACCGACACGACCGTCACCATGACCGCACAGGCTGCTGACGGCGGCAGCATCGTGTTCGACTACCACCTTGGTCCCGACCACATGCTCTACTTCACGTTGACGGCCAACGGGCTGGGCGGCCATTTTGCTCCTACCTACAAGGAAATGGACATCGAGTGGAGCGACCACACCCGCCAGCAGGAGAAGGGCTACTACTTTGAGAACCGCTATACGGGCCTGTTCTACAAGGAGGCTCACGATGGCTCTACCGACAACCTGTCGGAAACGGCTGACGAGACAGAGACTATCGAGGAGCAGCTTGACTGGGTGGCTTTCCGCAACCAGTTCTTCAGCATTGCCCTCATCTCGAAGGACAACTTCGCTGGCGGCGCCTCTCTCAGCAGCGTGCAGGACGAGAAGGAGTCGGGCTATCTGAAGCAGTTCGATGCCAAGCTGCGTACTGCCTTCGATCCCACTGGCCAAAAACCGTCGGAGTTTGAGATGTACATCGGCCCCAACGATTTCCGCCTGATTCAGGATGTCGAACAGCAGAGCCGTTTCGGCAAGGACCTCGACCTGGAGCAGCTTGTCAACCTCGGCTGGTGGCTCTTCCGCCTCATCAACCGCTGGTTCACGCTCTACGTCTTCGACTGGCTCGCTTCATTGGGCTTCTCGATGGGTGTCGTGCTGATACTCATCACCCTCATCCTCAAGGCCATCACCTTCCCGATGGTGAAGAAGAGCTACATGTCGTCGGCTAAGATGCGCGTGCTGAAGCCCAAGTTTGACGAGGCTACCAAGCAGTACGACAAGCCCGAGGACCAGATGAAGAAGCAGCAGGCCATGATGCAGATGTACTCGCAGTACGGTGTGTCGCCCCTGTCGGGCTGTCTGCCAATGCTCATACAGGCGCCTATCTGGATTGCCATGTTCTGGTTTGTGCCCAACGCTATCCAGCTGCGTGGCCAGTCGTTCCTATGGATGGAGGACTTGGCCACCTACGACCCCATTATCTCGTGGAGCAGCCACATCTGGGGTATCGGCGACCATCTGTCGCTGTCGTGCCTGCTGTTCTGCGGCTCCAACATTCTCTATTCCTGGTTCACCATGCGCCAGCAGCGTGACCAGATGGTGGGTGCCCAGGCCGAGCAGATGAAGATGATGCAGTGGATGATGTACCTGATGCCGCTGATGTTCTTCTTCATGTTCAACGACTACTCCAGCGGCCTGAACTTCTACTACTTCATCTCGCTGTTCTTCTCGAGCATCATCATGTTCGTGCTCCGCAAGACCACCGATGACGAGAAATTGCTCGCCATCCTTGAGGCCCGCTACAAGGAGAACAAGGCCAACCCGAAGAAGCAGAGCGGACTGGCTGCCCGTCTCGAAGCCATGCAGAAGCAGGCCGAGGAACTGCAGAAGCAGCGAATGAACACCAAGAAATAATTACGTACCTTAAATATTTTTACTATGTTGAAACAAGTGACAACCATAGCTGCTGCCGTCCTGCTGTTGGCGGCATGCGGCGCACAGAAAGAAAGCGACAAGGTGAACATTGAGAAGCAAACCGTAAAACTGGAGAACGACCAGATGACACCCGAGGCGCTTTGGGCTATGAGCCGCATAGGCGGCTATCAGGCTTCGCCCGACGGGCAACGCATCGTATTTCAGATTGGTTACTACAGCGTCGAGGAGAATGCCAGCCAGCAGGTGCTTTGGATGATGAACGCCGACGGCTCGGAGCAGAAGCAGCTGACCACTGAGGCCGCCAACGAGACCGACGCCCAGTGGCTCGACAACGAGACCATCGCCTTCCTGAAGGGCGGTGAAGTGTGGAAGATGGACTTCAATGGTTCTGGCCGCAAGCAGCTGTCGGAGACCGAAGGCAAGGTTGAGGGCTTCATGTTCTCGCCCGACCGCAAGAAGGTCATCGTGCTGAAGAGCATCCCCTTCAACGAGATTATCCAGAAGAATCCTGACGACCTGCCCAAGGCTACGGGCCGCGTCGTCACCGACCTGATGTACCGCCACTGGGACCACTATGTGGAGAGCATCCAGCACCCCTTCGTCTTCTCAGTAGGCGATGGCTCCGCCATCGCAAATGAAGGCAATGACATCCTCGAGGGTGAGCCCTACGAGTGCCCGATGGAGCCTTTCGGTGGCATGGAGCAGCTGGCCTGGAGCCCCGACTCGAAGCAGATAGCCTATACCTGCCGCAAGAAAACGGGACTGGCATATAGCATCTCGACCGACTCCGACATCTTCCTGTATGACGTAGAATCTAAGAAAACCACCAACCTCTGTAAACCCGCCGACTATACGGAGCCTGCCATCGAACCCAGCAAGACCATGCTCAAGCAGGCCGTCAATGCCCCCGAGAACCTGAAGAACCTGCCTGGCTACGACCAGAATCCGAAGTTCTCGCCCGACGGACGCTACCTCGCCTGGACCTCGATGGCCCGCAACGGCTATGAGGCTGACCGCCTGCGTCTGTGCTGTCACGACCTGCAGACAGGTGAGAAAACGTTCCTGACTGAGAGTTTCGACTCCAACGTCGATGACTACTGCTGGGCACCCGACTCGAAGACCATATATTATATAGGTGTATGGCACGCCACCGAGAACCTCTACCGTACCAACTTGCAGGGCGAGGTCGCTCAGCTGACCAACGAATGGGCCGACTTTGGCTCGTTGCAGATGCTGAACGACAAGGCTGTGCTGGCCGAGCGCCACAGTTTCAAGGCTCCTGCCGACCTTTACGTGGTGGCTCCTGGCGACAGCATCTCCGATACAAAGACTTCGCAGATTACCGAGGTGAACAAGGAGATTCTCGACCAGTTGGCCAAGCCTTCCGTAGAACAGCGGTGGGTGAAGACCAGCGACGGCAAGGAGATGCTGACGTGGATTATACTGCCCCCGAACTTTGATGCCACGAAGAAATATCCCACGCTGCTCTTCTGTGAGGGTGGCCCGCAGAGTCCCGTATCGCAGTTCTGGAGCTACCGCTGGAACTTCTTCATCATGGCCTCGCAGGGCTATGTTATCGTGGCTCCCAACCGTCGCGGACTGCCTGGCTTTGGCCAGGAGTGGTTAGAGGAAATCAGTGGCGACTGGACAGGACAGTGCATGAAGGACTATCTGGCTGCCATCGACGATGCGGCCAACAACCTGCCCTACGTCGACAAGGACCGCTTGGGTGCTGTCGGTGCTTCGTTTGGCGGCTTCTCCGTCTACTATTTAGCTGGCCACCACGACAAGCGCTTCAAGTGCTTCATCGCCCACGACGGTGCCTTCAACCTGGAGGCTATGTACACCGAGACCGAGGAGAACTGGTTCTCTAACTGGGAGTACGACGATGCCTACTGGAACAAGGATCAGACCGCACGTGCCCGCCGTACTTACGAGAATTCACCCCACCGTTTCGTTGACAAATGGGATACACCCATCCTCTGTATCCACGGTGAAATGGACTATCGCATCAATGCCACACAGGGTATGTCGGCCTTCAATGCAGCCCGCATGAGGGGCATTGAGGCACAGCTTCTTATCTTCCCCGATGAGAACCACTGGGTGCTCAAACCCCAGAACGGAATACTCTGGCAGCGCACCTACTTCGGATGGCTTGACCGATGGCTGAAATAAGTTTTAAGCTTTTTTAACCCATGTAGGATAGGCCTATCAGATTTATTTCGTAAATTTGCAAGCAAAATTGTATAAATGGAGAGATAGCGAAGTGAAATGACCGACATTATTTTATCAAGTTTCCTTAGCCTGTTTGCTCTATTCGGTAAGGAGGAACAAGTTGATGAAGCATGGGCACAGGCCATGCTCGTTAGTTATTTGCGCCATCATTTTGGCATCAGAAATATCGACACTTACGTCGATTTGTACAGCGATATGCGCGGAGCCTACGAGATGACCGACGGGCTTGACACCCAGATGGTTGTCAGTGGCATCTGCTCTAATCTGCATGGAAAAATATCGGCCAAGGAGGAGTCGCTGCTGTTGTTGCGACTCATGGAGTTCTGCGGCTACAAGGAGGGTTCGTCGACCCAGATGTTCAAGGCAATGGCCGACGAGTTCCATATCCCTGATACCTTATTAAAGGACTTTACCGACTACGTTTGCAACCGTGAGACGGATCACGTCATGCTGCACCAGTTGGATGATACCGACGGCCAGTTGAAGACACTTATCGAACCTGGCATGGGACTGCTCATCTTCACCTATACAGGTGGTGATGTGGTGCTACTGAACGATGTGCCTGTGCTCTCGGGCACCTATCAGGTATGGCTGCAGAGTAGTGTGTTGAAGGGCAAGGGCGGCAAGCCGCTCTACTATTCCACCATTGTCGATGCCTACAACCAGCGTAATGGCAAGGCTTCCGACAAGATGCAGACCGTTGAGTTCTGCGGGCGGGACATCAACTTCCGCTTCCCCAACAGCGACAACGGTATGCACGACCTGAGTTTTACCCTGCACAGCGGTGAGCTGCTGGCCATCATGGGTGGTTCGGGTACGGGTAAGTCCACGCTGCTGTCGATACTCAACGGCAGTCTGATTCCCCAGGAGGGCAGCATCACCATCAACGGTCACGACATCTCCGAGCCAGCTGCCAAAGCATTGATAGGCTTTGTGCCGCAGGACGACCTGCTGATTGAGGAACTGACGGTCTACCAGAACCTGTGGTTCACGGCCAAGCTCTGCTTCGAAGGTATGGCTGATGCCGAGATTGACCGCCGTGTCATGAAGACGCTGAAGGACTTGGGGCTTGATGCTGCCAAGGACTTGAAGGTTGGCTCGGCCATCAACAAATACATCAGCGGTGGTCAGCGCAAGCGACTGAACATTGCCTTGGAGCTGATTCGCGAACCGGCCGTGCTCTTCCTCGACGAACCTACGTCAGGACTGTCGTCGGCCGATACCGAGAAAGTCATCAACCTGCTGAAGGAGCAGACCTTCAAGGGCAAGCTCATTGTGGTGAACATCCACCAGCCGTCGAGCGACGTCTACAAGCTGTTCGACCGCCTGTGGCTGC
>JAEEGH010019226.1_pt1 | contig 14344 bp, 20 predicted proteins | sample 9134181 | NCBI WGS metagenome assembly JAEEGH01 (sample SAMN16246544, study PRJNA631951) | gut metagenome | biome: gut microbiome; feature: rumen; material: DP-attached | host: Bos | place: Iran: Karaj | collected 2018-10 | reverse complement strand
ACAGGGGCACGGCGTCCCGGGACACGTCCGGCTTCTGCTTCTTCATGTGCTCGTACTTGAAGGCGCCCGCGTTCCAGCGGTCGGGCAGGGTGACGAAATCATAGGTCATGGGCGATCCTCCTTTTCTCGATCCAGGGAGATGCTCTCCAGCAGACGGTCGATATCGTCGGCGACCACGGAGAGGGAACCGCAGCCCCGGCGGTATTCCTCCATGCGCCGGGCGTTGGCCTGCGCCCGGGCCTGATCCCCGATCTTCTGGAAGAACTGGTGCTGAAAAGCGGCGTCGGCGTAGCCTGCCGCTTGATACGACTCCTCGTGAGCGCTGGGGAAGGGGTCTATATCATAGTGACGGGAATAGTACTGGCGGATCATTCCTGGATATTCACCGTCCTGCAGATAGTATTCTAGGTCGCTGTACCGATCCCGGTCGAAAGCGCTGCGTAACTCCCCCGCCAGGCGTACCAGAGAGATCACCGCCGCCAGAGCCGTGAGGACGATCAGGATATTGAGGAACCGGACGAGCCCGGACGGTCTTGATTTAACGTTACGCATCCAGCAGCACCTCCTCCAGGAAAGCGGCCTTCCGGTTGGTGGACAGGGCCAAGAAATCCTCTGCTTCCTCCCCTTCGATCCCCAGGTACACCCGCAGCAGATCCATCACGTCATCCCTCATCCGATCGAGATGCGCCTGATGGACCGGTTCGGACGAATCCCAGCTTTTGCGCTCCAATGTTTCGAAGAAGCTTTCCAGCGACTGGCACAGCATCCGGATATCGTCCGTCGCGCTCCGGTTCGCCCACTTCTCCCGATCCTGGTGCAGGAACAGGCTCTCCATCCTGAGCATCACGTCCTTGTAGCTTTGCGCGGCCCAGCGTATATCCGAGTACTCTTCGAAGGCAGAATTGTAGGTCCTGATGTCGTTGTATTCCATATAGGAGGCAAGGGAGATATACTCCTGCTGCGCCAGATACGCCTCCAGCACGGCGACGGTGCCCGCGGCATCCTTCTGCGCGGCCCTATGCCGCATCCGATCCGGGAAAGCGTAGGCATTCTCCGCGATAACCGCCATGACGACGGTGACGATGAGCAGCAGCAGGATCACGATAACCCGGGGAATGATCTGGGCGTATCGCTTGGCCGCGCCGACCACGTGGGCCTCCGTTTTGGTATAGCGGTCCTGATAGTCGGCCATATCCTGAAAATGGCGTATGGCCTGCTCGTTGGGCGTGCCGCAGTACGGGCAGAACCGTTCCTCCAGCCCGACCTCTCCGCCGCAGTTCCTGCACTTCATTCTTCCCAGCCCCTTTCCGTAAAGAATTGCTCGCATGTCTTGATCGGCACGAAACCGTCCCGCGCCAGCACGCGGCGGAATTCGTCCAACTCCGCCTCTGTCAGCGGGAACCGTTCGTTGAAATCCGCCAGCAACGGCTGCCGAAGCTCGTCCAGCATCGTCCGTTCCTCCGGGCTGAGGTCGTTCATATACTCCAGCCTGTACAGTTTGATCTCGTCATAGAAGAGATACAGCCGGCTGCCGCCCTCCGCCTTCCAGGCCTGAAGGGAGTTTTGGGCGGTCAGGATCAGATCGTAAAACTCGCAGAAGTTCCAATGCCGGTATTGCCATACCTGGTGCCCCTCGTCGGCGGCCTGATCGTAGAAGGCGACCAGGTCCTCATAGGCCCCGGCGTCGTAGAACTCGTCCATTCGGGCGAAGCCTTCCCGCTGCCACAGGTATTCCGCCTGTTCGAGGGCCGCTTCCTTCCGCTCCTGGATCAGGCGGACAACCAGGACGGCGGCCACGGCCAGGAGCAGGATCGCCGCAGCGGTCAGCAGCTTCTTCGACAGCCGCCCCGCATGGGCCCGGGTCTCCTTTTTCCTCAGGGCGCCCAGCCCCGCCAGGTCTCCCCGGATGCCTTCCAGCTTGTTCATATAGGCGGTTTCCGCCGCCGGCAGGTACATGGTGCCGCAATAGGGGCAGTTGGGCATGGTCGCGTCGAACTCGGCGCCGCAGGTGCGGCAGCTCACGGTCTTTCTTTCCGTATCGTTGATCCGATCGCTCTTTTCTTCTTCGCCCACAGGCCCACCCCCTTCGCCGGCATCGACCGGTCCGGACACTATTGCCGGATAATTCGATACACAGTATACCAATTCTCCTTCATAAACGCAAGTGTGCGAACGAAGCGCGGCCCACAGGGGCAGAGCTTTTGACAGACAAGCCCCGGGTATGGTATCATGGAGCCAGCGTTTCAACCGAAGGGGAGAAGGGACATGGCGGATCTGATCGTGGTCTGCGGGCCTCAGGCCGTGGGCAAGATGACGGTGGCGGAGAGCCTCAGGGACAAGCTCAAATACAACATGATGATGAACCACGACAGCATCGAGCTGTCGGACCGGATCTTCGGCTTCGGCACCCCCGCCCAGCGGGCCTTCAACGAAGCCATCCGCAAAAGCGCCTTCGATCTCGCCGTCCAGCACGGGGTGGACCTGATCTTCACCTACGTCTGCGCCTTCGAGATGCAGGAGGAGCGGGACTATCTCACGGGGCTCCACGACCTGTTCACGGAGCACGGGGACCGATTCTTCTTCGTGGAGCTTCGCGCCAGTTTGGACGCCCGGCTCCAGCGGAACGAGACGCCCCATCGGATGGAGCGCAAGCCCTCCAAGCGGGACGTGGCATGGAGCCGCCAGAACCTTTTGGAGGACGCCCGGGCGCATCGGCTGAACTCCGAGGAGGGCGAGGTCTGGTTTCAGCACCACCTGAAGATCGACAACACGGACCTGACCCCCGACGAGGTGGCGGATCGGATCATCGAGGCCTTCGGGCTCGTCCCCAACGAGAAGGAAGCATGGGAATACCGCTACGGCGTGTGAATCTATACAAAATCTCAACAGGAAAGGAAGCAACCAAATGAAGCGCAAGGAAATGGACCCCAAGTATCAGTGGGACTTTACCCACATCTACCCCGACAAGGCGGCCTGGGAGGCGGCTATGGCCGAGGCTGAGGCGGCTGTGGCGGGGCTCGCCGCCCTGCCCGGGACCCTGAAGGTCAGCAAGGAGGGCTTGAAGAAGGGGCTGGACGCGGCCTATGCCGCCATGGAGAAGGTGGAGCTGCCCTTCATCTACGCGAACCTCCACAAGTGCGCCGACGGCAGCGAGCCGGAGCACCAGAACATGGACGCTCGAGCCATGACCCTGTTGGTCAAGGGCATGTCCATGCTGGCCTTTATGAACCCGGAGATTTTGTCCATCCCCGAGAGCGACCTCGCCGCCTGGATGGCTGAAGATGACATGGCGGTGTACCGGTTCATCGTGGCGGACATCACCCGGGGCCGCGCCCACATCCTGGACGAAGCGCGGGAGAGGATGCTGGCCATGCTGGGCGACGCGGCCCAGACGCCCTCCAACGCCTATTCCATGCTCACCAACGTGAACATGAAGCTGCCCCTGGTCCACGACGAGCAGGGGAACCAGGTCCAGCTCACCCAGGGGAACTTCGGCGTGTTCCGGGAGAGCCGGGATCGGAAGGTCCGGGAGGAGGCGTTTCGGGCCATGTTCGGCGCCTACCGCCAGTTCGGGGACACCTTCGCGGCCCTCTACGGCGGCGCGGTGAAGATGGATAACTTCCAGGCCACGGTCCGGGGCTATGCCTCCGCCTGCGAGGCGGCTCTCGACGGCGGGAACGTGCCCGTCAGCGTGTACGACAGCCTCATCGAGGCGGTCCACGAGAGCCTGCCCGCCATGAAGAAGTATCTGAAGCTCCGGCAGCGGGCGCTGGGCCTCGAGAAGATCGATGTGTTCGACCTGTACACGCCCATGGTGGAGGACGTGGACTTCCCCGTGCCCTTTGCCGACGTGAAGGCGCTGGTGAAGGGGGCCACAGAGCCTATGGGCCAGGAGTATGGACAGCTTCTCGATCGGGCCTTTGCGGAGAACTGGATGGACGTGTACGAGAACGAGGGCAAGCGCAGCGGCGCCTTCTCCATGGGCGTGTTCGGCGTGCACCCCTACGTGCTCCTCAACTACACGGACACCCTGGACGACGCCTTCACCGTGGCCCACGAGCTGGGGCACTCCATGCACTCCTTCTTCTCCGATCGCACCCAGCCCTACCCCCTCCACGACTACAAGATCATGGTGGCGGAGGTGGCCTCCACGGTGAACGAGGTGCTGCTCACCAAGTACCTGCTGAAGACGGAGACGGACCCCAAGCGCCGGGCCTACGTGCTGAACCACTTCCTGGAGGGGTTTAGGACCACCCTGTTCCGCCAGACCCTGTTCGCGGAGTTCGAGCGCAAGGCCCACGAGCTGGCCGCCGCCGGCACGCCCCTGACCGCGTCCACGCTCAATAAGGTCTATCACGACCTGGTGGCCCTCTACTACGACGGGGCCGGGATCGACCCGGACATCGACCCCGAGTGGAGCTATATCCCCCACTTCTACCGGGGGTTCTACGTGTATCAGTACGCCACCGGCTTCTCCTCCGCCGTGGCCATCGCGGATCGGATCCTCGCCACCGGCGACGCCTCCGGGTATCTGAAGTTCCTCACCACCGGCGGCAGCGACTACCCGCTGAACGAGCTTAAGATCGCGGGGGTGGACCTGACGAAGCCCGACACGGTGAAGAACGCCTTGAAGGTCTTCTCCGATACCGTGGACGAGCTGGAGAAGCTGCTGTAAAACTTATTTCTCGCACTTTTTTCTCTTCGGTGTAGAGAAAAAAGTGCCAAAAAAGAGAAGCTTTAAGAAGGGATAATGTCTGGTTGTGAAGGCATTGATCCCTTCTTAAGTTCTTTTAGGCGGCTTTTCTTCCAAGAAAAGCTGCAGATGCTTTCAATAAAACCTATGCTATCCGTTCAATTGGTATGCTGTGAGGTTCAGGTAGAAGGCGAAGCAGAGCCACAGGGTGTAGGGGATCTGGAGCCAGGAGGCGGGCTTGCTGACGGGCCGGTAGCGGAGCACCGTGCCGATGGCCAGGGCCAGCATCACGAGAAGGGTCACCAGCGCCGCGAGCCGCAGCCCCATAGCAAAGAACAGCACCGGCCACAGGAAGTTGAGGAGCAGCGTCCCGGCGTAGAAGAGATGCTGGTCCTTCAGGCCCCGAGGCGAGGCGATATAGACCAGGGCCGCGGACACGCCCATGAGGATGTACAGGATGGACCAGACGATGGAGAACACCACCGGCGGCGGCGTTAGGGGCGACTGGGGCAGGTATTGAAAGGCTTTCATCCCGTCCATGGACACCAGGGTGGCGAGACCTCCCGTCAGCAGCGAGAGGACGATGAAGATGGCGTAGGGCCAAAAGTTGTTTTTGCGTTCCATGGTCCTATTGTATGGACTTTCCGGAAAAAGTATGCTTTCTTGACGCGGTCCGGCCGTCATGCTATCATGGGGGCATGAACCGCTGGAAGATAGCGCTATACCGGTTTTGGCAATGGACCTGGGGCCTGCCTCAGACCCTGGTGGGCCTTGCCATGGCCATCAAATACCGCCGGTGCCCCCGCAAGCGGGTGGGCGGCGCCGTGGCCACCCTCCACGACGGGGACTGGGGCGGCGTGTCGCTGGGCATGTTCATCTTCGTGCCCAAGGGCCTGCGGCCGGAGCGGGAGGCGGCGCTCCTCTCCCACGAGTACGGCCACACCTTCCAATCCGCCCTGCTGGGGCCGTTGTATCTCTTCGCGGTGGGCATCCCCTCCTTCCTCTGGGCCAACCTGCCCCGGAACGTGCAGAAGCGCTCCCTGCGGCACATCCCCTACGAAGCCCACTACCCGGAGAACTGGGCGGAGAAGCTGGGCCACAAGCACTTCCCCAAGGTCCAGCCCAACCTGTTCTCCTCCCGGCCGGAGGAAAAGCCATGAAAACGATCCTGATTGCCGCACTGCTCCTGATAAACCTCTTCGCCTTCGCCCTCTACGGTATCGACAAGGCGAAGGCCAAGCGAGGTGCCTGGCGCATCCCGGAAGCGACGCTGCTGCTGGTAGCCTTCCTGGGCGGGTCTTTCGGCGCGCTCCTGGGCATGGAGGTCTTTCGCCATAAGACCAGGCACTTGAAGTTCAGGATCCTGGTCCCCCTGTTTTTGATCCTGCATATCGCCCTGGCCGTATACATGGTCAAGCGCGGGCTGCTGCCCTGAAAAAAGGTTGAAAAACCCGCAAAAAAGGCCTTGACAGGGGCGGGGTCGGTCGCTATAATAAGTACGCTTAAGCAGAGGCGCCCGCCTCTCACCTGCCGATCGAAAAGGATCAGGCACGGTATGATGGGATTATTTCGTGGTGGGCGCATTTGCGTCCGCTATTTTTTTAGGAGGTGTTGACCCATCGCTACCCAAGAACTGCCTATCAATGAGGAGATCCGGGACCCGGAAGTCCGTCTGATCGATGAAAACGGCGTCCAGCTGGGCATCATGGATGTCCGGGCCGCCCAGCGTCTGGCCGACGAGCGGGAGCTGGATCTGGTCAAGCTCTCCAACGCCAATCCCCCCACCTGCAAGCTCATGGACTACAGCAAGCATCGCTACGACATGATGAAGCGGGAGAAGGAGCAGCGGAAGAACCAGAAGATCATCGAGATCAAGGAAATCCGCCTCTCCGCCACCATCGACCAGCACGACATGGAAGTCAAGGCCAAGGCCTGCTCCCGGTTCCTGCAGGACGGCAACAAGGTGAAGGTGAGCATCCGCTTTAGGGGCCGCCAGATCACCCGGGGCGACATCGGCGAGGAGGTCATGACCACCTTCTACAACATGGTCTCCGACAAGGCCGTCCAGGAGAGGGCGCCCAAGCAGGAGGGCAGGAACATGTACATGGTGCTGGCACCGAAGAATTAAAATCTATCAGGAGGAAAGAACATGCCAAAGATCAAGACCCATCGCGGCGCTGCTAAGCGTTTTGACGTGACCAAGTCCGGCAAAATCAAGCGCGGCAAGGCTTACAAGAGCCACATCCTCACCAAGAAGACCACCAAGAGGCTGCGCGGCCTGCGCCAGACCGGCTATATCGCCGAGGAAGAGCAGAAGAAGATCCGCGAGCTGATTCCCTATAAGTAAGGAGATGTGAACCATGGCAAGAATTAAGAGAAGCGTCAATTCCATCAAGAAGCGCCGGAAGGTCCTGCGCCTGGCTAAGGGCTATTTCGGAGCCAAGTCCAAGCAGTATAGGGCAGCCTCCCAGCAGGTGATGAAGTCCATGGCCTACGCCTACGTGGGCCGCAAGAACAAGAAGCGTGAGTATCGCCGCCTCTGGATCGCCCGTATCAACGCCGGCGCCCGTATTTGCGGCACCAACTACTCCAACCTGATCAACGGTCTCAAGCTGGCCGGCGTCGAAGTGAATCGGAAGGTCCTGGCTGACCTGGCCGTCACCGACATGAACGCCTTCAAGGCCCTGGTGGACACCGCCCTGGCCGCCAAGAAAGCGTAAGCCGAAAGCAAAAGAAAAAGAGCTTCCAAGCGGAGGCTCTTTTTTCGTTACGAAAAAGCGGCGAAGGGAAAGGTTCATCCCCTTCTCATCAACTCATAGAGCATGATGGCCCCGAAGACGGCGGCGTTGAGGGACTCGGCCCGGCCGGGCATGGGGAGGCGATAGGGGTAGCAGAGGGCGGCGGCTTCGTCCGTGACCCCGTTGCCCTCGTTCCCCACCAGCAGGGCCATCCTGTCCGTTTTGGGAGGCAGGGCCTCGCTGCCGCGAAGGTGGCCGCAGAGGCAGGTGTAGCCCTGGTCGTTGAGAGCCCGGAGGGCGGCGGGGACGTCCGTCACGTAGACGGGCAGATGGTAGACGGAGCCCATGGAGGCCCGGAGGGTCTTGGGCGAGAAGGGATCGGCGCACTGGGGGGACAGGATCACCGCCGACGCGCCCAGGGCGTCCGCCGTGCGGATCAGGGTGCCCACGTTGCCCGGGTCCTGCACGTCCTCCAGCAGCAGCACCGTGCCCTGGAAGGCTTCCGGCAGCGGGGCGGCGGGGGTCTTCGCCACGGCGCACAGGCTTTGGGGCGTGCCCGCGGTGGCGAGGGCGTCCATGACGCTGCCCGAGACCTCGACGATCTCACAGGGGAAGTCCAGGGCCCCGGCGTACCCCGCCCGCACGAAGACGGTCTCGAGGGCCGCCCCGGAGGTCAGGGCCTCCCGGACCAGCTTGTCCCCCTCGATGAAGTGGCAGCCGGTCTCCTTCCGATACTTGCTCTCCCGGAGGGAGCGGGCCCGCTGGACGCGGGGATTGGTGCGGCTGGTGATGCGCTCCATAGTTCTACCTCGATCAAATGAATGAAAAAAGCCACCTTTCAGGTGGCCTGTTTTGTGTCAGTCGCTCAGACGCTGCGGACGATCTTGCCGGAACGGAGGCAACGCGTGCAAACGTTCATGATCTGAGTCTTGCCATCAACGATCACATGGACGCGCTGTACATTGGGAGCCCAGCTGCGCTTGGTCTTGCGATTGGAATGGCTGACATTGTTACCGGACATCTTGCCCTTGCCGCAGACTTCACAGAACTTACCCATTCAAGTCCACCTCCTTTGCAAAAATCGAACGGAGCTATATTACCATAGACATTCCGATAATGCAAGCTTTTTTTAGAGCAAATCTAAAAAATTATTTTGCCGCAGGGCTTCGTACAGGACGATGGCCACCGAGTTGCTCAGATTCAGGGACCGCTGGCCCTCCCCCATGGGGATGCGGATGGCATGATCGGCGTTTTTCGCCAGCAGTTCCTTGGGCAGGCCCGCCGTCTCCTTGCCGAAGACCAGGAAGTCCCCGTCCCGAAAGGCCGTGTCCGTGTACCGGTTCCGAGCATGGGTGGAGGCGTAGAAGAACCGGGCCTCCGGGTACAGGGCCTGGAGCTCCTCCAGACTGTCGAAATAGCTGATGTCCAGGGTGTGCCAGTAATCGAGGCCCGCCCGCTTCAGGTGCTTGTCGTCCACGGAAAAGCCCAGGGGACGGATGAGATGCAAACAGGAGCCGGTGACCGAACAGGTCCGGGCCACGTTCCCCGTGTTCTGGGGTATCTCCGGCTCCACCATGACGATATGAAACATAGGCCGATCTTTCCTCCGACTGCTCTCTTTTACGTAAAATTTTAGCATAATTTTTGTGACAGCGGTTGAACAATCTGTGAATAGACGGTATAATGCAAGCATGTATACGCGAAAGAATGTCCCTGAGAAGGCGACATCCAAAACTGCATCCGCAAAACGTTCCGCCGACGGCGCCGCCGCCCGGTCCGCTTCGTCTGCCCCGGCAGCAGAGCTGACCGAGGAGGAGAAGGCCCGCCGGGCCGCTGCCCGCAAGCGCGCCGCCGCCCGTCGGAAGGAGAAGGAGCGCCAGCGGCAGAAGCGCATCTTCATGGTGGCGGCAGGCATGTTCCTGACCGCCATGGTGGTGCTGGTATGGGCCGTGGTCCTGATGGTGAAGCGCAACCGTTCCGAAGTGACGGCGGTGGACGCCAGCCCCGGCGCCTCCGCCTATACGGCGCCTACCCAGGGCGGCTCGGAACCTACGAGCCAAAGCGGCGACCCCAGCTCCGTCCCCCCCGCCTCCACCGTCATCGCCCACGGCGTCACGGTGAACGGCGTAGCGGTGGGCGATATGACCGTGGACCAGGCTCGCTCCGCCCTAGTGCAGGGCCTTGAAAACGATCTGAACAGCGTGGCCATCACGCTGAACAGCGAATACTTCAACGCCACCTTGAACCGCAACGACATCGGGGCTTTCTTCGACGTGGACGCCGCTCTGGCCACCGCAGCCGTCTCCGGCAGCGGCGCGCAGGTGAAGGCCACCATGTTCTACGACGAGGAAACGCTGATGGAGGCTCTGACCGCCCTCAACGAAAAGGTCCCCGGCCACGCCACCAACGCCACCATGTCCATCGCCTATGACAGCTACACCGTGGGCAAGACCACCTACCAGAAGCCCAAGTTCGTCTACACCGAGGGCGTCAACGGGATGCAGCTCGATACGGCGGCCGTGGCGAGCCAGATCGAAAACGCCCTGCAAACGGGGACCTATCAGCTGTCCTTCGCCCCCAACGTGACCGTGTCCGAGCCGGCGGTGACCGTGGAGAGCCTGAAGAAGGCCACCACCAAGCTGTCCTCCTTCCACACCCTGTACTACTTCACCGGCACCAGTTCCACAGACAAGGAGACCCTTGCCGTCCGCGAGGGCCGGGACGCCAACATCAGCAAGGGCGTGGGCATCATGAACGTCATCCCCCTGAAGCCCGGCGAAAGCTTCAGCTTCAATAAGAAGACCGGCGATCGGACCGAGAAGAAGGGCTGGGCCATGGCCCCCGCCATCTACGGCAAGGACCATCGGCCGGAACCCGGCGGCGGCATCTGCCAGGTCAGCACCACCATGTACAACGCCCTGCTGCGAGCCGGCGTGGAGATCACCTACCATCGGCCCCACACCATCCCCTCAGACTATGTAGACCTGGGATGGGACGCCACGGTGGACTACGGCCATATCGACTTCAAGTTCAAGAACAACAAGAAGAACACCATCTACCTGTTCGTATACATCACCAAGAACAAGGACAGCTCCCGGAAGAAGGAGATCCATGTGGACGTGTACGGCATGGAGGAGCCCGGCATCACCTACAAGGCCTACGCCGATGTGCCTATCGAGGACAAGGCGGTCAACCCGGAGATCAAGTACGACAAGAAGCAGTACGAGGGATACCAGGAGAAGACCCGCAACGCCCACGACGGCTACGTGGTGACCACCTATGTGGACATGTACACCAACAAGGCCAATCCCCAGACCATCTACAGCTATACCGCCACCTACGACAAGATCGAGGAGCAGTGGATCTACGGCACCAAGCCCACCCCCACCCCCGGTCCCACCAAGACCCCCAAGCCCACCAAGACCCCCAAGACCACGCCCACGGCGGAGTCCTACGAGCCAGGATATTAAGCCCGTTCCAGGCGGACCGAAACAGCGGCCCGCCTTTTTGATCTCAGCGAACAGAGAAAGGAAAAGAGTATGATCTACGGATTCATCGGCGTAGGGAACATGGCCTCCGCCATCCTCCGGGGCATGGCCCAGTCGGGCCGCTTCCCCCAGGGGGCCCTTTGCGGCTACAACCGGACCCCGGAAAAGACCCTGGCGCTGCAAGCGGAGATGGGCCTCATGCCCTGCGACAGCGAGCGGGCCGTGGCCGAGCGAGCCGACGTGGTGGTGCTGGCCGTGAAGCCCCAGATGCTGGAGGGCGTGCTCCCCAAGATCGCGCCGGCGGTCGGTCCCGACAAGCTCATCGTCACCATCGCCGCGGGCAAGGAGACGGGATGGTACGAGGAACGGCTGAAGGAGACGCCCGTGGTCCGGGTCATGCCCAACATCAACGCCCGGGTGGGCCTGTCCGTCAGCGCCCTCTGCGGCGGCAGATGGGCAAGGCCCGAGCACCTTGCGATCGTCCGAGAGATGTTCGAGACCGTGGGCACGGTCTACCAGGTGGAGGAACGGCTCTTCTCCGCCTTCTCCGCCATCGGAGGGGCCTCCGGCGCCTTCGTCCACCTGTATATCGACGCCCTGGCCTCCGCCGGGGTCCAGGCGGGCATCCCCCGCCTCCTGAGCCAGGAGATCGCCTGCCGTGTGGTGGAGGGGAGCGCCCGGCTCACCGCTGAAAGCGCCGTCCATCCCATCGCCCTCATGGACCAGGTCTGCTCCCCCGGCGGCACCACCATCGAGGGGGTCCATACCCTCAAGCGCTTGGGCTTCGAATCCGCCGTCCAGCAGGCGGTCCGGGCCGTCATCGAAAAGGACAAGCTCTTGGGACAATAGCGTTTTGCGCATAGCAAAAGAGGGCCGAGGCCCTCTTCTTTTGTGCGTTATCGGATGCCGTGCTCGGTCATGGACTTCAGCAGGAAGTCCCGGGCCTTGCTGGGCGGCAGGTGAGCTTGCACGTCCCGCGGGTCCACGTAGTCCCCGTTGTCCACGCAGGCCAACAGGAACTCGACGGTGAACACGTCGAAGATATGGGGGTTGGAGAAAGCCTGCTCCACGGTGGTGTTCATGCGGGTGTTCAGCGCTTCCAGGATGCAGGTGTAGATAAAGTGATCCCGTCCCAGCAGTTCTCCCAGCCGATCCAGGCTGTTGAGGGCCTCCTGCACCTGAGCGACCAGCACGTGCCGCCGATAGCCGCCCGTGCCCTCTCCGCCCGTCAGGATGGCGTCCACAGAGCAATGGAGCAGCACCGCCAGATCCGGCAGCAGCGCCACGTCGGGCAGGGTCTCCCCCCGCTCCCAGTTGGAGACGGACTGGGCGCTGACCCCCAGCCGTTCCCCCAGCTTCGCCTGGGTCAGGCCCACCTCCTTGCGGCCCGTCTGGATGAACGCGCCGATCCTTTCCAAATCCAAATACATGATCTTCATCTCCTTTCCAAAGCAAGGATACCACCGAAGAGCGCCCCTGACAATCGAACGCTCCTTGAGCGCCGGGGCAAAATACTCAAGGAACGGTTCTATACAAAAGGAAGGCCGCTGCCGGCCCTCCTTTCTCTGTTTCCGTTACGCGCTCCTCTTGCTGTGGAAGTGGACCAGCACCCCCAGGAGCCCCACCGCCAGGCAGCCGACGCCGCCGCCCACCGCGCCCTTTACGAGCATGAACAGGCCGGCTGCTGCCAGGATGGCGGCCGCCACCAGAAAGAACACGGATTGCGTGGTATGCCGTTCCCTTGCCATATCTCTATCCCCGATGCTTTCCGATTTTCGCCGCCGGGATCACTTGCCGTCCTCGTCCATGTACCGGGCCCGATTGAAACGGTCCCTCACGTCGAGGACGTTGTTTACCGTCTTTTCGGGCAGGATCTCATCCGCTTGATCGGAACCGGAGCCCTTTCTCCCGGCGTTCCGCTTCGAAACGATCCATCCGACGATGCCCAGTAGGACGACAGCGGCGATAAACCCGATGAAGAGTTTTCCTAAGAAGCCCATGGCGATCCTCCTCTCCTCAATGGATCCCGAAAGCAGCGCTTCAGCCCACCGTCAAGAGATCATTCCACGCCCTCGGTGACGTACGCGATGGCGTCCACGGAAGCGGGCACGATGCCGTTCGCCTTGAAATAATCCATATGGGCGGACGGGATGTCCTTGCGGACGATCATACTGCTGCCCGGCGTCAGCGCCTTGTTGTCATACATGCTCTCATCCTCGATATCCAGGATGTTCCCTTCCGCATCCAGCAGGACAAGCACCACCTGGATGCCGTAGATCGGCTTGTCCGTGTTGTTGGTCACCGTGGCATACATATAGTTGTAGGTCCACCAGCCGGATTTGACATCCATCTGCAGATCGGTCTCGACGGGCAGGCGCAGCGTCCGCTCGGAGTTGTCCGTCTTCTGGGTCAGCGTCAGATTGTAGTCGGCGGCCTTTCCGGACGTGATCTCGCTGTACATCTTCACGTATGTATATTCGCCGGGCTCCAGATACTCGGCATAGGCGGTCAAATAATCGCTGGACGTGAGGACGTCGCCCGCTTCGTCATAGATCTCCAGCACGCCGGCATTGATCTTCGTCGCCTTATCCCCTGCATTGCTGACCTTGGCGTAGGCGTAGCCGTACGTCCAATAGCTGCTGACCACATGGAAATTCTCCTGATCGACGGTCAGCTTTCCCGCCGCATACGTCGCCGTGCTCACGGAGAGCAGCAGCACAACAAGAAGAATAGAAACTACCTTTTTCATTTGAGTTCATTCCCTTTCTTAATATTCTGTTCACATTATAGCCCGTTTTGGGTCGCGTTTCAATATAAAAAACAGGAGAATTTCTTTTGCATCATTGCGATTTTGTCAGAGAAATGCTATGATTTCCTGCCAAAGTTTGGACAACTTTTCGATGGACAATTTTGAGGGGTTTGGACCTGTTCAAAGAGGGTGATGGACAACTTTTGGACAATGTGTTTCTTGTGCTGGAAATAAGAAAAGAGAGAAGGGCTTAAAGCCCCTCTCTCCAAAAAGTCCCTGTTTGTCTTGGTTTTCTTATTTCACGAAGTAGTGTTTCAGGTAGCAAGTGAAAGCTTGTTTCCCTCTTTTTCTGCCACACGAACACCATGCGAAATCAATCCACATCCACATTGACGTATGCGATGGCATCCACCGAAACAGGGGTCAGGCCCTTCTCCTTATAGTAATCAATATGGGCAGACGAAATATCTTTACGAATAACGATGCTGCTCCCCGGCATCAGTGCTCTTTCAGAGCCTAGGTTGTCATCCTCAATATCTAGGATATTGCCTTCTGCATCCAGCAGGGCCAATACTACCTCTATGTTATACAGTGGTTCATCCGTGTTGTTGGTAACTGTCGCATACATATAGTTGTACGTCCACCAGTCTGATTTAACATCCATTTGCTGATCTGT
>JAEEGH010019225.1_pt1 | contig 14344 bp, 10 predicted proteins | sample 9134181 | NCBI WGS metagenome assembly JAEEGH01 (sample SAMN16246544, study PRJNA631951) | gut metagenome | biome: gut microbiome; feature: rumen; material: DP-attached | host: Bos | place: Iran: Karaj | collected 2018-10 | reverse complement strand
TCTGGTAATACTGTCTGCCGCATGGATCATTGCTTCGGTTGAGGAACTTGTGGCAGAAGTCCTGCGTGGCAAGTTGGATGACGTTGGCGAGAACCCATGTGTCAAGCCAGTAATAGCCGAAGCGCTTTATTTCCATTGGTGTTTCATTTTTTAGGGGTTATTTCAATATTTCGTTATAACGATATATCGATATGACGATATATCGATATATCGAGGGGTCGTTATTTCGGGATTTCGATATAACGGTATTACGAGGTTTTAAGGCGTTATAACGAAATAACGATATAACGTTATTACGAGGGGTTTTCGTTATGACGTTATATCGTTATTACGTTATTGCGAGAGAGAATTCTTTATTCTGCTGCTGCTCCTTCTGCGAGGCGGTTCTCAATCTTGCGGCCCATGGTGAGGTAAGCTACCGGAGCTGCGATGAAGATTGATGACAGTGTACCGAATACCACGCCCAGAATCATTGCGAATGAGAATGAGCGGATAGAGTCACCGCCGAGGAAGAAGATACAGAGCAGCACGATCAATGTTGATACAGAGGTGTTGACGGTACGCGCCAAGGTCTGGTTGATTGATGTGTTGAAGGTGGTCTGTGTGTCCCACTTCGGATGTAGCTTGAGGTTCTCACGGATACGGTCGAATACAACCACCTTATCGTTGATAGAGTAACCTATCACGGTCAGGATGGCACCGATGAAGGTCTGGTCTATCTCGAGTGAGAATGGCATCCAGCCCCAGCAGAGTGAGTAGATGCCGAGCACTACTATTGTATCTACTGCCAGTGCGCAGGTAGAACCTACTGAGAATGCTACGTTGCGGAAACGTACCATAATATATATAAAGATAGCTACGAGTGCGAGCAGCACGCTGATGATAGCGCCGTAGGTGATGTCCTTAGCCACTGAAGGACCTACCTTCTGTGAGCTGATAATTGAGCCACCCTCACGAACGTCTGGGTTCTTGAATGCGTTGACATCCTTCTGGTTTACCACGCCCTCCTTCTTCAGTGCGTTGTAGAGGATTGTCTCTGCCTCGTCGTCGACGTTAGGATCGTTAGACTCTATCTTGTAGTTGGTAGAGATACGCACGGTCTTGTTGTCGGTACCCAGTGCGATAACTGAGGTGTTGAAGCCCTCGAATGCCTTAGCCACTGTACCGCGCACCTCCTCAGGCTGAACGGCCTTGTCGAATGCTACAACGTAGTTACGTCCACCAGTGAAGTCGATAGACTGTGACAGTCCGCGAACCACGAAGCTTGCTACGAATACTACGATAGCCACGGCTACGAGTACGAATGTCTTCTTATAGAGTGACATGAACTTCACGTCGGTGTTCTGCAAGAGGTTCTTTGACAGACCTGTGGTGAAGGTCTCGTTCAGCCACTTGTCCTTAGCGAAGCGGTTCTCGTAAACCAGACGTGTGAGGAACACTGCTGTGAAGAATGAGCAGATGATACCGATGATCCATGTTGTGGCGAAGCCGCGGATAGGACCTGTACCGAATATATAGAGGATTACACCTGTGATGATAGATGTGAGGTTAGAGTCGAAGATAGCTGAGAATGCGTTCTCATAACCCTTCTGCAGTGCCTGCTTGATACCGAGACCGCCCTTCATCTCCTCCTTGATACGCTCGTAGATAAGCACGTTGGCATCCACCGCCGTACCGAGTGAGAGCACCATACCTGCGATACCTGACATTGTCAAGGCTGCCTGGAACGAGGTGAGGATACCGAGAGTGAAGAAGAGGTTGACGATAAGTGCGCAGTTGGCCATCATACCCGGCTTGAAGTTATACATGCAAACCATGTAAATCATCAGCAGCACGAAGGCGATGATCATTGACACGATACCCTGCTGGATAGACTGTGCACCAAGTGTAGGACCTACAACCTCCTCCTGTACGATACGTGCAGGTGCTGGCATACGACCAGACTTAAGAGTGTTGGCAAGGTCTTTTGTATCTTCGATGGTGAAGTTACCTGAAATCTGTGAGTTACCACCAGTGATCTCACCGTTTACACGTGGAGCAGAGTAAACTACGCCGTCGAGTACGATAGCGATAGCCTTGCCTACGTTCTGCTTGGTGAGCTGAGCCCAGAGGCGAGCACCCTCGTTGTTCATTGACATTGATACGCATGGACGACCGAAGTTGTCGAACTCATCCTTTGCGTCGGTGATAACGTCACCCTCCAATGGAGCGCGACCGCTGGTAGAGGTAACTTTCAGGGCGTGGAGCTCAAAGATGTTCTTTGTGCCCTCAACAGGCTTTGCAGACCACAGGAGCTTAACGTCAGATGGGATAACCTTCTTAGCCTCCTCACCGTAGATGAGCTTGTTGATCTCAGCGGTGTCACGCTCGTGAGCATAACCCATGGTAGAGAGAGACTGTCCCTGAACTGGCTGGAAGATAGCGAACAGAGGGTTCTGCTTCTTTGCCTTTGCAAGCTCAGCGTCGCTGTTCTTGGCAGCCTTGTCAGCGGCCTTAGCACCAGCGTCCTCGTTCTTCTTCAGCACGAACTTGCTTGAAGCCTCCTTCTTAGCAGTGTCGGCAGCAGCAATCTCCTTGGCAGACTCAGTCTTGACGGTATCAACCTTAGCGGTGTCAGCCTTGCCTGAAGCGATGTTAGCCAGACGTGTGTTGAGCTGTGAGAGGTAAGGCATAACCTCGTTAGCGTTGTATGTCTCCCAGAACTCAAGGTTTGCAGAACCCTGGAGCAACTTACGTACGCGCTCAGGCTCCTTGACGCCAGGCATCTCGACCATGAGGCGGCCTTCCTGACCCTCGAGCTTCTGTATGTTAGGCTGAACGACACCGAACTTATCGATACGGTTACGTACTACGTTGTAAGAGTTGTCGATGGCGCTCTGCACCTCAGCGCGCAGTGCAGCCTCAACCTCAGCGTCAGTGCTCTGGGTAGAAACCTTACCCTTCAGCTGCTGAGTGGCGAAGATCTCAGCCAGGCGGTGACCTGGAGCATTCTTCTTGTAGGCGTTGATGAAGAGAGTGATGAAGTCCTTCTGACTTGACTCCTCTTCCTTCTTAGCCTCAGCCATAGACTTCTGGTAGGCAGCGTCAGTCTTGTGGTCGGCAAGCACGTCAACAACGTCAGGCACGCTGATTTCAAGAATAACGTTCATACCACCCTTCAGGTCCAGACCCAGACCGATCTGAGTCTCCAGACACTGCTGATAAGAATAGACGCCGAGATACTTCACGGAGTCCTTGTAGTTCTGAGCGGCGATAGGGTCGCTCATCTTGGCCGCCTGCTTGTCATAGTAGCTTGTAGCTGCTGAGAACGACAAGTAGAAGATACTTGCCAGTGTCAGCAACACGGCGGTCACGATAACAATTCCTTTGTTTTGCATTTTGTTTTAGTGATTTTTATTTTGTTTTTTATTGTTTTGATTCAGTTTTTCGTCGTTGTCGGGACATACTGTTACAGCACAGCAAATGCTCACGTCAGGACACAATTTCCCCTCCGTGCGCACGTAATGCATGCAAAGTTACGAAAAAACCTTGAATTATGGAAATATTTGCGCTATATTCTTACATTATTTAACGAAAAACGGCTCTGTCGGCTGTTATTATGGTGTGTCCATGCGTGTCTATGTACTGAGATTTATGCATTTCATCGCTGTTGCGTGTATAATTTTTCGCGCAAACATGTTTTATTTACGAAAAAAATCGTAACTTTGCAGATGACAGCAGTAATTATCAACCTTTTAAAACTTAAGTTACACTATGAAAAGTTTCGGATCAAAACCTTGGCTGTTGCCGCAGCCAGTGCTGATAATCGGCACATACGACAAGGACGGCAAGCCTAACGCCATGAACGCTGCATGGGGCGGCACGTGGGACATGCACGAGATAATGATTTCGCTGAGTTCTCACAAGACCACTGACAATCTCGCCGTAAACAATGAATTCACCGTAGCTTTTGCCACACGCGACACCATGGTTGCCGCCGACTATGTAGGCATTGTGAGCGGTCGTAACACTGCTGACAAGATGGAGCGCACCGGATGGACGGCAGAGAAGGCGCCCAACGTCGATGCACCGCTGTTCAAGGAGTTTCCGATGACCATGGAGTGTCGTGTGAAGGAGAAGCTTTATGAGAGCGAAACAGGTTGCTATCTTATAGCCGAAGTAGTTGACATACAGTGTGATGAGCAATATCTCGATGCCGACGGACAGCCTGACGTGGAGCGTATGCAGATAATAACCTATGACCCAGTGCACCACGGTTATATAGAGTTGGGCAAGACAGTAGGCAAGGCCTTTGCCGACGGCAAGAAACTGAAATAAGCCATGGCGGTATATGGCCTTGATGAAAGACTGTGGTTTCCCGATCCTTATGAAGGGGAGCCTGACGGACTTGTGGCGGTATATGGCGACCTCTCACCCGAGAGGTTGCTGCTCGCATACTCCAATGGTTATTTTCCGTGGTATTCATACCGCGCTACTGCAGGTGCTCCCTTCTGGTACTGTCCGCTTGACAGGTTTGTGATATTCCCCGATGAGATACACGTAAGCCACTCCATGCGCCAGATGCTGCGCAGTGATGCCTACGAGGTGACGTTCAACGAAGATTTCCCTGCCGTAATACAAAACTGTTCCACGGTGCAGGAGCGCAATGTTGACTTCGGTGCGTGGCTCGGTCCTGACATGATAGACGCCTATACGCGTCTGTACCGTCTGGGCTATGCGTCAAGTGTGGAGGTATGGGAACGCGACGGCCACCGCCTTGTGGGCGGACTATATGGTGTAACGCTTTGTGATTGTTTCTTCGGTGAAAGCATGTTCTCGTTTGTGCCAAGTGCATCAAAACTCGCACTCATACACCTTGCCCGCAAGATGAAAGAAAATGGAGGCAAGCTGATAGATTGCCAGTTTGAGACGCCACACCTTAAGACCATGGGTGGCAGGCATATAAGTTACGAGGAGTATATGAAAGAACTGCGGAGATAGGCAAGCGCCTATTTCCGCAGTGTTATTTGGTATGTATTGTCTGTATTGATATGCTTCGTCGTTCCTACGTAGTTATACATTATACTGCGTATGAGGTCTCTCACCTTTTGGTACGGACCATTTTTCTCCGTCCTTACCTTGTTGAGGTTTATGGCGTTATAGTTCAGGGCGTGACAGACATAGGAGTCGAACGCCTTCATGCACTGGTCATACACCTGCTTAGGCTGATGACCGTTCTCATCGCCTGCCGCCAGTGCGCACAACGCCTTGTTGAATGGCTCTGCGAGATATGAGTAGGCATCGGTCATGTTCACCTTCTGTCCCATCACCTTAGGCACATACAGCTGTACCATGTAGCGCAGTCGGTCACGCTGTTTCATGGCAAGGTCTGTTGCGGGCCAACGCGATGGCTTGTTGCCATACAGCGTGGCAGAAGTAATGCGCATTTTGCCGGTGGCGATGTTCAGCGTCATGCGTCGGTATGGACTTGGGAAACCAGCCAGTGAGCCTGTTGATATGTCGGTGAGCCTGCCGTACAGCGTCTCGGTGTCGGTAACTGACTGTATGTGGTAATGTCCTGTCAGCACCAAATGTATGCCCGAGCGTGTCAGGGTTTCCTGCACCTCCTTCAGTGCAGGCAGGTTCTTCACTCCGCGCTCCATGTTCAGCATGGCAGTAGGTGCGAAGTAGTCCTCCTGGTTATGGTGCTGCATCAGTTCGTGGTGAGCCATTGCAATGACATAGCGTCCTTCCAGTCTGGCCTTGGTCGCCGCGTGCTCTATCCATGTCAGGGTAGGGCGAAACAGTCGTCCGTGAACATATCGTGACTTGTATTGGTTCGGAATGTTGGTGTTAAGGCATACTATGGCGAGTCCCGGTACGGGATATACCATGTAGGAGCCCGTCACGGAGTCGGTGCTCACCGCCTCGGAGTAGCCATAGTCCTTGTATATCTCGCGAAATTCAGCCTCGCTTACCGACGGCACTCTCTCTGTCTTGGTGCCATTGTATCGCACGGCCTTCGGGTTTTCCATATCGTGGTTGCCAGGTATGACATATACCTTGGTGCCGCCAGCCTCTATTTCCTTAAATTTTCGCGCCATGTACTCGTGCGATGCACGCTCACCGTCCTTGGTGAGGTCGCCAGGTATCAGCAACAGTTGCGGACGTTCTCTCATTGCTATCGTGGCAAACTGCTCGAACAGTTGCTGACTGCTCTCTGCCACTTTAAGGTCTTGCTGCATGGCTTTTATGAAGGCCTCGCCGTAAGGAATGTCGAAGAGAGACTTATCCATTACGTGAGTGTCGCTTGCCACCATCATGGTGACTTGCTGTGCTTTAGCGTAAATTACTGCTCCTGCCATCAGGAGCAAAACAAAAATTTTCTTACTCATATACACGCAAAGTTATTCATTTTATTTCAATTACGCAAAAAAATTGCAGAAAAATTTGGAAGTTATCAGAAAAATTTGTATCTTTGCACCCAATATATTCAATAATTTGCGTAATTAATTTACCGGAAAATCAACAATTGATTCTGAAATAAATTAGATTTTTAAGTTTTTTCATTATAGATTATTTTGGTTTTGAGGTCCGACAGCCGGGAGGCAGCCGGTCCTTTTTTTGTATTATTGCAATTAAAAAACTTAAAAATGTTTGCACAAGCGGAGAATTATTCGTAACTTTGCATTCGCAAATCTGTACAGACGTGCGCCTGCTTTCGCAGACTCGCACTATTTGCTTCATGCGAAATATTGCATTCGCAAATCTGGACAGACGTGCGCCTGCATTCGCAAACAAACAGGTTTTAAAGAAAACGGAAACTGTTGCCCTGATAGTTAAATGGATATAACAAGGCTCTCCTAAAGCTTAGTTCCGAGTTCGATTCTCGGTCGGGGTACAAAGATACTTACTTATGATTCTCTGTAGCATAGCAAGTTACAGAGGATTTGTTTTTTTATGATGCCCATCGGCTTACTATATCTTACTGACACCTATGGCAAACGAGAAAATCATAACACGATTCAGGCAGCATCTGCGACTGTTGCGCGGACTGTCGCCTAACACCCTGGAGGCTTACCTGCACGACGTGGGTAAGCTGCTGACGTGGTGCGAGCAGGAGCAGAAGGATATAATGAAACTGTCGTACGACGACCTGCAGGAGTTCTCGGCATCGCTCCACGACCTTGGCATCGCTTCTTCCACCCATGCACGCATATTGTGCGGAGTGAGGTCGTTCTACCATTACCTCAGCATTGACGGCTACGTGGAGCAGGACCCCAGCGAACTGCTGGAGTCGCCTATACAGGACAAGCACCTGCCCGAGGTATTGTCAACCCAGGAGGTGGACATGCTGGAGCAAGCCATCGACTTGTCGAAGTGGGAGGGACACCGCAATCGTGCCATCATAGAGGTGCTGTTTGCGTGCGGACTGCGTGTGTCGGAACTCGTAACGCTTACTCTATCACACATATACGAGGAGGAGGGCTATGTGCGCGTCATGGGTAAGGGTAGCAAGGAGCGGCTGGTGCCTATATCGCAAAGTGCCATAAGAGAACTACACCTGTGGTATGACGACCGTAGGCAGATGAAGATAAAGCCCGGCGAGGAAGACTATGTGTTCCTGAACCGTCGCGGTGCGCACCTTACGCGTACCATGATTCTGATAATGATAAAAGACTGTGCGCAGAAGGCAGGCATACGCAAGACCATATCGCCACACACCCTGCGCCACTCTTTCGCCACTGCCTTGCTTGAGGGCGGTGCATCGCTACGCGCCATACAGGCCATGCTGGGCCATGAGAGCATAGGCACCACCGAGATATACACACACATAGACATGACTACGCTGCGCGATGAGATAGAACATCATCATCCAAGAAACATAAGGTGATGTAAAAGCTATCACTTTACGTTGTAAAAGCTATCAAATTACACAATAAAAGCTATCATATTAGGTCGTAATATGATAGCTTTTACTTTATGTTTTGCAAAGTACTGTTATGTAGTGCTTTATTATTTTATCTCAGCCGATACGGTTACGTTTTCAAGTTTGATGTCGTGACACTTGCCGGTCTTGTAGAGTGGCTCTGCAGTGAGACCCTCGAAGCGGCAGTTCTTGATGTTGATGTTATACACGTTGTCTGAGTCGTCAAGACCGTTGATGAGTATGCCGTACTTAGACTTCTTACAGGTCACGTTCTCCATATACACGTTGCGTACGGTAGGTATGTGTCCGCGCTCTGCAATCTCGTTAGGCTCATACACCAGGTTGGTGCGCATCACTGCCTCGCGGCACTGGCCCACGCGGATGTTGCGCATGAAGATGTTTTGTATCACGCCGCCGCGGCAGGTGTTGGTCTTTATGCGCAGCACGCGGTCGAGGTTAGGCGAGTCCATGTCGCAGTCCTCGGCAAACACGTAGTCGGCGCCGCCGCTGATTTCAGAGCCTACCACTACGCCGCCGTGTCCGTCTTCCATCTTACACTTGCGCACGATGATGTTCTTGCAAGGAATATCGGCTTTTCTGCCGTCGGCATTGCGTCCGCTCTTCAGTGCTATGCAGTCGTCGCCGGTGTGGAAGGTGCAGTTCTCTATCAGCACGTCCTCGCATGACTCAGGGTCGCAGCCATCACCGTTAGGACCCTCGTTGAATACATACACGCCGCGCACTGTAAGGTTCTTGCAGAACAGTGGGTGCATCACCCAGAAAGGAGAGTTGAGCAGCTTGACATTCTCTATCAGCACGTTCTCGCAGCGCACGAAGTTTACCAGCTGTGGACGCAGGCCCTTGCCCATGCCGAACTTGCGCTCCTTGGCAGGCACGCCGTTGTCAGACATCTTGAGCAGTTCAGCTCTGGTGCCCTTGCTGGCAGTGCCCTGCCACTCGTCAACGCCGTCGTGCCATCCATGCTCCTTCATACCTTTCATATACCACCAGTTGCCCTCGTTGTTGCCGTTGCCGTTGATGGTGCCCTCGCCTGACAGAGCGATGTTCTTACAGTCGATGGCATAGATGCAAGGCTGGTAGTTCCAGAGGTCCAGACCTTCCCAGCGTGTATAGACGAGAGGGTAGAGTGAGCGGTCGAAGGCGAATACGAGTTCTGCGTCCTTCTCGATGCAAAGATTCACGTTTGACATCAGCGTGATGGCACCCGTCTGATACTTTCCGGCAGGTATCACCACCTTTCCGCCGCCAGCCTTAGAGCATTTGGCGATGGTCTTGTTGATTATCTGCTGGTTTTGCTTTGCTGAGTTTTTCTGCTTTACGGCAGCCTTGTAGGTTTTGTTCTTAAACTCAGGTGCTTTGATGCGGCTCTCTATCTGTTTATATACAGTGTTCCACGCATCTTGCTGTGCATTCATAGCAATGAACGATGTCATCAGAGCTACAATCAGTGTTAGGAATTTTTTCATAAATGTATTGTTAGTTTGTAATGTTAGTATTGAGACGTTCCGGGTGTTCCAGGTTCTCACCTGAAACATCCGGATTTATTTATACTTAGTCAAAGAAGCCAGGCTGCTTGTACTCTATGCCCAGTTCCTTGTCAACGGCGGCGAGGATGCCCTGCACCTGTCCAAGGGCGAACATACGGCCGAGGAAAGAGTAACCGGCGTTGTAGCCTTTGGTCTCATCGCCCAGCATCGTCATGCCGTGGTCCACACGCATAGGCAGACGGCGTGTGCGCTTCTGCTCCTCCTTCTCGAAGATGTGAGCCAGCTCCACGAGGTCGGCGCGGCCGCCCAGGTGACTTGCTTCGGTGAAGTCGCCGTTAGGGAAGATGTGACATGAGCGCAGGTGAACGAAGTGGGTGCGGTCATGATACTTCTCAGCCAACTGCGTGATGTCATTATGTCCGCCAGCCGACAGACTGCCGGCGCAGAAGGTAAGACCGTTATGACGGTTAGGCACGGCATCGAGGAAAGCCTTGATGTCGCTGTCGCTGTTGACGATACGAGGCAGACCGAGGATAGGGAACGGCGGGTCGTCAGGGTGCACGCACATATCGATGTCATACTCATCGCATATAGGCATGATAGCCTCCAGCCACGTCTTCATGTTCTCCTGCAGCTTCTCCTTGGTAACGCCGTCATAGAGCGCCAGCAACTCGCGGAACAGTTCCACAGGCTTGTCGTCGCCCTCCTTGAAGTTACCGCTCACGAAGCCCTGTGTCTTGATTACGATATTCTCCACCAGGTCGTGGTCATACTGTGCGTCGGCCTTCTCATGTATAGCCTCCACCTCAGCCATGAGGTCGCGTCCGTTCAGAGCCTTAGAGGCATTGGTGCCGTTGCCCTTCACGATAGCCTCCCACTCCTCCTTGGCGCCGTTGCGCTTCAGTATGTAGATGTCGAAGTAAGCAAACTCCGCCCAGTTGAAGTACAGGTTGCTTGAGCCGTTAGGATTCTCGTGAAAAAGGTCGGTGCGAGCCCAGTCGAGCACCGGCATGAAGTTATAGCACACGCAGTGTATGCCCTCCTTGCCGAGGTTGGCGAGCGACTCCTTATACACCTCTATCTGCTGCTCACGGTCGGCACCGCCATACTTGATAGTCTCGGTGACGGGCAGTGACTCCACCACAGCCCATTCCATGCCGTAGCTCTCGATATACTCCTTGAGGTCGCGTATCTTCTCACGCGTCCACACCTCTCCCAGTGGCACGTCATGCAGTGCCGTTACTATTCCCTCTACTCCTATTTGTTTTAACATGGCAAGCGTGATCTTATCATTCTTGCCAAACCATCTCCAAGTGCGTTGCATAGTTATGCAAAGTTATGAGTTATGAATTATGAGTTCGTTATGCAAAGTTATGAATTATGAGTTATGAATTATGAGTTATGAGTTACAAGTTATGAGTTGTATTTTCTACTTCTACATTCTTTCTTGAGGTCTTGATTATTTTAGCCAATATTCTGGCTATTTCCTCGCCGTCATTGTGAATAGAATTGTACTCTGCATCGGTTATGAAGTCTGTCTTGTGTAGTATATCTATCCAATACAGAGATTCATTACATTCCTTTTGTGCTATGCAGAGTTTATTGATGAAATCCTTCTTGCTTGCACCATATAGTCCTTCAATGATATTTGCGCCTATGCCCGTGCCAGAGCGTTTCAGTTGTCTGCTGATGTCCTGTTCTCCTTTATTGCAAAGATATTTCCATAGTTTGACAACTCTTACCGCGAAATCCTTGGATTTTTCGTATATGATGCTGTTTTCTGTCATTCATCTTTTGATTAATACAACTCTTAACTCATAACTCATAACTTGCGCCGCCGAGCGGTGTCACTGTTATGCTGCAGTCTTGATCAGTTCAACTCTTAACTTATAATTCATAACTTGCACCGCATGAGCGGTATCACTGTTATGCTGCAGTCTTGATCAGTTCAACTCTTAACTTATAATTCATAACTTGCACCGCATGAGCGGTGCACTACATCGCAAAGATGTTGAACCCGCCGTCAACTACTGCTACGGTGCCGGTTACGAATTTAGAGGCGTCAGACATCAAGTAGTGGATGGTGCCGCAGAGCTCCTCCGGCTCACCCATACGACCGAACGGTGTCTGGCGTACCACGTCCTTGCCACGCTCAGTGTATGAGCCGTCAGGATTGGTCAGCAGGGCGCGGTTCTGCTCGGTAATGAAGAAACCTGGAGCGATGGCGTTCACACGTATGCCCTCGCCGAACTTCTTTGCGCACTCATGAGCCATGTAGGCGGTGAAGTTAGAGATACCTGCCTTAGCAGCGGCATAGCCGCAAACGCGGGTCATAGGACGGAAGGCAGCCATTGACGAGAAGTTGATGATGCTGCCCTTGCCAGCCTTCACCATAGGCTTCAGGAATACCTGCGTAGGTATCACCGTACCGGTGAGGTTAAGGTTCAGTACCTGCTGGAAAGCCTCCGTAGAGAGGTCAAAGAAGTTCTGGTCAGGACCGATGGTGGCACCTGCCTGGTTGCCGCCTGCAGCGTTGAGCAGAGTGTCAACCTTGCCATACTTGCCTACGATATAGTCGCACACCTCCTGAATCTGCTGCTGGTTCATCACGTCCATCTTTACGAACTCACACGCACCGCCTGCAGCGGTGATGTCGCTTACAATCTGAGCGCCGACGTCCTCCTTGCGTCCGCCGATGATAACCTTGGCACCCTCAAGAGCCAGATACTTGGCTATGCTGCGGCCCAGCACACCAGTGCCGCCGGTGATGACTACCACGTAGTCCTTAATGTTGAATAGATTGTTCATTAGTGTTATATTAAGTTATTGTGTATCTGCTTGTGTAAAGATAAGTATGGATGGTGTTTCATACCGTATGCAAAGGTACAAATAAATTCTATTCTCACGCTTTTTTTTATAAAAAATAAGTAATCAAGACAACAAAATTACATGTATTCGTATTATTTTCCTATTCATGCTACTGAGTTATTATTATGGTATAATGTAAATTTTTTTGCATATTTTTTCTTATTTTAATAAATAATTAATTATCTTTGCAGATGTTAATCATGAAGAACAAATTAGATATGGTGAAAAAGATTTTTGTTGTGGTGTGCCTGGCAGTGTGGTCTATGACCTCACATGCAGAGACACTGACTTTTAATCTGGACGATTACAGAGTTGATGCTGTTACGTCTCACACGGCAGAGGATGCCTTGCGTGAGGAGATAGAAAAGGCTATTCTCAGCGGTACTGAATCAGAGGCTGTCGGTTCCTCAGAGACTGTTGGCAGTGAAGTGGTAAGCAGATATGAGATAACCGCTGCAGACCTGAGTAACATACGTTCCATGCAGGAGGAGACACACAGCTGGGTGGCTTCGCCTAAGGCTGTTGCCAAGTATGGTTACTACACTCCGCTGAGGGAGTTTGAGTGGTCAACGGTGCCGCTCCTTACATTCGGTTTTATAGCCAAGGCCAACAAGAAGAACTTCCGTGCTGCGCGTAACAACTTCATTCCGGCATACGAGAACCGTTTCGACGACAACCTGCAGCTCGTGCCGCTCGTGGTAGCATCGGGACTTAACTTCGCCGGCTATCAGGGACGCAGCAAGACATGGCGATACCTCGTCAGCGGCGGTATGTCATTCGCATGGTGTGCGCTCTTCGTCAACACCATAAAGTATTCAGCTAAGGAGATGCGACCTGACGGTTCCACCGCCAACTCGTTCCCGTCCGGCCACACTTGTACGGCGTTCACCGCGGCAACCATCATGCACAAGGAGTACGGTCTGACGCGCTCACCATGGTGGTCTGTCTTCGCATACGGATGTGCCACCACCACAGGTATCATGCGTACGCTCAACAACCGCCACTGGATAAGCGATGTGCTTGTGGGTGCAGGTCTGGGTATCATATCCACCGACCTGGGATATATGTGTGCCGACTGGATATTCAAGAAGAAAGGCATCAACCGCGAACCGCTTGTAGGAAACTCTGACCTGTGGAAGAACCCGAGCTTCTTCAAACTGGAACTCGGTATGCAGTTTACCAACAACCTGAAACTGCCTACAAGGACTGAGTTCCTTACCACCGCCAACCTATACAACTATGGCGGTTCATACCTCGATGATGACTACTATACCGTGCAGCGTCGAGGCAACCCTTTCCGCATACCTGATGACTTCAACGCAGAGAACCGCGAGTACAAGAACTATGCAGCAGGTTCTCCTGCATACGCAGAGGGACAGACACCATTGATAAAGGTAGGCACGGGTACCACCGTGGCAGCCGAGGCAGCATACTTCGTCAACAAGTATATAGGTGTGGGATTACGCGGTCGCATAACCACAGCGCCTGTAACTGCCGAGGGACTGTACACCTATACAGAGAAAGACGATGCGTTGGTGCGCAATATGAACTCTGCATCAGTGTCAGACGTATGGTCACTCGTTGACATCAATGCCGGACTGTATCTGGCATGGCCTATCAGTCCGAAGCATAACCTAGGTATGAAGGCTCTCTACGGTCGCCGCTTCTTCGGCAGCCTTAACCTCGTAGCTGCCTTCGACCAGCTTTACCTTGACACGCGTACTGACGCAACAACGTCAGTCACTATGTATGGTGATGCCATGAAGATAAGCAAGACCAACAGCGACAACTTCACTCTGGGACTGCACTATACCTATGCCATGAACAGTGGTATGGCAATATCTGGCTTCATTGACTATGACTACTCAAAGCCGGAGTTTGATGTGGAGTACACTCCATATCACAATGAGCTGCTGAATATGGTGACAAAACACTCTAAGTTCAGTTTCTCACACAAGATAAACTCCTTCACCATAGGTGCCGCGATGTCTGTAATATTCTAAGACCCACCCCGGCCCTCCCTGTGAGGGAGGGGGAAGCTAAACGATAAAACAGACAC